>Ga0209415_10008267_pt1 | contig 18077 bp, 11 predicted proteins | sample PeaSoiSIISIP2007_FD_187696 | JGI IMG/M metagenome (GOLD analysis project Ga0209415, IMG submission 187696) | Peat soil microbial communities from Weissenstadt, Germany - SII-SIP-2007 (SPAdes) (version 2) | ecosystem: Environmental > Terrestrial > Soil > Wetlands > Peat | place: Germany... | reverse complement strand
CTACATGGCGCCAAATAACGGAGGCGTCTGGAAAACGACAGACTTCGGCCACACCTGGAATCCGATCTTCGATAATCAACCCAACGACGACCAGGCATCGGGCTCAATTGGAACCCTGGCCGTCGCACCTTCGAATCCAAACACGATTTACGTTGGCAGCGGAGAAGGTCTGCGCCGTCCCGATCTCTCCGTAGGCAACGGTATCTACAAATCAACCGACGCGGGCAGCACCTGGCGACATCTCGGCCTGCGCGATGCGCAGCAGATCTCCTCGATCATCGTCGACCCCAAAGATGCCAATCGCCTCTTCGTCGCCGCTCAGGGACATCCCTATGGGCCTAATGCTGAACGCGGAATCTTCCGCTCGCTCGACGGCGGTCAAAGCTTCCAAAAAGTTCTCTATAAAGATGAAAACGTAGGCGGAATGGACCTCGTCTTCGCCCCCCGCAACTCACAGATAATTTTCGCCAGCCTATGGGCCTCGCGTCGTCCACCGTGGACCACCGGAGGCGGCTACAACGGCCATGGGAGCGGACTCTACAAGTCAACCGACGGCGGCGACACCTGGCGGCAACTCACCAAAGGATTGCCCGGCGAAGCCGAAGGCATTGGCCGCATCGGTCCTACCGTTTCTCCCAGCGATCCCGATCGCATGTATGCCTGGGTCAATCTCACTAACGTCAACGCCAGAAAAGGCGCCGGCATCTACCGCTCCGACGACGCGGGCGAAAGCTGGCAGCAGGTAAACGACGAAGACCGCGTCTGGGGACGCGGCGACGACTTCGGGTGCGTGCGCGTCGATCCAAGAAATAAAGACGTTATTTACGTGGCCAACACTTCGACCTACCTCTCGACCGATGCCGGCAAGAACTTTACCGCCATCAAAGGCGCTCCCGGAGGCGATGACTACCACACCATCTGGATCAATCCCGAGATTCCGGACATCATCGCCCTGGCGGTCGATCAGGGAGCAACCATCACTGTGAATGGCGGCCAGACCTGGAGTTCCTGGTACAACCAGCCAACCGCGCAATTCTATCACGTCATCACCGACGATCAATTCCCCTACTGGGTCTACGGCGGACAGCAGGAAAGCGGCTCGGCGGGCACTGTCAGCCGCAGCGACTTCGGCGAAATCACGTTTCGCGATTGGACCACGTTAGGCGTAGAAGAATACGGCTACGTAGCGCCCGATCCGCTGCATCCCAACCTGATTTACGGCGGCAAAGTGACGGTCTTCGACCGCAATACCGGACAGACGCGCGACGTTTCGCCGGTGGTTCTGCGCACCGGACAGTATCGCTTCGATCGCACCGCACCGCTGATTTTCTCGCGCGCAGATTCTCACGTGCTGTATCTCGGATCGAACGTACTGTTTGCCACGCACGACGGCGGCAACAGTTGGCAAGTCATCAGCCCTGACCTCACCCGCGAAGATCCCGGAGCGCCCGCGACTCTAGGGCCATTCGTCGAAGCCGATCCCGCCAAAGGCAAGCATCGCGGCGTGATCTATTCGATAGCTCCCTCGCCGAAAGATGCCAACCTGATCTGGGCCGGAACCGACGATGGTGTAATCCAGGTAACGCGCGACAGCGGGAAGAACTGGCTAAACGTCACGCCTCCAGAGCTGACTCCGTGGAGCAAACTGGCGCAAATGGACGCATCACACTTCGATACCGCAACTGCCTATGCCGCGGTGAACCGTTTCCGCCTCGATGACCTGCATCCTTATATCTACCGCACGCACGACGGCGGCAAGAACTGGCAAAAGATCGTAAGCGGATTGCCCGACAACGAGCCCGTCAACACGGTGCGCGAAGATCCCGAGCGCAAGGGCCTGCTTTTTGCTGGAACCGAACGCAGCGTGTATGTCTCCTGGGACGACGGCGATCACTGGCAGTCGCTGAAGATGAACCTTCCGCCAACCTCGATCCGCGATCTGGTCATTCATCATGACGATGTTGTAGTCGGAACTCACGGCCGCTCGTTTTGGATTTTGGATAACATCACGCCGCTGCGCCAGTTCAACTCCGAGGTAGCGAGTGCATCCGCGCATCTTTTTAAGCCGCAGTTAACCTACCGCGTGCGCCGCAACAATAACCCCGACACGCCGCTGCCGCCCGAAGAACCCGCCGGACAGAATCCTCCGGATGGCGCGATGCTCGACTACTGGCTGAAGACGGCGCCTTCCGGTCCGGTCACGCTGGAGATTGTTGATGCCTCGTCGGGAAAAATCGTTCGCCACTTTTCGAGCGCCGACAAGCCCGAGCCCGTCGATCCAAAAGAACTGTACGTGCCGATGTACTGGGTGCGTCCGCCTCGAACCTTGTCGGCCGCGCCGGGAATGCATCGCTTCCTCTGGGACCTGACTTATCCCGTGCCTGACGTGCTCGATCACGACTACCCGATCTCGGCTATCTTCCACGACACGCCGCGCTATCCGCTGGGCGCGACCGTTTTGCCCGGCGAGTACAAAGTAGTGCTCTCGGTTGGCGGCAAAAGCTTCACCCAGACGCTCGATTTGAAAATGGATCCGCGGGTGAAGACATCTCCCGAAGATCTGCGCCGCCAGTTCGAACTCGACCGCAAAGTTGCCGACGCTCTTCACCGCGACTACGAAGCTTTGCAGCAAGTCCGCAGCCTGCGAACGCAGTTGAAAACGCTTACTGGAGGATCGAATCAAGCCGCCAGCGCGGCGACTGCCGGAAGCAAGGAAAAGCTAGCGGCTATCAAAATGGCGGATGAGCTGGACGCGAAAGCCGCTCTCATCGAAGGCCAGTCCGGAGGCTACGGCGCGCGCTACCTGAGCACTCCCGCAGGCCGCAGCCTGTCGCGCCTGAATAGCGGATTCAACGCGCTCGTAAGCGCTCTCGATACCGCCGACGCCGCGCCCACAACCCAGCAAGTCGCCATGTTCGGAGAACTGAACCAAGCGCTCGAAGAGCAGTTATCCGCGTGGACCGAGCTCAAGTCCAAAGACATTCCCGAACTGAACGCGCAACTAAAGAAAGCCGGACAGCCTACGATCGATCTACAAAAACCAGCTCCAGGAGCACCCGAAGAGGACGAATTGCAGGACCGAGACCAGAACGAAGAATAGGTTCGTTTGGCTTGTCTGGCACAAACGATCGGCGTGGACCCCTCTGGTCGCAGTCTTTAAGAATGAAAGACTTAGCGCGTGAAACGCGCCAGGTCTTTGAGGAATAAGGACTTAGATGTAAAGTATTTATAAATCAATGGTTTATGCTCGTATTTCAGGCTTATTATTGGGTCTGTTTCCCGCTAGGTCATTGAGAAATAAATACTTTAGCTGTCATTAGGGGCTGGCGACCGCGCTCGCCCCCTCGAACTTACATCGGAAACTCCCTCCGCACAAACTCCATCGCTGCCTCCCTTGATGTAAGCCGTCCTTCCAGTTGCGCGTCTTCAACCGCGGTCAGCACTTCTTTAAAGCGCGGACCGGGTTCATAGCCTGCTTCAATCAGATCGCGTCCAGTAATCAGCGGAATGGGACGAATCGCCTCAGGCGGCATCGATCGTAACTGTTCGCGCGAATATTCATAAGCATCGAGTTGGCCGTGGCTGGAGAGGCAGTCGATGCGATGCAACTCCAGATGCTCGTCGAAGGCGGGCAGGCGCAGAAACTTCTTCAGCGTGGATTGGTTCATGCGCTCGACTTGGCCGAAGCGCATGTGATTGTCGACCAGCGCCAGAATCTGATCGGTCTCGTCGTTCGAGAAGCGCAGGCGGCGGCATATTTCGGCGGCCATCTTCACTCCTATTTCTACGTGGCCGTCGAAGCGAATGCGGTCCGGCGCGACGCGGAAGGTTGGCGGCTTGCCTACATCGTGCAGCAGCGCTCCCCAGGCTAGCGTCTTGGAACAGCCTGCAGGCAGTTTTTCGAGCAGCAGCAGCGTGTGCACGAATACGTCGCCTTCGGGATGGTACTGCGGAGGCTGCTCGACTCCTTTCATGGCGGCGATTTCGGGCAGGACTTCCCGCAAGAGGCCGGTCGTATCGAGTAATTCGAAAGCGCGGCTGGCGCGACCTTCCGTGAGCATCTTCGTTAGTTCATCGCGCACGCGCTCGCACGAGACCTGGTGAATCTTCGGCGCTAGCGTTTGCATTGCTTCCATGGTCTTCGCTTCGATCTGGTAATCGAAGCGGGCAGCGAAACGCACTCCGCGGAGCATGCGCAGCTTGTCTTCGGCAAAACGGCGTTCGGGATCGCCGATGGCGCGCACGATTCCCGCTTGCAGATCGTCGCGGCCTCCGACAAAATCCAAGACTTCGTTGGTGGCGGGATCTAGCATCATGCCGTTGATGGTGAAATCGCGGCGCTCGACATCTTCACGCGGGTCTTTCGTGAAGCGAACTTCGTCGGGATGACGGCCATCGGAGTAGCCTACGTCGGAGCGAAAGGTTGCGACCTCGACAGACTTCCGCAGAGATGGCGGCAAGAACAGGTAGCGCTGTTTTCCCGATCCGCCCATCGCGCCCGGTACGACTCGCCCGTCGAAGGAGTCTCTTCGCGCAGGTTCGTCGCCTTCGTGTCCCTCCGTGTCCTTTGTGATATCAGCTTTGAAGGGAACCAGCACGACGCCGAATTGCTCGCCTACGGCAAGGGTCTGCGGGAAAATTTGCATGACCTGTCTCGGCGTCGCGTCGGTGGCTACGTCGTAGTCGGCGGGCTCGCGGATGAGAAGAAGATCGCGAACGCATCCACCGGCGAGGTAGGCCTGGTGTCCGCGCTCGCGGAGGGTGCGGACAATTTCGGCGGCGTGTTGTTTGGCGTCCGGCATTCAGCATTCAGCCATCAGCCATCAGCTAAAGCAACACCAACCGCACGTCGTCTAAACTAGAAACTGATAGCTGATGGCTGACAGCTAATTATGCCTGACGCCCACATCCTCGGCATCGAGAGCTCGTGTGATGAGACGGGCGCGGCCGTGGTGCGCTCGGGCGAGCAGATTCTGTCGAACGTGGTCGCGTCGCAGATCGCGACGCATCAGCCCTATGGCGGAGTGGTTCCCGAACTGGCGTCGCGCGAGCACTTGCGGGCGATTGTCCCGGTCGTGCGCCAGGCTCTGGCTGAAGCTGGACAGACTTATCAATCCCTCGATGCCATCGCGGTCACGCAGGGGCCGGGACTGGCGGGCGCTCTGCTGGTGGGCATCAGCTATGCCAAGGCTTTGGCATTTGCGCTGGAGAAACCGCTCATCGCCGTGAATCATCTCGAGGGACACATCCACGCCGTGTTGCTGGGTCACCGGCAAATGGAGCAGCGGCAGAGCGAAGGTGGCAAGTTGCATTTTCCGGTGCTGGCCCTAGTGGTCTCGGGCGGACACACACATCTTTATCTGGCACAAGTTGAGGAGAATCTCTGGACTTATCGGAACATTGGGCACACTCGCGACGACGCGGCGGGAGAAGCGTTCGATAAAGTCGCGAAGCTTTTGGGACTTGGTTATCCGGGAGGGCCGATCGTTGACCGCTTGGCGGGGCATGGCGATCCGCTTGCGGTCAAGTTCCAGATCGTGCAGATCAAGCATCGGGACCGGCGTGAGCATAAGCAGGGCGAGGACAAACCAGTCCAGGCGGAAGAGGCTGGGCCTCAGTTCGATTTTTCCTACAGCGGAATCAAGACGGCGGTCTTGCGCTACGTCGAGACCGAGCACCTGAAACCAGCGATCGAGGCTCGGCGGCGGGCGCTGGCGGGAATTGACAAGCCTGCGCTGGAAGATATTCTTCGGCTCTGCGACCGGCAAACCCTCGACCTGGTGGCTTCCTTTCAGCGCACGATGGTCAACGATCTGGTCGCGAAGACGCTGGCGGCGGCGCGCGAGTATGACGTGCAGACTCTCTTCGTCAGCGGCGGCGTGGCTGCCAATCGAGAGTTGCGGGCCACGTTTGAGCGCGAGGCAGGGATGCAGGGGCTTCCCGTGTTCTTTCCTTCGCGCGCGCTTTCTACCGACAATGCGGCCATGATTGCGGCTGCGGCCTTTCCGAAATTTCTGCGGCGGGAATTTGTTGCCATGGATTTTTCCGCCGAAGCTGGCATGTCGCTGCGTTGAAACCAACACCCACCACGGAGGCGCGGAGCCACGGAGAAGAAATGAGGAGTCTCGCGGAACGGGTCATTGAACACTGAAAATCGGGATGAGCGGCGCTTGAGCAACATGACTAATACCCTCCGTGTCTCTGTGTCTCCGTGGTGGATTCTTTTTCAATTGCGCCACCACCCCTCGCTGTATCGAAATCGCAACACTTCCCAGCTACAATGGATCGCGTGAAGCCGACGATCTACGTAGTGGAAGACGATCCGGATATTTCGCGCCTGGTTCGCCATCATCTGGAAGCGGCCAGTTTCAACGTGCGACTTTATTCGACCGGCAATCTGGTCGTGACCGATGCCGAACGCCAGCGTCCGGCGCTGTTTTTGCTCGACATCATGGTGCCGGGAAAAGATGGCCTGGAACTTTGCCGGCAAATTCGGCAGTCGGTGTCGCTCGCCTCTGTGCCGGTGATTTTCCTTACCGCGAAAAGCGGCGAGGCGGATCGCGTGCTGGGGCTGGAGTTGGGAGCCGACGATTATATTCCCAAGCCTTTCAGCCCGCGCGAACTGGTGGCGCGCGTCAAAGCGGTGCTGCGACGGTTTGAACGGCCGCTGCCGCCGCTGCCCACCAAGATTGACGAAATCCACATTGACCCGAGCGCCATGACGCTGTCGGTTCGCGGCAAGCAGGTGCCGACGACAGCCACCGAATTCCGTCTGCTCGACCACTTCATGCGCCACGCGGGACGTGTGTTTACTCGCGACCAGTTGCTCGACTCGGTGTGGCGAGACACGGCATATGTCACGCCGCGCTCGGTGGATGTTTATGTGCGACGCATCCGTGAAAAAATTGAGCCCGATCCCGAAAACCCGCGCTACCTGAAGACCGTGCGGGGGGCCGGCTACCGTTTTGAGGTCGCGCGTTGAGAAGTCGCATCTTCGTGAAAATGATGTTTGTGTTTCTGCTGGTGATCGGGGTCACCGCGATCACCTTGCAGTTGACCGTGCATAAGGTCTGGGAACGCACGCTGCGCGAGCAGATCGAGCGCAACCTCAAACAGAAAACTTTGCTGTTCGCCCAGCGCGTGGAAACGGACCGGGAGCATTCCCTGGCCGACATTACTGCGCAGGCGGGCCAGGCGGCGGGGGCGCGCGCCACCGTCATTGATCCCACGGGCAAGGTGCTGGCCGATTCGGAAGCCGATCCCACCACGCTGGAGAATCACGCGCATCGCAGGGAATTTGTCGCTGCCCTCAGCGGCACAGTCGGCATGGATGAACGCAAGAGTCAGAGTCTCGGCATTCCTTTCGTGTATGTGGCAGCGCCAGTTTCGGGAGGAGCGGTGCGACTAGCGTATCCCTTGCCCGAGATCGAAATCACGGACCGCCCATTGCGCGTGGCCCTGTTCTGGGGATCGCTGGCGGCTTTTGTTTTTGCGGTGGTGGCGGCGGCGATTGTTTCCCAGTATGTGGGGCGGCGTCTGCAACGGATCGTGAGTTTTGCCGAGCGCGTGGCCAGCGGAGACTTGACCGCCAGAATCGCGTCCACGGCGACGGACGAGATCGGGCAGGTGGCGGCAGCCCTCGATAAGACGACGCGCCGCGTGGAAGAAAGCTACGCTCGCGTCCAAACCAGCCAGCGCGAACTGGAAACGCTTCTCAACAGCATGCAGGACGCGGTGATTGCGGTCGATGTCGAGGGGCGGGTGCAGTGGGCCAATCGCGGCATGAACCGTCTGCTGCAGCGGGGTCCGCGCCTGAATGCGCCGTTGATCGACAGCGTCCGCGACCCGGAATTTCTGGCTGCGGTGCAAGACGCGGCTCGGCTCCAGCTCGTGACTTCGGCGCGCTCGAACACCATCGCTTCCGGCCGCACCTTCGACGTCACTGCGGCCCCGATGCCCGGCGGCGGCGCGGTTGCCGTGCTCCGCGATCTCACCGAGACCGAACGCATGGAAAAAAGCCGCCGCGATTTCATCGCCAATGTTTCCCACGAGCTGCGCACGCCGCTGACTTCCATCCAGGGATACACCGAGACCCTGCTCGACGGCGCGCTGGTTGATAACCACGTGCGCGATTTTCTGGAAATCATTCGCAAGAATTCGGCCCGCATGTCGCGGCTCACGGAAGACCTGCTGACGCTGGCTCGCGTCGAATCGGGCGAGCAGCGCTTCGGCATCCAGCCGGTCAACACGGAAGAACTGCTGCAGGACGCTTTGGAAAGTTTCCGCGAGTTGGCACGCTCCTATGGAGTCGAACTGGTGATTGAGAACGCCGTGCCCGACGCCAGGGTGAATGCGGATCGCGAAGCCATTCACCAGATCTTTTCGAACCTGATCGAGAATGCGTTGAAGTACGCGGCGTCAGGAAAAAAAGTCGTTCTCGGAGCTCGCCGGGCAGAGAACGGCGTTGAATTCTACGTCCAGGACTTCGGACCCGGCATTTCCTCCGAGCATCTGCCGCGCCTTTTCGAGCGCTTCTACCGCGTCGATAAAGCGCGCTCGCGGGAATCCGGAGGCACCGGGCTGGGACTCGCCATCGCCAAGCATATCATTCTGGCACATGGGGGAACGATTCGCGCCGAGAGCGAGCTTAACCATGGCTCAACCTTCTTGTTCACCTTGACCGCTCCCGAGGCGGACGCGGCGTAGCGGCCCCGTAACGGAAAAGTTTACTAGCTGGCCGCGATTCAGAGCAGCATCTGAACTCGGGTGGTCTGGGTTCTGCGCGCTAACGCCCCGATAGCAACACTCGTGCGACTAACGGTAATCATCCCCACACCGGCTCCTCTGGGCAGGAATGTCCGCTAATGTCCGTTCCTGTCCGCTAATGCCCGTTGCGGAAGGAAGGTGTCAGCCACATAATGTCCCCTGTTTTGGTGCCCCGAGCCAACCAGACCGCAACTTTTTTCAGATTGGCAGTCGGCACTTAGAGGAGAGAATCATGGTGCAGGAGAAAGTCATGTCCACCCGCAACATCTTCACAACGGCCATTTTAGCGATCGCTCTTGTCGCTGCGGCGCTGCCGGCCCCAGCCCAAAACGATCCCGTTGGTCGACAGGTTCCTGCCGTCACCCACAATACGTGGACGAGCGGCGCGGCCCTGCCGACGGCCGTCGCCAGCGCGGCGGCGGCAGTGCTCAAAAACGAGATCTACCTGGTCGGCGGCAATGACGCCACCGAGGAGGTCGCCGACCTGCAAATCTACAATCCTGCGACCAACACCTGGAGTACTGGTGCGTCCTATCCAACGGTCGTCTCAGGGGCGAGCGCGGCCGTGGTGAAAAACGTCTTATACGTGTTTGGCGGATCTGCCGGCGGAGGTTCGCCCTCGAACGCCGTGTGGGCGTACAACCCCAAGACCAAGACCTGGACTGCCATGGCGAATATGCCGACTGCAAGGTGGTTAACAGCGGCTGTGGTTGAGAACAACATCATTTATGTTATCGGCGGCATGGTCAGCGACAACGATTTCGTCGCGGCGGTCGAAAGCTACAACCCTGCAACCAATAGCTGGACGGAACAGGCGCCGATGTTAGTGAGCAAGCAAGGCCCTGCCGCCGGTCTGCTCGGAACTATGATCGTTGCCGCCGACGGTGCGCCTCAGTACGGCCAAATCACCGGCAACACCGAGGCCTACGACGCTGCCACCAACGCCTGGACGGAACTCGCCACCGATCCCGAAGCGCGCGTTGTTTCTTGCTTCGGATCTATCGGTTCTAAGTTCTATGACGCCGGCGGCTATCTCAACAATGCCGGGGCGGCAACCACTGTGAACGAGTCCTTCCAGCTGTCAAAGAACAAATGGACGACGCTCGCTCCCATGCCCCAGGGAACCATGTTAGGCAGTTCGGCAGTCTACAAAAAACAGCTCTACTGCATCGGCGGCTGGGCCACGTGGAACGGAGCCCCAATCAGCTACGTCCAGATTTATCAGCCGTAGACGAAAGAATCGGGCTTGGTTTTCACCCGAAATCTCAAGGGGGCCCCGCTCAAGCCGTGTTGGGCGGGGTTTTCACTCAGCTTGGCTCTTCATCTTGGGAAACCAGGAAGCCTTAACTGTTGCAAAATCCCCATAGTATTGACAACTCAGGAATCGGCTGGGCACAAGGCGAGTCGTCAACCATCCGGCGGCTGACACATTAGCGATGGTCGGGACGCTAGGCTCCGGGGTGAATCAAGCGCACCAGCCAGAACGCAGCGGCGGCGACCACAGCCGCCGCTGGAATGGTCACAACCCAGGCCCACACGATGCGCGCCGCGACTCCCCAGCGCACGGCCGAGAGGCGATGGACCGCTCCGACGCCAACGATCGCGCCGGTGATGGTGTGGGTGGTGCTCACGGGAATCCCCGCCAGTGCGGTGGAGAACAGAGTGATGGCTCCGGCCGCCTCGGCGCAGAATCCGCCCACCGGCCTGAGTTTGGTGATGCGCGATCCCATGGTATGAACAATCCGCCAACCGCCGAAATACGTTCCCAAGGCGATCGACGCATGTGCCGCCAGAATGATGGGCCAGTGAAAGTTTCCCCAGTTGCCAGCCAGCTCCTTCGAACTCAAATAGTGCGCACCATACAGAGCGGAGGCCACGATTCCCATGGTCTTCTGGGCATCGTTGCCGCCGTGTCCGAGGCTGTAAGCGGCCGCCGAGAGCAGTTGCAGCTTGCGAAACCAGGCGTCAATTCGTCTGGGGGCTTTATTGCGAAGAAGCCAAGAGACGGCAACCATGAACGTCAGGCTGAGAACGAGCCCCATGATCGGCGCTACCACGATGAAGATCAGGGTTTTGTACCAGCCCTCGGCAATAATCACGTGCCATCCGGAGCGCATGACTGCGGCCCCGGCGTAGCCGCCAATCAAGGCGTGCGAGGAGGAAGTCGGCAGTCCCCACCACCAGGTCAGCAAGTCCCAGACGATGGCGCCGAACAGGCCCGTGATCACGACATACTGGGTCACACTTTCGACGTGGATCATGCCTCCGCCGATGGTCTTGGCGACGGCGGTGCCGAGAAGAAACGCGGCCACAAAATTGAAAAACGCGGCCCATAGGACGGCCAGCTTGGGAGACAACACACGCGTGGACACCACCGTCGCTATGCTGTTGGCGGCGTCGTGAAATCCGTTCAGGAAATCAAAGGCCAATGCCACCAGGATTGTGACGATCAGCAGAATGAGATCGGGCTTCACCAGGTTTCCTGTCTGGGTGAGTTATGGAGCCTCATGTGTTCTTCAACACGACCGTTTCGAGCACGTTGGCCACGTCTTCCGCCTTGTCGGTCGCCCGCTCCAGGCATTCCAGCAATTCTTTAATTTTGATGAGGTTAATGGGATCTTTTTCGCGATCAAAGAGCGTGGCAATGGCCTGCTGCGACACCTGGTCCGCTTCGTTTTCCAGACGGTTGATTTCCACGCAATGGCTCAGGATATCGCCATTCTTCTGCATGAGAGAAACGGCCTGTTGCATGGCCTGGCATTGCATCAGGATGATCGTGGCCAGTTCTCCGGCCGCGGGCGGCGGAGCCGTGATGCGATACATCTCGATGCGTGCGCCAGCAGCATTGATGAAATCGAGGACATCGTCGAGCTTCGAGGCCAACTCGTGGATGTCTTCCCGGTCGAACGGTGTAATGAAGGTCTGGTTGAGTTTCGTGAGGATGGCATGCGTGCACTCGTCGCCCTCGCGTTCGATACGGTGAATCGTTTCAATCTGTTTTTCGACATCCTGGAAGTTGGCGAAGAGATCGACCAGGGTGCGAGCCCCGGCAATGAGATTGTCAGACATCGCGGAGAACATCGCGAAGAAGCTGTTATCCCTGGGAATGAGGCTGAACATTTTCGGGAGGAACGGACTCCAAAGATATTTACGTCTACAGCCGGTTGCAGTGATCGGAGCAGGCCACTATCTCACGCGGCATTGAAATTCGTCAAATAAGGGACAGCCCGTCGCCGCTAACTGTAACTGTGAGAATGCTTTGAGACCAAAGGGTCTGGCGGGAAAGCTGGCCAGCGATGGCAATTAGCGCATGATTCGACGGCTGGAAACGGTCGTCGAACGGCGGGGCAGTCCGAACCGGGTGATCAGGAGCAAAACAAATACCGTACCCGCTCCCACCGCAATTCGCTGGAGAAAATCGAGAAAGAGGAGACCCATGGCAGCATTGTGCAACTGCCGGAAAGCCTGCGCGAGATAACGAACGTAATACTTACTAGTCGCTGGATGAGTCGCTGCCGGGAAAGCGCGTGGATTCACGCTGGGAACGGTTGCTCGGCCATTTTCTGACTTTTTCATTCGACGCCCTGAAATTCACCGCGTCGTAACCTGCTCTGCGGCGCCGGGAATTATGCTTTTGCCAGGAGTGTATGTCACACTCTCGGTCGAACCGTTCGCGTCCAATCAAGCGGATTGAGCATCCAAAGAGGCAGGATAGTTTTGCTTATGAGCACAGCCAGCATAAAACCTTCGCCGGAGCCGTCGTATCGCGACCTGGTGCAGCGGACGGTGGAAGCCTGCGAGTTGGCCCGCCAGGCCGCGGCCATCGCCGCCGAGGGCATTGCGACGGGATCGATGTCGCGCCTGAACGCTATCCGGCAGTGCGAAAAAGACCTGGATGCCATTGACCTGGAAGTAGACTCGGGCGTGACCGCGAACATCACCCGCGTTCCGGAAGCCGAAACCCGCGAACTGCTGGCCTGCATGAAGGTCATGATCGGCCTCGAGCGCATCGGAGACCTGCTGCTGAGCTTTGCCACCAGCGCGCAGGCTGCCGGAGGACGGCTGGACTCGCTGGATGCTCGCGAGTTGACGCAGATGGCCACGATCCTCGAAAAGATGCTGGCTGATGTGGGTCATTCGTTTTCTCAGAAGGATGTGAAGAAAGCCATCGACGTGCTGCGCGCCGATGCGGAAATGGATCGCCTGCGCAATCTCATCTTTTTGCGCCACATCGAGAATCCTGAGAACATTGCGCATCACGCCAGCCTGCAGGTGATCTTCATGACGCAATCTCTCGAACGCGCAGGCGACCACGCCAAGAACCTGGCGGAAGAAGTTTGCCACTTTGTCAGCGGACGCAGCATCCGCCACGTGCTCATGGCCTACGACAAGCCCAAGGAACAGATGTTCATCGAATGGCTGCGGCACAAAGACGAAAAGTCGCAGTAAGTCCAAGTTTCGCTCTAATCGCTTGCCTGGCAGACTCCTGAATCCTTTTTCCAAGCCTACCGCTCTTCCCATGTAGACTTTGTTATGCCTTGGAGGCGGAGCAGTGCCACAATGGAACGTTGCATTTGGTCTTAAATAAGTGGTTCGGCACGTTGGGAGGCCCTTATGGAAGTTACTGTGGAACATCTCGGAGCGTTACAGTTTTGAAATCAAGGCGCGGCAGCACACCATCGTGAGTGACCAGCCGCCGGAGAATGGTGGCCACGACGAAGGCATGACGCCTCCGGAGCTCCTGCTGGCTTCGCTGGGCTCGTGTGCCGGCTTCTACGCGGCGCAGTATCTGCGCAAGTACAAACTGGCGTCCGAAGGCACTCGCGTGCGGATGACCGCCGACAAAGTGAAGGATCCCGCGCGCATGGATAACTTTCGCATTGAAATCAAAGCGCCCGTGGCACTCACGGAGCAACAGCGGGCCGGTGTCGAGAACTCGGTGCACCACTGCCTGGTTCACAACACACTCCTGCAGCCGCCGAACATTGTGGTTGAAATATCGGATCCCGTGGCAGTGGATGCTTCGGCAGTATCTCCGATTCCGGGCTCTTGACAGCCGAAGTCTCCAAGGCGAGACTCGGTTCAGTCATTCTTCATGCCCGGATCGGCCCAACCCGAGGAACGATTTTCGCCAGCGAGCGCCGAGGATGCGAACGCCGGAACGGATCGGCCGTCTAATGTTGGCGCGGGAGTTGGCCCAGTCGGCGATCCGTCCAACGGCAGCGGCGTGTTGGCAGAAACGGAACTGGACTCCGCCCTCCAGTTGTTAGTGGAACGCGCGCAATATATCACCGGCGCCACCGGAACCGCGCTGGCTCTGCCTCAAGGTGAGGAAATGGTTTGCCGCGCCAGCGCCGGCTCTTCCGCGCCGGCCGTCGGGGCGCGGCTGCAGGTACAGTCCGGATTGACCGGCGAAAGCATCGCCCGGCGCCAGTTGCTGCGCTGCGACAACGCGGAGACCGATCCGCGGGTGAATTTGGAAGCCTGCCGCGCGCTTGGTATTGCCTCCATCGTGGTTTTGCCGCTGCTGCGGCGCAACGGTGAGGTTCGCGGCCTGTTCGAATTATTTTCCGATCATCCCTACGCTTTCGAAGAGCGCGACCTGGTCGCACTTGAACGCATGGCCGGCCTCACCTCGACGGCCCTCGACCTGGCTGAGCAGCGCCAGAAGTCCGCGCCGGTCACCAGGCGGGAACCGGAAAAACCGGTCGAACGTTTGCCGGAACGTACCGCGGCAAGCTCCGCGCCGGCGGCTGCAATTCCCGTCCACATTGCCGGCAACATCCCGCATGGCATTCCCAGCGACATTCCCAGTAGCATTACCAGCAACCCAGAGTTCGCCGAGCCCTCGGTGGTGCCCGCTGAGCCCCCCGCAATTTTGTCGTCTTCAGAGGCGCCATCCGTGATGACGCCCGCGCCCGTTCCGGTTCCCGAAGCCATGCTGCGCGTGCAAAAATGCGCCTCCTGCGGATTTCCCGTATCCGAGGGGAGAGCGCTCTGCCTCGATTGCGAGAAAAAGGGCAGCGAGAAGAAGGAAAGTGAGAAGAAGCAGCGGGAGTGGGAACAGAGCCAGATCGCGCGACCTCAGGCTGAACCGGTCCCGGCTGGACGGGATCAGACCGAATCAGGTCAGAACGAATCAGCTCAGAGCGAGGCGCAAGCGATCACGCCCGGCGAGCCGGAGCAAGACGCATCTACCGATTCGGCCGCGGCCTCCGCCGCGCAGAAGGAAGACGAAATCATCCCGGCCTTCCTGGCAAACTCCGGGCCCGCGCAGGAATCTTGGCTGGCAAACCATGTCAATCTGCTGGCGATCGTGGTTCTCATCCTCGGTATTCTGGTCGTCGTCGTGGTCTTTCGATAACGAACTTTGCACCTGCGAGTGCGTGTTTCCCTTGACAAGCTGCCGTTGAAACCCATACTCTGCGCTTAATCTCTGTTTCAACAAACAGGTGCCCTAGCATGAAAAATGTGTACGAAGTTTTGCGGCAGAAAGAACTGGAACTAAGCAGGCTGGAAAAAGAAGTGGAAGCTTTGCGCGTCGCTGCCCCGCTGCTTTCGGACGAAAAAGAGTCGCTGAGCGAAGCGCCCAAGCCAAGTTTGGCTGCTACCGCGCCACCGCAGCCGGTCCGGATTCCGCCGGTGGTTGCGGCCCAGGCGGCAAACGTCCCGGCCCGCGTCGCTGGCTGGGAAGATGCGGCCAAGCGCTGGCCATAAGCCGATTCATTGTCTGTAGAGACGGGGCTTGCCCCGTCTCCGCGTGATGATAAGAGCCCCTTTTGTTTAGATAGCCCAGGACGAAGCCCGTTCCTGGGCTATTATTTTGCTCGCTCTCGCGGCGCGGATTTTTCCATACGGCGCTTTCAGTCCAGTTTGGTGAACGCCAGCGCCAACAGCGTCTTCTGCTCCACCTCGTGCGCCTTGGCCGAACCGGTCGCCGGACTCGCGCTGCCGGAGCGCTTCACCGAATGTACCGGCCGGTCGTCCGTAATGTACTTCAAGCGAGGCAACATATAGGAAAGCGCTCCCATGTTGGCCGGCTCTTCCTGCACCCAGACAATGTCTCGCGCCGCGCTGTGACGCTGGAGTTCGGCCGTCAGTTCCGCCTCGGGGAAGGGATACATCTGCTCGAGGAAGACAATGGCGGTGCTCAACTCGTTGGCGTTGCTCTTGCGCTTCTGGCGTTCGGTGCGCAGTTCGTGCCCGATTTTTCCGGTGCAGAGCAGAATGCGCTGCGCATCCTGCGCTTCCGTGTCCGGGATGACCGGCAGAAACTTCTGATGGGTCAAATCTTCGAGCGGTGACAGCGCATCCGGATGCCGCAACATGCTTTTCGGCGTGAATACCACCAGCGGCTTCCTCCACATGCGCAGCGCCTGCCGCCGCAGCAGATGAAAATATTGCGCCGCATTCGAAGGTTGGCAGATCTGAATGTTGTCGCGCGCCGCCAGCTGCAAGAATCGCTCGATGCGCGCGCTCGAATGCTCCGGACCCTGTCCTTCATAGCCGTGCGGCAACAAGAGCACGAGGCCTGACAGCAGATTCCACTTGTCCTCGCCCGCGCACACAAACTGATCGATCACCGCCTGCGCGACGTTGGCAAAATCGCCAAACTGCGCTTCCCACAGCACCAGCGCTTCGGGATAATCGCGGCTATAGCCGTATTCAAATCCCATCACTCCCGCTTCGGAAAGTGTCGAGTTGTAGATGTCGCATGCGGCTTGTCCTGGCGCAATGTGGCTCAGCGGTACATATTCCGACTCATCCTCAGTATCGATCAGCACCGAGTGCCGCTGATTGAAGGTCGCGCGCCGCGAGTCCTGTCCGCTGAGGCGCACTGGAATGCCCTGTTTCACCAGACTGGCAAACGCCAAGGCCTCCGCCATGCCGTAGTCGAGCGGCTTCTTGCCCGTCCCCATGTCCTGCCGCTGTTCGAGCAACTTCTTCACCTTGGGATGGATGTGAAAACCCTCTGGATACGTGGTCAAACGCTCGGTGAGTTCCGCCAGTTCTTCGCGCGCAATGCCCGTGGGTTGTTCGTACACCGCCTTATAACGGCCGCCAAAGTATTCGTCCCAATAATTCGGAAGATCTCGCATCAGCGGCTTCTTGGTGACTTGCGTTGCGCTCTTCTGTGCCTCGCCGTACTCACTCTTCACGGCGTCCACTTGAGCGGCAATCTTTTCGTCGTCCATGCCGATCCGCTTGGCATAAATCTGATACAGCGGCGGATGCGCCTTGATCGCCTTGTACATCAGCGGCTGCGTCACCGTGGGATCGTCGACTTCGCTATGCCCATGGCGACGGTAGCCGATGAGATCGACGATCACGTCGGTGCCGAATTGGTAGCGGTACTCGGTGGCGAGGCGCGCGATCCGCATCACCGCATCCACGTCTTCGCCATTCACGTGAAAAATTGGAATCGCCTGCCGCCGTCCCAGTTGCGCCGAGAAACGCGAGGAATGCTCCTCGCGCGCATTGGTCGTGAAGCCGATCAGATTGTTGGCGATGATGTGGATGGTTCCGCCGACCGTGTAGCCCGCCAAGTCGGCATAGTTCATCGTCTCGGCCGTAATGCCTTGCCCCGCGAACGCGGCGTCGCCGTGCACCAGCACCGGCAGATACTTTGCCGTACCACCTTCGCCGGCACGGTCCTGCTTGGCGCGCGTGCGGCCCACCGTCACCGGATCGACCGCTTCCAGGTGGCTGGGATTCGAAGCCAGGTGAATATGAATTTTCTTTCCGCTCTTCGTGACATATTCGCCGGTCGCGCCCATGTGATACTTCACGTCGCCCGACCCCAGCACACTGCGCGGATCTACGTCTTCAAATTCGGCAAACACCTGTTCCGGCGGACGATTGGCCAGATGAATAATGACGTTCAGCCGTCCGCGATGGCTCATGCCCATCACCAGTTCCACTGCGCCGCGCTCGCCAGCCACGTCCAGAACCTCATCCATCGCCGGCAATAAAGAGGTATTGCCTTCGAGCGAGAAGCGCTTGTTGCCCAGATAGCGCTGTTGCAGCGTCTGCTCAAACAGGTCGGCTCGCACCAGCAGGTCGAGCGCGCGCTCGTGATTAATGTTGACGTCGACTGCGGCCGCTTCGCCTTCGATGCGTTCCTGAATCCAGCGCCGCCGCTCCGGGTCGGCAATGTGCATGAACTCCACACCTACGCTGCCGCAATAAATGCGCCGCGCTTCCCGCGCCCACTCGTTGTCAATCGCCAGGTCGGGATGCGGTTGCGGAGGCAGCAGGCCGAGCGGGTTCAGTTCGGCCTCCAGATATCCAAATTGCCGGAACAGCCCAAA
>Ga0209415_10008266_pt1 | contig 18077 bp, 16 predicted proteins | sample PeaSoiSIISIP2007_FD_187696 | JGI IMG/M metagenome (GOLD analysis project Ga0209415, IMG submission 187696) | Peat soil microbial communities from Weissenstadt, Germany - SII-SIP-2007 (SPAdes) (version 2) | ecosystem: Environmental > Terrestrial > Soil > Wetlands > Peat | place: Germany... | reverse complement strand
GGCGATGCGCGCCACCTGCAAGGTCATGTCCGAGCGCACGCCCATCATGCGCTGGGTCACCGGGTCCATCACGCGGAAGGTATGCTTGGCCACCGCCTCGCCGGAACCGGCCAACAGGCTGTCTTCAAACTCGATGAGCGGCGGTTTGACGCGCTCATAGCCGAAAGACTCGTAGACCGCCATCAGCCGGGTGACAACCTGGGCCTCATGGGCAGCAAAGGGGGGCAAAATATCGCGCAGGCCGGCAGGCAGCAGTGCGCGGTTCGGGAACTCGGTCATCAGGATCGCCGTCTCGTACAAGCTGGCGCCGGCGGCGGAAATGGCCCGGCGCACGGGGCCATTTCCTTTACTCTGTTTGGCCTGAGGCGGCAACAGTTTATATGCCCCTCAGACGCCGAGCATCGCCGCTGCGTGGCTAGATTTATGGATATGCCCCTCAAGCGCCGGGCGCTGGCCTGCGTCCAGCTTGGCTTTCCTCCGGCGCACTCAACGCGCTACTCAGCCGCATTGCGGCTTCGGGGGGGGGGATTACCCCCACCCTTTCCTTAGCGACGGGCAGCCAGTTGGCGCAGATCGGCCAGAACGCCGACAGACGCTTCGGCCGCAAGCTGGGCTTCGTCCACCGCGCCGGTCAGGTCGCCATTGTTGAAACGACGAGCCGCTTCGATGCCGTGGCTGTGCACCTCCTGATGAGGCTTTTCCAGATGGCGGAAGGTGCTGTCGTCGCGCAGAGAGACATCCTGAACCGCGTCGTACCACTTGCCCAAGCGACATTTATGATGATCGGCCAGTTCGTTGGGGTTCAGCTTGGCCATGCCCACCAACATGCTGGACAGCTTCTTGCGCCAGATCATGTGATCGGACTGAGCCACCACCACGGTGAAGTTGAGAATTTCCCGCTGAGCCAAATCGGCCACGGCTTCCGCCACCACCGGATCGACCTTTTCCAGCTGACGGATGGAATCGGTGATATTGGCGGCATTGCGGTCGGCCATGTCGGCGATGACCTGAATGGACTCGGCGATATGCTGGGACGATCCGGCCTGCTGAGTCAGAATGGCCGAAATATCGCGGATGCGCCCGGTCATGGAATTGATCTGGCCCGAGACTTCGCGCATTCCGTCGCCGGCGGCTGAAATCACTTCGCGGCCCTTTTGCACGGCGCTAGCGCCTTCTTGCATGGACTGAACGATGGCGTCCATTTCGGTGCGGAGATTTTGAATGCGCTGGCGGATGACGTCGGTGGCCTTGGCGGTCTGATTGGCCAGGTTCTTCACTTCCGAGGCCACCACGGCAAAGCCCTTGCCAGCCTCTCCGGCCCGAGCCGCTTCGATGGTGGCGTTCAGGGCCAAAAGATTGGTCTGCTTGGCGATGGCTTCGATCTGATCGATGATGCCGCCGATCTGAGCCGAGGCTTCGTTCAGGGAATCCACCCGCGCCGACGTGCTTTCCACCGCGCGCGAAATGTCTTCCATGCTGGCCACCGCCTGATCCGCCGCCGACTGGCCGCGTTCCGCCGTTGCCTGAGCGGCGAAGGCGTCTTCCGCCGTCGCCTGCGAGTTCTGAGAGATTTCAGCCACCGAGGTGGTCAGTTCCTCGGTCGAGGCGGCGATGGTCTGAGCCCGGTTGCCCACTTCCGTGGCTTCGCGGATCATCTCGGCGATATGACAGACCGCCTCGTTCACCTCGATGGAGACGTCAACGATACGCTTGGTCTCGACCAGGGCGTTGTCGTGCATACGCCGCGCCAGAGAGAACAGCTTGCGAGTCACCTCGCACTCGCCCTGAGGCACCGACAGATACTTTCCGCCCTCGATCAGAGCGATCGCGGACAGAATAGCGGCTTCACGCTCTGACGCCTCACTTGCAGCGGACGTAGACACAGGTTCGGCGACAGCGCGACGGCTCCCAAACATAACGACACCCCTCTCGATTGCATGTCGCCGCCGCCTCCCCCACCAAAACGACAAAACCGGACGGCGCGACCACCATCCGGTTTATAGTAGAGATTACGAATTCGCAATCCTAAAGGTAGCCCCTTATGACATTTTTAATATACGAAAGAGTTAGACACTAAAGCCTAGCCCGCCAGGACCGAAGCGAAAGCCCAGTCCAGCCAGGGGGTCAAAGCCCGCAGATCGGCAGTCTCGACGGTCGCGCCGCCCCAGATGCGCAAGCCCGCCGGAGCATCGCGGTAAGAGGCGATGTCATAGGCCACGCCTTCCTTCTCCAGCAACGAAGCGATCTTCTTGGAGAAAGCGGTACGCCCCGCCTCGTCCAAAGCCAGGAAGGCCGGATGCTTGATCACCAGGCAGATGGAGGTCCAGGAACGCACGGCCTTATCCTTGGCCAGGAATTCGGCCCAATCAGACTTGGCGACCCAATCCTCGATCACCGCCAGATTGGCCTGAGAACGCGAGATCAGGCCCGGCAGACCACCAATGCTTTCCGCCCAGTTCAAAGCGTCGATCTGATCTTCGACGGCAATCATCGACGGCGTGTTGATGGTGTCACCGACAAAAATGCCTTCGATCAGCTTGCCGCCGCTGGTCATGCGGAAAATCTTCGGCAGCGGCCAGGCGGGCTTATAGCTTTCCAGACGTTCGACGGCACGCGGGCTCAGCACCACCATGCCATGCGCCCCTTCGCCGCCCAGCACCTTCTGCCAAGACCACGTCACCACGTCCAGCTTGCTCCAGGGCATATCCATGGCAAAAGCGGCAGAGGTGGAGTCGGCGATGGTCAAACCCTGGCGGTCATCCTTGATCCAATCGCCGTTGGGCACCCGCACGCCTGAAGTGGTGCCGTTCCAGGTGAAGACCACATCGCGGTCGGTGTCGATCTGGGTCATATCGGGCAGGCAGCCGTAATCGGCGCGGATCACCCGCACATCGGACAGCTTCAACTGCTTGGTGACGTCGGTGACCCAGCCTTCGCCAAAGCTTTCCCACGCCACCATATCGACGCCGCGCGCCCCCAGCATCGACCACAGCACCATCTCGATGGCTCCGGTGTCGGAAGCAGGAACGATGCCGATGCGGTAATCGTCGGGCAGGCCGAGAATGGCGCGGCTTTTATCCAGCACCTCGGCCAGCTTGGCCTTGCCGACCTTGGCCCGGTGCGAACGGCCCGTGGGAGCCCCGGCCAGCGCCTGAGGCGTCCAGCCGGGACGCTTGGCGCAGGGACCGGACGAAAAGTTCGGGCAGGCGGGACGCAGGGTAGGCTTTTGGGCGGTGGTCATAACAACAGCACTCCGGGGAGGCATCGGGGATAAGAGGGCGGCGAGTTTACGCGGCCCCAGGGCAAAGCGTCAACGCCCGCCCAGGAGTCACGCCTCAGGGCTGGGCTTCCTCCAACGCACGGCGGAACAGAGCCGCATCGGCATTGCCGCCCGACAGCACCAGCCCCACCTTGCTCCCAGCCTCGGGGTCGGCCAGCATCGCCGCCAAAGGTGCTGCGCCGGCTCCTTCGGCCAGATTGTGGGTATCGGTGAAATAGGCCCGCATAGCCGCCAGGATTTCATCGTCGCTGACGGTCACTACCTTGGACGCTCCCTCGGCGATAATGCTGACCGCCGTGGGGTCGGGCACCCGGCAGGCCAAACCGTCGGCGATGGTGTTGGCGGTGGGGGTGGTCATCACCCGCTCGGCCCAATAGCTGTCGGCATAGGCCGGAGCCGTTTCCGCCACCACACCGACGATGTTGGTGGATAGCCCCAAGGAGTCGCGCACGGCGATGCAGCCGCAGATGCCCGAGCCCATGCCGATGGGCACATAAAGAGTCTCCAGATCCGGCAGAGCCCGCATGAACTCCAGACCGTAACTGGCCACGCCATGAACCAGCCAGGGATGGAAGGGACGCACCATATGCAGCCCCTTCTCTTCCGCCAATTGCGCTGCGTAATCAGCAGCTTCCTGGAAATCGTCGCCATATTCGATCAACTGAGCCCCCAGGGCCAGCATGGCGGCGTTCTTTTCCTGATTGTTGCCTTCGGGCACCACGATGACGCAAGGCAGGCGGAAGCGGGAAGCGGCGAAGGCCAGGCTTTGGCCTTGATTGCCCCTGGTCGCCGAGATGATGCCCGCAACATCGGGAGCCGCCTTCAGCAACCGATCCAGATAGACCAGCCCGCCGCGCAGCTTGAAAGCGCCGATGGGCTGATGGTTTTCATGCTTCACCCACACTTCGCGCCCGGCCCGGATATTCAGCAGCGGCCAGGAAATTTGCGGCGTCGGCGGCAAAATGGAATGAACCAACTCGGCGGCGGCCTCGATCTCGGCCAGCATGGCCTGCCTGTCGCTGGTCATGCCTGTTCTCCAAAGGAAGCAACCGTATGGGCGTGGTTCAGCGGGCCGTGGCCCTTGCCAAAGCCGGGAGCCGTCTCAATCGCGATGCGCACATAGTCGCGGGCACGGGCCACGGCCTGGCGCAAAGGCAAGCCCTGGGCCAAGCCGCAGGCAATGGCCGAAGCCAGAGTGCAGCCGGTGCCATGGGTGTTGGTGGTGTCGATGCGCTTGCCTTCAAAGCAATGAACATCATCCGCCGTCATCAGCACATCGGTCAGCAGATCGCCTTCCAGATGGCCGCCCTTGACCAGCACCGCCTGCGCCCCCAGGGCCAGCAGCGCCCGGCCGGCGACGATCATTTGGTCCGGGGTGGCGATGGTCAGGCCGGTCAGCGCCTCGGCCTCGGGGATATTCGGGGTCAGCACCGCCGCCATGGGCAACAGCCTGGACACCAAAGCCCCATGGGCGTCGTCACCCAAAAGCTTGTGCCCGCCCTTGGCCACCATCACCGGGTCCACCACCACAGGCACACCGGGAGCATGGGAGGCCAAAGTCTCGGTCACCGCCACGATCACCTCGGGACGATGGAGCATTCCGGTCTTCACCGCATCGGCCCCCAGATCGTCCAACACCAACTGCATCTGTTGGCGGATGAAGGCGGGCGACACCTCTTCGACCCCAAACACGCCCTGGGTGTTTTGCGCCGTCAGAGCGGTGATGGCGGTCATGGCGAAACCGCCCAGAGCCGTCACCGCCTTGATATCGGCCTGAATGCCGGCGCCGCCGCCGGAATCCGACCCGGCGCAAATCAGAACCCGTCCGCGCATGGCGTTCACACTCCGGCCTGACGGGCGATCACCGCGATAATATCGTCGGCTATCGCGTTGATCTGAATATTGCTTTCGCCCTCAGCCATCACACGGATCAAGGGTTCTGTTCCAGACTTGCGGATCAACAGGCGACCTGCTCCGTTCAACTCGGCCTCACTCTTGGCGATCACCTCGCGCACAGCTTTAAGTTCCAGAATTTTTCCTGCAATTTCAGTGGGTACGCGGATGTTTTTGAGAATTTGAGGCAAGGGGTCGAACAGGTGCAAAACCTGGCTTGCCGGCTTGCCCGCCGTCACCAGCTCGGCCAAAACCTGCAAGGCCGCCACCAGCCCATCGCCGGTGGTGGAATGGTCGGCCAGGATCATATGGCCCGACTGCTCGCCGCCGAAATTGATGCCCTCGCGGCGCATCACTTCCAGCACATAGCGGTCGCCCACATTGGCCCGCCGCATGGCGATGCCCTGACCTTCCAGGAACCGCTCCAGCCCCAGATTGGACATGACGGTGGACACCACCGCCCCCCCCCGCAACTGGCCGGAACGATGCAGGCCACAACCGATCAGCGCCATGATCTGGTCGCCGTCGATGGGATTACCCAACTCGTCGCACAGAGCCAGACGGTCGGCGTCGCCATCCAGGGCGATGCCCAGATGCGCCCCATGGGTCACCACCTGCTGACGCATGGCCTCGGTATGCTGGGAGCCGCAATTCTTGTTGATGTTGGTACCGTCGGGCGTCACCGCCAACGGCACCACCTCGGCCCCCAGCTCGTAGAGAACGGCAGGAGCGGTCTTGTAGGCGGCGCCGTTGGCGCAGTCCACCACCACCTTCAATCCATCCAGGCGCAGGCCGCGGGGGAACGTGCTCTTGGTATATTCGATATAGCGGCCCACGGCGTCATCCAGGCGGCGGGCCTTGCCCAGGTTGGGCGACGGCACCAAAAGATCGCCGACGCCGCTCAGGATGGTCGCCTCGATCTCGGACTCGGCTTCGTCGCTGAGCTTGAAGCCGTCTGGGCCGAACAGCTTGATGCCGTTATCCTCGAAGGGATTGTGCGAGGCCGAGATCATCACCCCCAGATCGGCCCGCAGGGAGCGGGTCAGCATGGCCACCGCCGGCGTCGGCAACGGCCCCAGCAGCACCACATCCATGCCCACGGAAATGAAGCCCGCCGTCAGCGCCGGTTCCAGCATATAGCCCGACAGCCGGGTGTCTTTGCCGATCACCACCACATGGCGATGATCGCCACGGGTAAAATAACGCCCCGCCGCCATGCCCAGCTTCAGCGCCGTTTCGGCGGTCATCGGCTCGATATTGGCGGTGCCCCGCACGCCGTCGGTTCCGAAAAGCTTACGCGTCATTCCACATATTCCATTTGCTGTCCCCGCGCTTTCCAGTGTGCCAGAAAGCCACGGGGAGGAAAGCTGTTACCGCAGCCCCTTGATGCCCCGCCACACCGCCAGAGCCTGAACGGTTTCGGCCACATCATGCACGCGGGTCATCTGCATCCCCGCGTCGAACCCGGCCAGAGCCGCCGCCAGGGAACCGGGAATGCGCTGAGGCGCCGGTTCGTTGCGGCTGAGCTTGCCGATGAAGCTCTTGCGGCTGACCCCCAGCAGGACCGGCAGCCCCAATCCGTGATACAGCGCCAGACGGGCCATGACCTGAAGGTTATGCTCCACCGTCTTGCCGAAACCGACGCCGGGATCAATGGCCAGCCGGCCCTTCGGGATGCCCGCCTTCAGGCACACCGCCACCCGATCGGCCAGATAGTCGTAAACATCCAGAGGCGCACAGTCATAGACCGGAGATTGCTGCATACTTTTCGGGTCGCCCTGCATATGCATCAGAATCACCGCCGCGCCGCTTTTTGCCGCCACCTGCAAGGCTCCTGGCCCTTCCAGGGCCGAGATGTCGTTGATGATGGTGGCCCCGGCTTCAACCGCCGCCCCCATCACCGGGGCGTGGCGGGTATCGACCGACACCACCGCGCCTTTTTCCGCCAAAGCGCGGATGACCGGCACCACCCGGCGGATTTCCTCGTCCGGGTCGACTTCCGATGATCCGGGTCGGGTGGATTCTCCACCGACATCCAGAATGCTGGCTCCGGCCTCCAACAGTTTTTCGCCATGGATGATGGCGTGACGCGGATCGAAATACTGACCACCGTCGGAAAAGCTGTCGGGAGTGACGTTGACGATGCCCATGATCTGCGGGCGATCCATGGACAATCCGGCGAAATCGGGACACGCCGCCCCCAGCCGCCGCAGCAGGCCGCCGACATGACGGGCCACCTCGTCGCCCTCCTCCCCCGACCAGTCCAGCAGATCGCCGAAACCAGCCACCGCTTCACGCACCACGTCGCCGTCGCGCAGCAGCACCGAACAGAGAGAGAAGCTTAACGGCCCGCCAGCCAAGGACCAGCCCTGCCCGGCGGCAATGGCCGCCCCGCCGCTGGTGGCCGCCAGGGTTCCCACCGGGGCGACGTAAAGACGGCGCTCCAGCCCTTCATGCGACAAGCCCCGCGGGAGGGCGGGGCTTGCCACGAACATAGTATGACTGGTCACGAAGCTTACGCGCCCGGCAGAGGTTCCGGCCCTAAGCCGGGAGCCCCCGAACTGGGCACCGACGCCAGACGGCTGCCTTCCAAAGGCTTGCCGGCGGTCGGCGGCTCGTCCGAACCATCGCCGCGCACGATTTTCTCGCCGCGCATCAGGGCACGGATTTCGTCGCCCGACAGGGTTTCGAATTCCAGCAGCCCATGGGCCAGAGCGTGCAAATGCTCCAGATTGTCGGTCAGAGTCTTGCGGGCATGGTTGTAGGCCGCATCGACGATGCCACGAATTTCTTCGTCGATAGACTTGGACGTAGCTTCCGAGATGTTCTTGTGGGTGGTCACCGAATGACCCAGGAACACTTCCTGGTCATTCTCGCCATAGCTGAGCGGGCCCAGCTTATCGCTCATGCCCCACTCGGTCACCATGCGGCGGGCGATGTCAGTGGCCATCTTGATGTCCGACGAAGCGCCGGTGGTCACCTTGTCGGCCCCAAAGATAATCTCTTCAGCCAGACGACCGCCCATGGCCACCGCCAGATCGGCCTTCAGCTTGGCCCGCGACATGGAGATACGGTCGCCTTCGGGCAGACGCATGACCATGCCCAGGGCACGGCCACGGGGGATGATGGTGGCTTTGTGGATGGGGTCGGACTCCACCTCGGTGACGGCGACGATGGCGTGACCGGCCTCGTGATAGGCGGTCAGACGCTTTTCTTCGTCGCTCATGACCATGGAGCGGCGCTCGGCCCCCATCATCACTTTGTCCTTGGCGGCCTCGAACTCGGCCATGCCGACCACGCGCTTGCCGATGCGGGCGGCCAGCAAAGCCGCTTCATTGACCAGATTGGCCAAGTCAGCGCCCGAGAAGCCCGGGGTGCCGCGGGCAATGGTGCGCGCTTCGACGTCAGGCGACAGCGGAACCTTGCGCATATGGACCTTGAGGATCTTCTCGCGGCCATTGATGTCGGGATTGGGCACGACCACCTGACGGTCGAAACGGCCGGGACGCAGCAGCGCCGGGTCCAGCACGTCGGGACGGTTGGTGGCGGCGATCAGAATGACGCCTTCGTTGGACTCGAAGCCGTCCATCTCCACCAGCAACTGGTTCAGAGTCTGCTCGCGCTCGTCGTTGCCGCCGCCCAGGCCGGCGCCACGATGGCGGCCGACAGCGTCGATTTCGTCGATGAAGATAATGCAAGGAGCATTCTTCTTGCCCTGCTCGAACATATCGCGGACACGGGACGCGCCAACGCCGACGAACATTTCAACGAAGTCGGAACCCGAGATGGTGAAGAACGGCACATTGGCTTCGCCGGCGATGGCGCGGGCCAGCAGGGTCTTACCCGTACCGGGCGGGCCGACCAGCAGGCAGCCCTTGGGGATCTTGCCGCCCAGGCGCTGGAACTTCTGCGGGTCTTTCAGGAAATCGACGATCTCCTCCAACTCGCTTTTGGCTTCGTCGATGCCCGCCACGTCCTCGAAGGTGACGCGGCCGGTCTTTTCGTTCAGCAGCCGGGCGCGGGACTTGCCGAAGCCCATGGCCTTGCCGCCGGTGGACTGCATCTGGCGCATGAAGAAAATCCACACGCCCACCACCAGAAGCATGGGGAACCAGGACAGCAGGTAATTCCAGATACTCTGGCTTTCCTCGCTGCGCGGAACCGCGGTGATCTTCACATTGGCCTGACGCAGCTTGGGAACCGTATTGGAATCCGGCGGCATATAGGAAGTGAAGGGCCGGGCGTCGGTGAAGTGGCCGGTGATCTGTTCGCCCTGGATGGTGACATCCGCCACCTTGCCGGCATCGACGTCGGTCAGGAAGTCGGAATAGGCATAGGGCACCGCCCCATGGGTCGAGCCAGAGTTCTGGAATAGGTTGAAGAGGGCCGCCAACAGCACGGCGATAATCACCCACAGCACCAGATTCTTGCTAAAATTCATCAGCGGTCCCTCGATAAGCGGGGCGCGGCGCGCGCTCCACCGTCCCAGTCAAGCCATCGCGCCGGGCGGCGGCAATGGTCACTGCTACATCACATAATGCAGTCCAGCGCCTAAACAAGGCAATGGACGAAGCCGGCCATTGGACGAGACGGCGTAAAAAACACCGATTCGCAGGCCAATTCCCTGTTTCCAGGACGGTTATACCCCAGGTGAGGCACGGCGGAAACACCCGCCGCATCACAAACCGCCGGAAGAGTCGCTGCAATGGCGGCGGGAAACGGCAGGTCATCCATTATTTTACGCAAAGCCGCCACGCCATCGCGCCCCAGGGCAGCCACCTGCCCCGCCCCCGCACCGTCCAGGCTTAGGGTAAAGCGTCCGTCCCAACGAATCGTCTGCCCCCCCTTTGCCGCCACCGGCCCGGCCATGCGCTGGGGTTCGCGCCCAATCAGCAGCAGCCCCTTGGAAGGCGTCATCAGACAGCCGCCGAAGCTGCGACGTCCGGCCAGCCCGCCGCGCAACTCGGCCAGCAACCGCTCCAGCTTCTCAAGGCGCGGCGGATAGTCGACGCCTCCGGCAATAGTGCGGCAGCAGGCAGCCAGGACTCTGAGGCTCACCTCATCCGGGGCGGCCAGCAAGGGGACAAGATCAAGCCGGGCATAACCGGCCTGATGCAGACTGACGGCGCGGGCGGCCAGATCGGCGGCGGCTTGCTCCAAGGTCTGACGGGCCCGGCCCAAAGCGCGGGAGGTAGCCGCCAGGCGCTTGGCCTCCAACCCCTCGTCTTGCAGCAGATTGCGCAGGCGCACTCTTTGGAATTTCGGGGAGCGGTTCGAAGGGTCTTCGATCCAGTCTTGCCCCAGATCCTGCAAATAGGCCTGCAAGGCGGATCGGGGAGCCTCCAGCAGCGGGCGCAGCAAACGCAGTTCGGGCAGGTTCACCTGCGGCGACATGGCGGCCAGCCCATCGACCCCGGAACCGCGGGTCAGGCGCTGCAACAATGTCTCGGCCTGATCGTCTTGATGGTGGGCCAGCAGCAGATGCAGGATGCCCCGCTCGGCTGCGGCCCGGCGCAACAGCTCATAGCGGGCCTCGCGGGCGGCATCCTGAATGCCGTTGGCGGGCTTGTCACCCTCCCAGCGCAAGGTGACATGGGCGACGCCCCGCGCGGCCAGCCAATCGGCAACCTGCCGTGCCTCGTCGGCGGACGCCGCGCGCAAAGCGTGATCGACGGTCATGGCGGTCACCGTCCCGCCCCGCTCCCGCGTCCACTGGGCAGCCAGCAGGGTCAGAGCCAGACTATCCGCCCCCCCGGAAACGGCGACGGCCAGATGAGGCGCGCGTTCCCACGGCCCCAATCTGGCCATCACGGCGGCGAAGTCGCCTTCGCCGAAGGATGTTCTGTCAGCTTGGTTTAACACCCCAGCTTCGACTTCTCCTGGGCGGCCTGACGGCGCAGATTGTCCGAAGCGTCGGGGAATTCCGACAAGAAGCGCAGAACAGCCACACAGGCTTCCTTCTTCTTGTTCAGATTGCTGAAGGCCAGACCGACCTTCAGCAGGCTTTCACCGGCCTTGGCCGACTTCGGATATTTGCGATAGGCGTCCAGGAACAGCGGAGCGGCCTTGTCGTAGTCGCCCTGGGAATAAGGAATCTGCCCCAGCCAGTAAACGGCGTTGCCGGCCAGCGGGTCTTGGGGATGCTGCTGCACGAACAGCTGGAAAGCGTTGTTGGCCCCGTCATAGTCGCTGTTGCGCAACAGACCGAAGGCGTAATCATACTGTTCCTGCGGGGTCTTGCCGGGCAGCGTGCCCTTGGCCGCCGCCGGAGCGGCGTTGCCGCCAGCCGCCGCCTGCTGTTCCTTCTTCAGATCAGCCGCAGGAATCTGTCCCAGATTGCCGGCCGGCGAACCCATGGTGGGGTTCCAGTCGCCCTGCTTGTTGGCGGAATTGGGAGGAGTCAGAGCGGGAGCGCCATTGGCCTGGGTCTGACCCGGCTGCGGAGCCTGTCCCGTCTGAGGGGCGCCGCCGCCACCACCGCCAACCTTCTGCTCCAATTCCTTGAAGCGGAAATCGTTATCTTTTTCCATCCGCTCAAGCTTGGACTGCATCTGAGATGAAGCGTAACTGGTCTTTTCGATCTGATTGGTCAGGTCGCGCAGCTGGCCTTCCAGGGCGTTGATGCGCTGATCCAGCATGGAATAGGTGTCGCCCGACAAAGCAGCGCCACCACCCGACGAAGAGGACGACGATCCGCCGCCACGATAGACCTGAGACTGAAGGGTGTTCAAATCCCGTTCCAGCCGGTTAAGGCGATCGGACAGGCCCTGGGATTCCTGGGCCTGGGCCGGGGCATAAGCCGCCAGACCAAGGCAAAGCGCCAGAAGGAAGGCCGCAATGGGGGAAACGGACAGGGTCGGTCTCATCTGCTGGAACGCCTTTCACGCAGGGTCATGCACCGTAGACACGGTTATCAATGCGAAGCGGACAAAAATCAAGGCGCCTGCCGAAACCGGCAGGCGCCCTAATCTTACGCGCTAAGCGATTGGACGAAAGTCCAAATTACTGAGCGATGACGCCGACGCCGCGACGGTTCTGAGCCCAAGCGGTCTCGTTCGAACCGAGAACAGCCGGACGCTCCTTGCCGTAGGAGACGGTCTTCAGACGCGAAGCCTGCACGCCCTGAGCAACCAGGAACTCCTTGACGGAGTTAGCACGCTTCTCGCCCAGGGCGATGTTGTACTCGCGGGTGCCGCGCTCGTCAGCATGGCCTTCGACGGTCAGGTTGTCCTGGGGGTACTTCTTCAGGAAGGCAACCCAAGCGGTCAGCTGCTGGCGGGCTTCGGGGCTCACGTCAGACTTGTCGAAAGCGAAGAAGACGCGGTCGCCAACGTTGGCAACGAAGTCAGCCTGCGAACCGGGGACAACGGCGGTAGCGCCGGTCTTGGCAGTGGAAGCGGAACCGGTGCCGGTCTGAGCCTTGCCGGCTTCTTCGTTCGAGGAGCAAGCGGCCAGCAGAGCGACGGCGGCAACCATGGTCAGGATACGGATCTTCATTGTGTTACTCTCCCCCTTCAATCGGGATCAAAAAATCACGTGGAACGGAACTTGGCGGAAAGGGCGTCTCCCGCTGCTCGGTGACGCCCCTTGATCATACAACGATTTACGAAGTCGCTGTAGCCGTGTGAATTCCCTTTCGGCGTCGCAATATACTTACGAAGTTCTAGGGAATCAAGGGGGACCAAGCAGGGTCCGAACCATCAAGAGGTGTAACCACCTGTCGTTCGTTGAAACCTGTCAGGTCAATCGTATAAAGCTTGGTGCTGCCGCCGCGACCGCTGGAATCCGTGCGTTCCTGCTTCCAAAAGGACAAAACGCGTCCATTCGGAGCCCAGGTCGGAGCCTCAACCATGAAGCCCTGGGTCAGCAAACGCTCGCCCGAACCGTCCGGCCGCATGACACCTATGTAGAATTCGCCACCCTTCCATTTGGTGAAAGCGATGAGATCACCACGGGGCGACCATACCGGAGTCGCATAGCGGCCATCGCCAAAACTGATGCGGTGCGCATTGGAACCGTCAGCTCCCATCACGTAAATCTGCTGATTTCCGCCGCGATCAGAGTTGAAGGTGATCTGGCTGCCGTCCGGCGCATAGCTGGGCGAGGTGTCGATATAGGGATCGTTGGTGATGCGGCTGGTGTGCCGGGTCCGCAGGTCCATCTCGTAGATGTTGGTGCTGCCGTTCTGAGCCAGGCTCATCACCACCTTGTTGCCGTCGGGCGAGAAGCGCGGGGCGAAGGTCATGCCAGGGAAATCCCCCAAAACCTCGCGCCGTCCGGTATCCAGATGCAGCACATAGACTCGTGGGTTATCCCGGTAATAGGACATATAGGTGATCTCGCGCTGATTGGGTGAGAAGCGCGGGGTCAGAACCAGATCGGAACCATCGGTCAGAAAGCGATGATTTTCGCTGTCCTGGTCCATGATGGCCAAACGCTTGATGCGTTTTTGCTGCGGGCCGCTTTCGGCCACATAGACGATCTGGGTGTCGAAGTAACCGTCTTCGCCGGTCAGACGCTTATAAATGGCGTCGGCGATCATATGCGAAATGCGGCGCCAGCCCTGGGGCGAGGCGTTATAGGCCTGACCGATCAGGCCTTGCTCGCCATACACGTCCCACAGGCGGAATTCGACGCGCATATGGCCGTCCTGGGTCATCTCCACCTTGCCGCTGACCAGCGCCTGGGCGTTGATGGCCTTCCAGTCGGCGAAGCGGGGCTGAACCTGCAAGGAATCGACGGTCTGAATAAAGGCCTTGGGGTCGATCGGTTTGAACAGACCAGACCGCTCCAGATCGGCGGAAATCACTCCGGCGATATCACGCCCACTCTGCGCCTCCTGCCCGGAAGCCCCGGCGAAGTTGGTGATCGCGATGGGCATCGGCTCCCGATTGGGATGATTGACGTCGATGATCGGGATATCGGCGAAGGCAGGAGACGACATCAGCCCCACCACCACCGTGGCGAAACTGAAAGCTTTGACGAGAATCGATTTCATCGGAGCGAATCCCTCGGATCGAAATTCAAAATGATTTCCTTAACGGCATCGTACTTGCCCGGCGGAATTTTAATGGGCGAGCAGGCAAAGACGGCACGGCGCGCGCTATCGGCGGCCGACCTGTAATAAGTGTCGGAGTAATAGCGCGGATCTTCCACGATATCGCCCTTGACCACACTGCCGTCGGCATTCATCAGCACATGGATGCGCACGACCAGACTGGCCGCATCCTTAGCGCCGGAATCGAAGTTCCAGCATTTGCGGAACTGGGCGGCAATATAGTCCTTGTCGGCCATACTGACCGGCTGAGACGGATCCCAGGTGCTGGAATTCGACGTGATCTTCGAGGCCGAAGGCGCGGTCTGCGGCTGAGGCGCGGGCGAGGGCTGGCTGTTCGGCTTGGTCTTCTGCAGATTGTTCAAAGCAGAATTCATCAAGTCGTCAAAGTCGTCCTTCTTCTTCACCGGCTTCTGATCCTTGGGCGGCTCGGACTTCGGCGGTTCGGGCTTGGGCGGCGGCGGCTTGGGAGTCGGCGCGGGAATCTCCGGCTTGGGCTCGGGCGGCTTGGGCGGAGGCGGCGTCGGGGTTGGCGGCGGCGGAGTGGGTTCCGGCGGCTTGGGCGGCGGCGGCGGTTCGGGCTTGGGTTCGGGTTTCGGCTCAGGCTTGGGCTCGGGCACCGGCGGGGTATCCTGCTTTTCCGGCTCGGCGGGCTTTTCCTCGGCTTTGGGCTGGGCCTGCTGCTTGGGCGGCGCGTTGGTCTTGTCGGCCACGGGGGCCAGTTCGACCACCACGGCCTCTTCGACCTGCGGCTGATCCGGCGTCAGATGAGGCAGGCCGAAAATCGCGAACAAAGCCACGACGACATGCAGTGCGGTCGAGCAATACATGCCCGTGCGCATCTCATGTTCCTCGGAGGAGAGGTTGAAGCGGCCGAAGCGCAATGGAGGCATGATGGCCTACCGGGCTCCCTTTTTGGCGGCGTCTCCACCCGAACCAGGCTGGGTCACCAGCGACAGCTTGGTGAAACCCGACGAGGACAAGGTGGACAGAACCTCGGCCATACGACCGTAATTCACCCCGGAATCGCCCCGCACGAAGATGGTGGTGTCGGGCTTTTGGGCGGTGATGGCCTTCAGCCGCGGAGCCAGTTCCTCGATCTCCACCTTGGTTTCCTGCAGCCAGACCGAGCCGTCCGTCTTGATGGACACGCTGACGGGCTGATCGTCGCCCTTCAGCTGGCCGGCATTGGTCTTCGGCAGCTCCAGCGGCACACCGGCGGTCAGCAGGGGCGCCGTCACCATGAAGATGACCAGCAGCACCAGCATAACGTCCACCATCGGCGTGACGTTGATGTCTGCCATCGGCTTGAAGTTTCGACGATGACCGCGGCCTCCGCGGCCGCCTCCCAGGGACGCGCCCATGGTTTAGACCTTTTCTTCCAGCTGACGCGACAGGATGGCGCCGAATTCGCCGGCAAAAGCCTCCAGACGCTTGGAATAACGGTCGATATCGCTCGACAGCTTGTTATAGGCCAGCACGGCGGGAATGGCCGCGACCAGACCCAGGGCGGTGGCGAACAAAGCCTCGGCGATGCCGGGGGCCACCACGGCCAGACTGGTGTTCTTGGTTTCGCCGATATGGTGGAAGCTGTTCATGATGCCCCACACCGTGCCGAACAGGCCGATGAACGGCGAGGTCGAGCCCACCGAAGCCAGGAAGCCCATGCGGGCCTCCAGCTGTTCCATCTCGCGGCCCATGGTCACCTGCATGACGCGGTCGATGCGCTGGGGCAGGCTGGCCCGCACCGCCTCGCGGTCGGCCATGCCCTTGGCGGCGGAACGGCGCCATTCACGCATGGCGGCCACGAAGATCGACGACATGGGGTCCAGGGGACGAGCGCCGATGCGGTCGTACAGCTCTTCCAGCGAACCGCCGGACCAGAAGCTTTCTTCGAAATGATCGGCGCGCTGGAACAGTCCGCGCAGGCGGAACCATTTGTCGAAGATAATGGCCCAGCACCAGAACGAGGAGCCGACCAAGGCGAGCATGACCGCCTTAACAATGGGGTCAGCCTGCAAAAACAAGCCCCACATCGACAGGTCGGTCGATGCAGCGGCCCCCGCCAGGGCAGTGGTTTGAACCGGATCCATGGGTTTATTCCGTCTCTCGAGTAAGATAATTCTGAAGGCGATCACGCAGATCGTGGGGAATGCGGGCTGCCTTTGCCGCGCTGGTCATGCAGACCAAACGCACCAAAAGGGTCACCAGCTCCTCGTCTCCGCGCTGAATGGATTGGACGACGTGAAGGCTCGCGCCGCCCAGATGGACCAGCTTGGAACGGACGGTCAGCAGATCGTCCAGCCTTGCCGGCCGCAGAAAGTCGATTTCGCAGCTGCGCACCGCGAACAGCAGGTCCGCCTCGTCGCGCAACTTCACCTGATCCAGGCCGATCAGCCGGGTCATCTCGGTGCGGGCGCGCTCGGCGAAATTCAGATAGCTGGCGTGATAGACCACCCCGCCGGCGTCGGTCTCGGCATAATAGACCCGCATGGGAAGGTGATGCTCGCGGTCTTTCCAGATGCCAGACATCTCAGTCATCCAGCCCCTCCCCCTCGTCGTCCGCCAACAGATCGAACTGTTCGGGACGGCGCACCGGGGTCAAGCCCAGATGCTTGAAGCCGGCGGCGGCCAACATGCGGCCGCGCGGCGTGCGCTGGATCAGCCCTTGCTGCAACAGATAGGGCTCGATCACTTCTTCGATGGTGTCGCGCTGTTCGGACAGGGCCGCGGCTAGAGTTTCCACACCCACCGGACCGCCGCCGTAATTCTCGGCGATGCAGCGCAGATAACGGCGATCCATGCCGTCCAGCCCCAATTGATCGACGCCAAGGCGGGTCAGTCCGGCATCGGCGATCCTGGCGTCGACCGGCAAAGTCTCGGCCACCACGGCGAAGTCGCGCACCCGGCGCAACAGCCGTCCGGCGACGCGGGGCGTGCCACGGGCGCGCCGGGCGATCTCCATGGCGCCGTCCTTGGTCATCGGGCAGCCCAACACGCGGGCGCCACGGCTGACGATCAGTTCCAGCTCGTCGGGATTATAGAAATTCATGCGCAAGGGAATGCCGAAGCGTTCCCGCAAGGGCGTGGTCAACAGCCCCGAGCGGGTGGTAGCCCCCACCAGGGTGAAGGGCGCCAGATCGATGCGGACAGACCTTGCGGACGGCCCCTCACCGATGATGAGGTCCAGCTGAAAATCCTCCATGGCCGGATAGAGCACTTCCTCTATGGCAGGATTAAGGCGATGAATTTCGTCGATGAACAAAACATCATGGGGTTCCAGATTGGTCAGCAAAGCCGCCAAATCACCGGCTTTGGCAATCACCGGACCCGAGGTGGCGCGAAAGCCGACCCCCAACTCGCGGGCGACGATCTGGGCCAGAGTGGTTTTACCCAGGCCGGGCGGACCGAAAAACAAGGTGTGATCCAAAGCCTCGCCACGGGCGCGGGCGGCGGCGATGAAGATGCCCAGATTTTCTCGCACTTCTTTCTGGCCGATGAAGTCGCCCAGCACCTGCGGACGAAAGGTCGCCTCGAAATCAGCCGGGGTCGCTTCGGGCTGGACCACGCGCGGGGTCGTCATCGGGTCAGATCCTTGCCCAACTGCTTCAAGCCGGCCGAGATCAGCTGAGTGGCCTTAGCCCCCTCGCCCAACCCTTCGGCGGCCTTCAACACGGCGGCATGGGCATCGACCCGTCGGTAGCCCAGATTGACCAAAGCCGAGATGGCGTCTTCCAGCGACCCGGCCTCCAGAGGAGCGGCCCCCGCCACGGCGGACGCGGGCAGGAACGGCGACAGGGCGATTCCCGCCGCCTTGTCCTTCAATTCAGTCAGCAGACGCACCGCCAG
>Ga0209415_10008265_pt1 | contig 18079 bp, 15 predicted proteins | sample PeaSoiSIISIP2007_FD_187696 | JGI IMG/M metagenome (GOLD analysis project Ga0209415, IMG submission 187696) | Peat soil microbial communities from Weissenstadt, Germany - SII-SIP-2007 (SPAdes) (version 2) | ecosystem: Environmental > Terrestrial > Soil > Wetlands > Peat | place: Germany... | reverse complement strand
ATGACCGGCGCGGGCGAGGTCGTGATCGCGGGCGGCGTCGAGCAGATGAGCCATGTGCCGATGGGCTCCGGGCTGCTACCCAATCCCAAGCTGCTCGACCTGTTTCCGCAGGACATGTTCGTGATGGGGCTGACGGCGGAGCGGCTGGCCGCGATGTACGGAATCACGCGCGAGCAGGCCGACGCGTTCTCGCTGCGGTCGCATCAGCGCGCGATCGCTGCGCGCGAGCGCTTCAAGGAAGAAATCGTGCCGGTACGCCTCGGTACGAACCTGGTCGACGTCGACCAGGGGCCTCGTCCGGACACCAGCCTGGAGCGCCTCGCAGCCTTGAAGCCTTCATTCAAGCCCGACGGCGGCCAGGTCACCGCCGGCAACTCCTCGCAAGTGTGCGACGGCGCGGCCGCCGTACTGCTGATGAGCGCCGAACGGGCCCGCGCATTGGGCCTCAGACCGATGGCGCGGATTCGCGCCACGGCGGTCGCCGGCGTGAGGCCGGAGATCATGGGATGGGGTCCGGTGCCGGCGACGCACAAGGTGCTCGGCCGCGCGGCGCTCAAGATGGGCGACCTCGACCTGGTCGAAATCAACGAGGCGTTCGCGGCGCAGGTGCTGGCCTGCAACACCGAGCTTAAAATCGACGAGAACCGGCTCAACGTCAACGGCGGCGCGGTCGCGCTGGGGCATCCGCTGGGATGTTCGGGGGCGCGGCTGATGGTGACGCTGACGCACGAGATGCGTCGGCGCGGCGCGCAACTTGGGCTCGTGACGATGTGCATCGGAATCGGCCAGGGCATCGCAACGGTGGTCGAGCAAGTCTGATCGCCAGGCGCGCCCAAGTCCGGAACATTGCAATGAGCGAGGGTCCCACCAAAATCGAGCTGGACACCAAGACGCGCGAGCACATCGGCCGGATCATGTCGGGAGTGCCGCGTCCGCGGTTTAACGATCTTTACTTTTTTCTGACCACGATTTCGTGGCCGCTGCTGCTGCTTCTGGTTGTAGCGCTCTTCGGATTCATCAATTGCCTGTTTGCGCTCGGCTACATGATCGACGGCGGAGTGGCCAATGCCCGTCCGGGTTCGTTCGCCGACGCCTTCTTTTTCAGCGTCCAAACGATGGCGACGATCGGATACGGCACGATGGCGCCGCACTCGTTCGTGTCGAATATCCTGGTGAGCATCGAAGCGCTAAGCGGGCTCACCGCACTGGCCGTGGTGACCGGGCTGGTCTTCGCGCGCTTCTCGCGGCCCACCGCACGCGTGCGCTTCAGCCGCGTGATGGTGATCGCGCCGCACGATGGCGTGCCCTCGCTGTTGTTTCGAGCGGTAAATCAACGCTCCAACCGCATCGTCGAGGCGCAAATTCACGTCGTGCTGTCGCGTTGGGAGACCACTCGCGAAGGCGACACCATTCGCCGCTTTTACGATCTCGAGCTCTCGCGCGCGCGCAATTCTCTATTTTCGCTCAGCTGGACGGTGATTCATCCGATCGTCGAGGGCAGTCCGCTTCTGGGCGAAACCGCCGCGTCGCTAAAAGCCGCACGCGGCGTGATCATCGCGTCGCTGGTAGGGATGGATGAGTCGTTCCTGCAGAACGTGCACGTGCGCAACGTGTGGGTCACGGACGATATTGTCTGGGGCGCCCGCTTTGTTGACGTCTTGCACGAATTGCCGGACGGCACTTTTCTGATCGATTACTCGCGCTTCGACGACGTTGTGCCGGTGAGGCAATTACCCGCGGACGGTTCTCCCGCCGAAGCGCCGAAGCTCGCAGCCGGCGAAGCAGAACACGATGAATGAGGATGCGAAGAGAAAGCGCGCGCATGCCGCCAGCTTGAAACCGCTTGCCGTTTCAGCAAAATTGCGATCGCAACAAGATTGCGATCGCAATATAATGCGGCGGAGCGCCAGCCACCCCCCGGTGGAATTGGCCGGGCGCCGCGCGCTAGGATAGGAGATTGATGGAAGCGCAGGAGATCAAAGAGATGATCGAGCGCGGGCTGCCGGGCGCCCTGGTCGAGGTGCGTGACTTCACCGGCGGCGGCGATCATTTCGAAGCACTGGTGGTCAGCGAGAGTTTCGAGGGCAAGGGCCTGGTCGAACGCCATCAGGCGGTTTACGGCGCGCTGGGCGACGCGATGAAGGCCCGCATCCACGCGCTGACGCTCAAGGTGATGACCCCGAACCAGTATCAGAACCGGAGGTAAGAGTTCAGATGGCCGATCCAATCGAAAGAATCCGTACGGCGATCAACAGCGACAAGATCGTCATTTTCATGAAAGGCAATCGCAGCTTTCCGCAATGCGGATTCTCGGCCGCCACGGTCGAGGTGTTCGAAGAGCTGGGCGCCCCGTACAGCACAATCGACGTGCTCGCCGACCAGGAAGTGCGCGACGCGGTCAAGACCTACAGCAACTGGCCGACCATCCCGCAGGTCTTCATCAACGGCAAGTTCGTCGGCGGCTGCGACATCGTGCGCGAGTTGCATTCAAGCGGCGAGTTGCAGACGTTGGTGAGGGCGGCGCTGGGCGAGAGCGCGCACCAGTAACAGATAGTAGCGTTCGGATGTGAGCGAGCGCGGCGCGGCGTCGGGCCAGTATCGGCCGGCCTCGTGTCGCGCCCGCGGCATTTTCGTTTTCGCCATGTTTTCATTGACCGCGCGGCGCTTCAGGCCATGCGGCGCCGGTCGCGCACGCCCCCGAGGCTGAATCCGCCGGGGCCCAGCACCACGACCATCAGCAGCCCGCCCATGATGGCGAGATTCTTCTCCCACTCGACGGTCTCTCCCGTCGAAACGTGGAAGATAATCGTGACGGGGATCATCCACAGGAAAATGCTCAGCGCCGCCAGCTCGGCGTACCATCCGAATACCAGCATCAGGCCGCCCACCAGTTCGACGACTACCGAAAGCACGAAAAGCTCGGGAACCATCGAATGCGGTAGCCCCGCGCTCGCCATGTACTGCATGGTGATCGCTGGGCCCGCGATTTTTTCGATCCCCGATTGGACAAAAATGTAGGCCAACATGATGCGTCCGAGCAGCGCCCCCGCGCCACGCAGTGAATCCATTGCTTCTTCATCTCCCCGCGCTGCTAGTGGCTATGAGTGTGGCTGCCGCGAGCGTGCGTATGCTTGTGATTCTTGGGCGACGTAGTATGCGCGTTCGCGCTGGTAGGAGCGGCGTGATCGGCGCCGTGAGCGCGATTGCCGCCCGCCTCGGCCGCGTCGTCCGCCTGGTGGCGGCGGAAGTCGGATCCGTGGCCGTGGGCCGATGGACTTGGCGGCGGCTCCGGTGGAAGCCCGCGCTTGCGGCGCAAATCCTCGCGCGCGCCCTGCCTGTCGTCGAACTCGGCAACACGGCCGTTGTAGCGCGCGAGCCATCGCGCGGCCGCCTTGGGTTCCATGTGGCAGAGCATCGGCACGTTCGGATGGCGCAGGCATAGCGGCGGCGCCTTGGACGCCGCGGGCATCTTGGCCGCGCCCGTCTCCGTCTTCGACTCGCGCGCGCTGGCTCCCGAAGCGATCGCGAAGGCCGAGGCGATGCGCGGCGCGGACCGGTTGCATTGCGGGCACGGATGGCGCCGGCCGGTGCGGCTGAGCGGCGCCAGGACCTCGAACGTCAGGTCGCATTCGAGACAATGGCATTCGTAGATCGGCATGAATAGGGCCTGGAGACTTCCGTAGTGAACTCATTTGAGGTCCGAAATGCAAGGCAAAAATCCCGTCGCTGGCAAATCGACATAGTGCTTGAATCAAAGTGCCGCGCTATCTAAGGTCGAAGCTCACAACCCGGACTAAAAGAGGCGCACGCCCATGCTTTGGAAACCCGATCAGACTTTTTATCCTTCGCCGCGGATGGCGATCGAAGGGCCGCGCGAGCGGCTCGGCTACGTCGCGACCTTCAGTCTCGATCCGAAGCACGGCAAACGCGACGCGATCAACGTGCTCGACCTCGACCCCGGCTCGCCGACCTTCGCCACCGTGGTCGGACGCCTCGAGATGCCTGACGCCGGCAACGAACTGCATCACTTCGGATGGAACGCGTGCAGCTCGGCGCTGTGCCCGTATTCGCCGCACCCGCACGTCGAGCGCCGGTACCTGCTGGTCCCCGGCCTGCGCTCCTCGCGCATCCACGTCATCGACACCAAGCCCGACCCGCGCGCGCCGAAGATCGTCAAGGTGATCGAGCCCGAAGAGATCGCGACGCGCGCCGGCTACAGCCGCCCGCATACGTTCCATTGCGGCCCCGACGCGATCTACGTAAGCGCTATGGGCGGCGCGCACGGCGGCGGTCCCGGCGGAGTTTTCCTGCTCGATCACGAGAGCTTCGACGTGCTCGGCCGGTGGGAAGTCGACCGCGGCCCGCAATTCCTCGCCTACGATTTCTGGTGGCACATCGGCTACGACGTCGGGATCAGCAGCGAATGGGGCACGCCTGACATGTTCGAGAACGGGCTCAGCCTCGAACGCCTGGTCAAGGGCGATTACGGCCATCGGCTTCACATGTGGGACCTGCGCAAGCGCCGCCATCTCCAGGAAATCGACCTTGGCGCGGAAAACCAGATGGCGCTCGAGCTGCGGCCGGCGCACGATCCGACCAAGGCCTACGGCTTCGTCTGCACCGTCATCTCGACCAAGGACCTCAGCGCCGGAATCTGGCTATGGCATCGCGAGAACGGCAACGGCAAGTGGGCGGCGCGCAAGGTGATCGAGATTCCGGCCGAGCCCGCCGATCCGGATCTGCTGCCGCCGCCGCTCAAGCAGTTCAAGGCCGTGCCGCCGCTGGTCCCCGAGATCGCGCTCAGCCTCGACGACAAATTTCTCTACGCTTCATGCTGGGGCACGGGCGAACTCAAGCAGTACGATGTGAGCGACCCGTTCCATCCGCGCCAGACCGGCTCGGTGCGTATCGGCGGGATGGCCGCGCGCACGCCGCATCCCAAGGCCGGCAAGGTCAACGGCGCGCCGCAGATGCTCGAGATCAGCCGCGACGGGCGCCGCATCTACGTGACCAACTCGCTCTACTCGGCCCTCGACGAGCAGTTCTATCCGGAAGGTATCGGCGGATGGATCGCCAAGGTCGACGTCAACCCGGCCGGCGGTATCGCGCTCGACCCGAACTTTTTCATTCCCTTCGAGGGCGAACGTCCGCATCAGATCCACCTGGAGGGCGGCGACTGCTCGTCTGATTCCTTCTGCTACCCGTGACCGCGGTCTGGCCGTGGATTGCGATCGCCGCCCTGGGCGCCTACCACGGCCTCGACCCGTCGATGGGATGGCTGTTCGCAGTGGCGCTGGGGCTCCAGGAGCGCCGCCGCGCCAAGGTCTTCGCCGCGCTCGGGCCGATCGCGCTGGGGCATCTGATTTCGATCGCCACCGTGGTCGCATTGATCGGATGGGCGCGATTCGCGGCCGCATCTCCGCTGCTGCGCCCGGCCGGCGCCGCTATCCTGATACTGTTCGGGCTCTTCCGCTATCTGCGTCCGCGCGCACATCCGCGATGGGTCGCGATGCGGGTGAAGTGGTACGAGCTTGTGCTGTGGTCGTTCCTGATGGCTTCGGCGCATGGCGCGGGCCTGATGCTGTTCCCGATCCTGATGGACATGCCGGGCGGCGCGTCGATGCATCATCAGATGATGCACGGTGTGCACGGCCGCCTGATGCATGAATCGATGGCCGCGATGGGCGCCTCGCTCTCGCTCACGCAAGATGCGGCGGTGGTTCTGCTCCACACGGCCGCGATGCTGCTGGTGATGGGCACTATCGCCGTCGTGGTGTACGACCGCGTGGGGCTGGCATTCCTGCGCAGCGCCTGGATAAACCTCGACGCGGTTTGGGCGGGCGCGCTCATCGCGGCCGGCTTGCTCTCGCTGGTGATTTGAACGGTCTCGCGCAGAACCGGGCCGCGTTGTACGCTCGTAACGGCGATTGAAGACCGGAGCGCCAACGCCTGAGGCCCACGATGCCCGCCGCGCGTCTGCTGGTAGTTGAAGACGAAGCGAAGCTGGCCGCCAACTTGAAGCGCGGACTCGGCGAGGCCGGCTTTGCCGTCGATATCGCGCCGAGCGCCGAAGCCGCGCGCGCCGCGCTCTCGCGCAACGGGTACGATCTGATGCTGCTCGATCTGCGCCTGCCCGGTCAGGACGGACTCGAATTCCTCGTCGAATTGCGCGCGGCCGGTGCGGTGCTCCCGGTGCTCATCCTGACCGCGCGCGATTCCACCGACGAACTGGTACGCGGCCTGGACGGCGGCGGCGACGACTACCTGACCAAGCCCTTCGCGTTCAGCGAGCTCCTGGCGCGGGTGCGCGCGCTGCTTCGCCGCCTGCTGGCGGCCGACAGCCTGGTGCTGGAAGCGGACGATATAGTAATCGACACTTCCCGCCGCGTCGCCTCGCGCGGCGGCCGCACGCTGGATCTGTCGCCCAAGGAATTGATGGTCCTTGAATACCTGGTGCGGCACGCCGGTCTGGCCGTGACGCGGGACATGATCGGAGAGGCGGTCTGGGGCAAGGACTACAACGCGATGTCGAATATCGTCGAGGTGTTCATCAACCGGCTGCGCCAGAAAATCGAGCTGGTGAACCAGCCCCCGCTGATTGTCACTATCCGCGGCGCCGGCTACATGCTGCGCCTCGAGTTACCCGCGTACAATAGCAAGACCAGGGGCTCCGAGTGAGTATTCGGCTGCGACTGACTATTTACTGGACCGCCATCACCGCGCTAATCCTGTTCGCGGCCGGACTGCTTATCATCGCCATGTTTGCGCGCGCGATGTGGGGAGCGCTCGACGCGGCCCTGATGGAAGAAGCCGATACGACCGCGGGCACCATTTCCCATTCCACTACCGCCGACGTCAGTCTGATTCTCCAGCGCCTCAGCCAGGAAAAAGATCTGGGACCAGGACGCCGGGTGCGCCTGCTAGCCGGCGGCCATCCCGTCTTCGACGCGGGCGACGCCGGCGCCGACCTGCCTGATGCTCCTGCGGCGCCGGAATCGGTGGTCGACGGCGGCCGGCATCGCTACCGCTTCGCGGTCGTCCCGCTGCGCCTCAACGGCGAGCCCGCGTCCTTGCAGGATGGCGCCGATGCCGCGCCGGTGCGGCGCGCCGTCGCGCACCTGCGAGGCGCGCTCTTGTTGGTCATCCCGATTATCCTCGCGCTGTGCGTCGCTGGCGGCTACTGGATGTCGGCCTGGGCGCTCATCCCGGTTAACCAGGTCACCGCCGCACTGGCCCGCGTCGGGCCGCGCGATTTGCGCCAGCGCCTGCCGCTCACGCGCGTTCACGACGAAGCGGGACAGCTCATCGCCGCCATCAACCAGCTACTCGAGCGCCTGGAGCGCGCTTCCGCCGCGCAGCGGCGCTTCGTCTCCGAAGCCGCCCATGAATTGCGCACGCCGCTGGCGGTGCTGCGGAGCGGGCTCGAGGTCACGCTGCAGCGCCCGCGCGGCGCCCAGGAAAGCCGCGTGGCGCTGGAGCAGGCGATGGGCGAAGTCGAGCGCCTCTGCACGATCGCGGAAGACCTTCTCGCCCTGGCACGGCTGGAGGCCGAGACCGCGGTGGAGCGCGCCCCGGTGGACTTGAGTGAAATCGCGGCTGAAGCGTCCGTGATGGCGCAGACGCTGGCCGAGGCCAGACATCAGGAATTGGCGAGCGACGCGCACAAGGGAATCGTCGTGCGGGGAAGCGCCGGCGACCTGCGCCGGGTGGTGCTCAACCTGCTAGACAACGCGGTCAAGTTCACGCCCGCGGGCGGCAGGATCGAGATCGGGGTTAGCGCGCAAGGGCCGACGGCGCTGCTCTCGGTGTGCGACAACGGGCCCGGCATCGACCCTCGCGACCTCGACCATGTCTTCGATCCCTTCTATCGCAGCCGCAGCGCCAGCGGCGCGGGCAGCGGCCTCGGCCTCGCACTGAGCCGCGAAATCGTGCGCCGTCACGGCGGCGTAATCCAGGCCGCCAACCGCGCTGCCGGCGGCTGCGAGATCCAGGTGCGCCTGCCGCTTGCAGGCCGTTGAGCCAAAACCCCGCGCAGCCGCTCTGACCTGGACATGAACATTTGTTAACTACTTTCGCGCGTGTCCGCCTGTTAGGTTTGCCCGGAGACCTTTTTCATGTGCATCCGCGGGGGGAGATGACGATGGACCAACTCGTCGCCATGGCGCGAAAGATGATGAGCAAAACGATGCGCATCGTGATGCGCACAATGATCTGGTTGATACGCACTCCGTCAACGCGCACTCCGTCGATGCGCATTCGCTCGATACGAATGTCCGGCTGCGCTCTGATTGCAGCCGTAGCGATCGCGACGCTCTGCGTCCCCGCGCACGGCGAGACGCTCACGCTCGATCAGGCCGTCCAACGCGCGCTCGCCTTCGCGCCGACGGTCGCCTCCGCCAGCGCGCAGAGCGACCTCAGCGCCGCGATGGTGCGCGAGGCGCGCGCGCCGCTCTATCCTTCGCTCTCGGCGGGATCCGAGTACATGCAGGCTCCTGGCTACAGCAAGGCGATCACGAACGGCGGCCTCTCCGACGCGCTGCTCACGCTTGACTACACCGCTTACGACTTCGGCCGTCGCCTGGCGCAGGCGCGCGCGGCCCTCTATCAGAGCGAGGCCGACAGCTATGGCGTGCACGCGGCGCGGGCCCAGATAATCTTCGATACTACAGTCGCGTACTATGACCTCGTGCGCACGCAGGAGATCGATCGCGAGCTCGATACCATCGATGCGCGGCTCAGGCGCTACGTGGCCGTGGTCAAGGCGCTTCGTGTAAGCGGGCGTTCGATCGCCAACGATGAACTCAAGGTGCGGACCGCAAGCAACAACGCCGGCCTCGAGCTCTCCAGCGCGCATCACAATGTCGAGCGTGCGACGGCCATTTTGGGCGCTCTGATGGGTCAATTCGGACCGTCTGACATCACCGTCGCCGAGGTCAGCGGTGTGCCCGCGTGGCCGGGCGAAGACCTCTCGCGCAACCCGATGCTACAGGCCGCGCAAAGAACCGTCGCTTCAGCCAAGGCCGGGGTGCAGGCGGCGGAGCGCGAGCGCTATCCCACCGTGAGGCTGGCGCTGACCGCCGGATGGCAGGGTATCAACCCGCCGCGCACCTTCACGCACGAGGCCGGCGCGTCGTACGACGGTCTGGTCTCGATGCCGATTTTCGACGGCGGGCTCATTTCCGCGCACGTCGACGAGGCCCGCGCCCGGGTGGCGGCGGCCCAGGCCGAGGTGCGCCAGATCGAACTCGAACTGCGCAAGCAACTGGCCGACGCGGCGCCGCGCTACCGGCAGGCGCGCGATCAGCTCGCACTGCTGACCAGCGCGGAGCCCACCGCCCAGGACAATTTCGCGCTGACCTGGACGCGTTTTTTAGGCGGCGGCAACGTCACGCTGCTTGAAGTGCTCGACGCCTTTCAACAGGTCGAGCAGTTGCGCCTCGCGCGTCCCGACCAGCTGTTCGCCACGCGCCAGGCTGCCGCGCAGGCGGCGCTGACGCTTGGGCTCGACTGATGAGACCGCGCAACGCCCCGAGCCTGCTTCTTATCGCCCTGATGTTGCTCGCCACGCTAGGCGCGCCCGCATGCCGCCGACCGGCGACCGATGAGGACACGGCAGCCGAAACCGCGCCCGAGGTGGTGCTCGCGGTGAGCGCGGCGCGCGTCGCGGTCAAGCCGATGCGCCAGGAGATTGCGCTGCCCGGCATCACTGCCGCGCTGCGCACGCTTACTTTGCGCGCCCCGGCCTCCGGGCGCATCGAGGGACTCGAAGTGACCACCGGCGATCGCGTGCAGCAAGGCCAGGTGATCGCTCATATCATCAATCGCGAGGAAGACGCGGCGGAGGCCGGCGTCGATGTCGCGCGAACCGTCGATCCCGCCGAAGCTGCCGAGCTGGCGCGCTCGGTCAAGCGTTACTCCGGCGGCCCCGGCATCGCGGTGCGCGTGCCCCATAGCGCCCTCGTCCTTCAGCGCGTGGTGAGCCCCGGCCAGATCGTCAACGAGTTAGATCCTCTGGTCGAGCTGGTCGATCCCTCGAGCGTGTACGTCGACGCCCAGGCCCCGATCAACCAGCTCGGCGGGCTCAAGGCCGGGATGGACGCGAGCGTCGTCTCCTCGCTCAAAGCGGGCGTCGTCTACCCCGCGCGTGTCTGGTCGATCTCTCCCAGCTTCTCGGCCGGCGGAACCACCGCGCCGGTGTGGGTGCAGTTCACGGGCCCGGACCGGATCAGCGAGATCGGCGCCTCGGTCGAGGTCCACGTGACGACCAAGTCCGTCCCTGACGCGATCGTGATACCAGCGGGCGCAGTCTTCCAGGACGCCGAGCACAACAATTTCTATGTCTTCACGGTGGGCGGCGATGACCGCGCCCATCGCACCATCGTGGTCACCGGAATTCGCACCCCAAACGAGGTGCAGGTGACCCAGGGGCTCAAGCCCGGCGAACTCGTGATCACCTCGGGCGGCTACGCCTTGTCCGACGGACTCCACGTGCGCGCGAGCGTGACGCCGTGATGGATCGCCGCGCCGTAAGCGTCGCGATGGCCAATCGATGAGCCGCCGCAACACCATCCTGTCGCTGTTCGCCGTGCTCGCGCTGAGTGTGCTCGGCGTGATCCTGGCGCAATCGATTCCCAACGCGGTCTTCCCCGAGTTCGTGTTCCGCCGCGCCATCATCCTCGCCGACAATCCCGAGGTTCCGGCCGGTCAGATGCTGACCGCGGTGACGCGACCGCTGGAGGAGGCGGCCTACAACGTGGCCGGCACCACGCTGGTGCGCTCGACCACCACGCGGGGCAGTGCCGAGGTCGACGTCAACTTCTCCGAGAACAACGACCCCACCACCAGCTTCGAGCTGCTCGGCGCCGCGCTGGCGGAGGTCCGCGCCCATCTGCCTCCCGGCACCACGGTCGACACGCGCCTGCTGAGCACCGGGACCTTCCCGATTCTCGACCTCAGCCTGAGCTCGCGCGTGCGCAACCTGACCGAGCTCACCGACATCGCCTTCTACGATCTGGTCCCGAGCCTTCATCGGGTCGCGGGCGTCTTCCGGGTCGAGATGGTCGGCGCCAAGTACCGCGAATACGTGGTGCGACTGGATCCGGCGCGGATGCTCGCGCATGGACTCACGCCCGACCAGGTGGTGACGGGACTCAAGCAGGCCAACGTGGGCGCCTCGGCCGGCCGCCTGCTCGACCAGCATCGCATGCTCATCACGGTCGTCACCGGCGACCTGCACCATAGCGATCAATTGCTGGCGGTGCCGCTCGCCACCGTCAACAACCAGCCGGTCTATGTGCGCGACGTCGCCTCGATCGACCCCGGCATCACGGAGGACTACATCCGCACCACCAGCGAGAACGGCCCGTCGGTGCTGGTGGGAATTTCGCGCACGCCCGACGGCGACAGCGAATTCATCGCCGAGCAGGCCCGCGCGATCGTCGCCGAGTTCCGCCGCCGCTATCCCGACGTCACTTTCTCCTTTTCCTACGACCAGGCGACGCTGGTCGCCGACTCGGTCGCCAGCGTGCGCGACGCGATCGTGCTCGGGCTGGCGCTGTCGGTCGCGGTGGTATGGATGTTCACGATGAGCGTGCTGAGCGCGCTGGTGGCGGCGGTCGTGGTGCCGTGCACCATCGCGATCACGCTGGTGGTGATGGCGCTTTGCGGGATGACGTTCAACATGATGACGCTCGGCGGGATCGCGGCCGGAATCGGACTGTTCATCGACGACGCGATCGTCATGATCGAAGCGATCCATCGCGGTCATTCAACCGGACTTCCCACCGACGCCGCGGTCGAGAGCGCGCTGGCCGAACTAAGCCGCCCGCTGATCGCCTCGACCCTCACGGTGATCGCGGTCTTCATGCCGCTGATCTTTGTCTCGGACATCACCGGGCTGTTCTTTCGCGCGCTCGCCATCACGCTCGGCGGCGGCCTTGCGATCTCACTGGGCCTCGCGGTTTTCTTCACCCCCGCGCTCGAGCAGTTGATCGGGCGCTGGCGGCGCGAGAGCCGCCCGCCAGGGCGCGTATTCGGCGCGATGCGCGCCGCGTTTCTCGCCGAGCTGCGGCCGTTCATCCGGGTTCCGGCGCTGGCGCTCGCCGCCGCCGCGGCCTGTTTCATCGCCGCCTGGGTGCTCTATGGCGCGGTCGGCACGGACTATCTGCCCGCGCTCGACGAGGGCGCCTTCGTGCTCGACTATACCGCGCCGCCGCCCAGCACGCTCTCCGACACCAGCGCGCTGCTGGATAAAATCGAGGACATTCTCAAAGCGACGCCCGAGGTGGCGGCCTTCTCGCGGCGCACTGGCACGCAACTGGGATTCTTCCTCACCGAATCGAACCGCGGTGACTTCTCGGTGCGGCTCAAGCAGCAGCGCTCGCGCTCGATCGACGAGGTCATGGACGACGTGCGCAAACGCATCCTGGCCGCGGTCCCTGGCGTGCATATCGAATTCTCGCAGGTGCTGCAGGACCTGATTGGCGACCTCTCGGGCGTGCCCGAGCCGATCGAAGTCGAGGTATTCGGCGCCGACCAGGCCGCGATCGAGGCGACCGCGCGCCGCGTCGCCGCCGAAATTGCCAAGGTCCCGGGAGTCGTCGACGTCTTCGACGGCATCGTGCTGAGCAGCCCCAAGGAACAGATCGTGATCAAGCACAGCGCCGCCGCCCGCTACGGGCTGAACGCCGACGACATCCGGGCCACGCTGGAAACCGCGATCGAAGGTACGGTTGCGACGGAACTCAGCGTCGGCGACCGGCTCATCGACGTGCGCGTGCGCTACCCGCCGAACTTCCATCGCGACCTGCCCGCGCTTTCGGAGCTGCAGCTACGCACGCCATCGGGCAGCGTCGTGCCGCTGAGCGCGGTAGCCGAGCTGCGCTGGGCAGGCCAGACCACCGAGTTTGCCCGCGAGCGGCTGCGCCCGGTCGTTCCAGTAACGGCGCGCCTGGAGAACGTCGACCTCGGCACCGCGCTCGGCGAGATCACGCCGCGGCTCTCGAGGATGGTGCTGCCCGTCGGCGTGTCGCTCGAACTTGGCGGGCTCTACGAGCAGCAACAACAGGCGTTCCATCAACTTGCGCTGGTGATGGCGGCGGGGCTGGTGCTGGTGCTGCTGATCGTGTTGTGGGAGTTCGGACGACTGGCGCCCGCGCTGGCGACCGTGATCGCGGCGCTGGCCTGCCTGGTCGGCAGCTTCGCCGCGCTCGCGCTTACCGGGATCACCCTCAATATCTCATCGTTCATGGGCGTCATCATGGTGGCGGGCATCACGGCCAAAAACGGCATCCTGCTGCTCGACCGCGCCGAGCATGGCGTCGCCGCGGGTAGCGCGCCGGCCAAGGCGCTGGCCGACGCGGCGACGGTGCGATTGCGGCCGATCGTGATGACCACGCTGGCGACGGCCGCCGGCCTGCTGCCGCTCGCGCTTGGCTACGGCGCCGGCGCCAAGGTCCAGCAACCGCTGGCGGTGGCAGTGATCGGTGGGCTGGTGCTGGCGATGCTGCTCTCTTCCGCGATCGCCGGCGGAATCTACCTGCTCGGCACGCGCCCTGCCCCATCCAGCGGCCGCGCGCCCGCGGAAAACCTTCAATAGGACGCGCCGGCGCTCTCGCACGGCGGGCGATTCGGCGCTATTCATAGGCTCGCTCGCCGGATCTCGACGGACGGCAGGGCCTCGCGCATCAAATCAATGGAGACAGCGATGTCAACGCAACATGGAAAGCAGAGACTCAAGGGCAAGGTCGCAATCGTAACCGGGGCGGGCCGCGGAATCGGACGCGCCGAGGCGATGCTGCTCGCGGCCGAGGGCGCAAAGGTCGTAGTCAACGATCTCGGCACGGATATGCTCGGCAAGGGTACCGACCAGAGCATCGCGGGACAGGTGGCGGCGGAAATCCGCGCCGCCGGCGGTGAGGCGGTGGCAAACATCGATAGCGTCACCACCATGGAAGGCGGCGAGCGCATCATCAAGACCGCTGTCGACGCGTTCGGCCGGCTGGACATCCTCATCAACAATGCCGGAGCCGTGCGTCCGAAAATAATCTTTCACATGACTGAGGACGATTGGGACTCGATGATGTCGGTGCATCTGAAGGGCCATTTCACGACCATCCGGTTCGCCAGCCCGATCTTTCGCGAGCAGAAGAGCGGCGTGATCGTCAACACGGCTTCCGAGTCAGGCCTCGGCCATTTCGGACAGGCGAGTTATTCGGCGGCCAAGGAGGGAATCGTCGGGCTGACACGCACCGTCGCGCGCGATCTCGGGCGCTATGGCGTGCGATGCAACGCGATACGGCCGCGCGCGGCGACCCGGCTGTTCGACGAGAGCGTGGCGGACGCGCTGGAGCGGATGCGCGCAACGCTGGGTCCGACGGCGGCGCCGGCGATCGATCGCAGCGGCCTGCAGAACAAGCCCGAGCACGTCGCGGCGCTGGTGGTTTGGCTGTGCACTGACGCGGCCGCGAACGTCAACGGCCGCACGTTCGTGGTGGGCGGCGACCTGGTCGGCTTGTACGCCGAGCCCGAGCCGGCGCGCTCGCTCTATCACGAAGGGGGATGGGACCTCGACACGCTCGACCGCATCGCGTCGAAGGATTTGATCGGTGGCGTGATCAACGAATTTCTGCCGCGCTGAGACGCAGCCCGGCTGCATCGGCGCGTTGCGCTCCCTGCGCCGCGCCGCTAGCGGATCAAGCCCCCGGCGAAGTCCGGAAGACCTCAACCGCATGCTCTCCGGCGGGCATGAACTTGAATGGCGTAGCGGGGCCGAACCGGGCGGTGACATCGCCGACCAGAGTCGGATCGTCGATCAGGTCGAGTTCTTCCGCCGGCGTGCCCGCGGCCAGCTTGAGCTTACGCAGATCGAGCCACACGATATTCGGGCTGAGCGTGGATTGGTAATAGTAGATGCCATTAGTCAGGTCGGCGACCGTGCGAAAAATGGTCGCCGAGATATTGGGCTTCCCCGGCTCGCTGACGCCAAACGGCGCCGAAACGTTGAGCATCACGCTCAGCACTCCGGCCACCGCCTCCCGGTAGTTTTTTGGTCCGGGGAGATACTTGACGTAATAGCTCGCGCGAACGAAACGGTCGTGCGCACTGCTGGTGCCGGGCAACGGTTTATCTCCGCCAAGTCCCTTGTATTCCCGCGCCAGCTCGAGCTGCTGGTCGAACGTCGGCGAGTTGGTCATCACGGAGTAAGCTCGGCCGTGATAGATCTTCGCCTTGCCGTCTATATATTCGATAATCGCCGAATCGCCGGTGCTATCGGCCAGCGACAGATGCACCGTTGATGACATCTTTTTCTGGATCCCTACCGTAATTGGCACGAGTTGGAAGCGGCCTTTCTCTGTGGCCGCGACCGCCTCAGCCACGGTCGCAAAGTTGTCGAGATAGTATTGCGCCCACAGGCTCATCGAGAGTCCGGACAGCTTGTTGTCTCGGGTGCCGAAGTCGGTTTCGGCCAGCCACAGGATATTCGCGTCGAGCCCCTTTTCATTCATGCCGTCGGCAGAGGCAAAGCCGTAGACCACGGAAACCACGCTGCCGTATCTGGAAGTCCAGCGCAGCGAATTCTTACCCGCCAAGCCGTCGCGCTTGATCCCGCGGGGCAAGGCCCACAGATTGGTTTGCATCGGCTCGAACCAATCCATCGTGCGACCGACCAGCACCGGCTGACCGCTCCTGACCCACAACACGCGCGAGCATGCGTGCGCCAGTCCAATTCCGGCCACCATCGAGATGGCGATCGCCAATGCCACGCCTTTGGTCAAACGATTAAGCTTCATCCGTGATTTGCCCCCCGGCATCCGTGTGACGCTGTCTATACCTATGCTCGCGGGCCAAGCAACGAAGCAAATGTCGCACCATCTTCAAAAAACGGGAGGTTTGTTGAAGACCTCGCAAGAAAGCCTCCGACAAGCTCTCGATACCCGCAACTGGTTAATCAGCGCCATTTTTTTGAGGCGACAGGTTTATGACAGCCCTTGAAAACTGCTACCTCATGCTACTCTCGTCAGAGAAGGGAGCGCGCTTGTGAGCCGGCGCTCGCCTCTGGCAGAATCGGCTAGTTAGATTGCGGGATTGTGCTATCGTGCCGCGTTGATCGCTAAGGCGGACGAAGCATCGCGACCACCACGATGCCGAGGTGGCGAAACGGCAGACGCAGAGGACTCAAAATCCTCCGTCCGTAAGGACATGCGGGTTCAAGTCCCGCCCTCGGCACCACTTTTCACCCCGACAGTGCTGCGATTTCTAGCGCCAATGACTTTGGCAAAGAGTATCGCCAGAGAAGCCGCTTGCCTGCGTGAGATATTGTGGATCTCGTTGATCGTCACACTTGGTTGGTGTCAGCTCAAAAGCTGAACTCGTCTATCGGAACCGCGCGCACGTTTTCGCATTCGGCCTTGAAGTCGTAGGGAACGTCATCCACGCAGTCGGGCCATTTGCCCGTCGCCAACCAGAATTCGACGAGGCCGAGGCGCGCGCACAGGGGCACGAAGCGCGGATCGTTGCGCAATTCGGGCATCCCAGCGTGGAACAACAGTCCGGTGCGGTAGCCGTCCGGACCCATGATGTCGTCTTCGGTGCCACGCGGACCTAGGCAGGCGGTCCTCGGCCGCCCGGTAGGCTTCCTCGACCAGACCGAGATGCGCTGCATACACGAGCCGCGAGACGTCGACGCATCCCGTCCTGGTGCAATGCGCTGCGAGCGCGTCTCGGATGGCGCCGACGTTCTCCGGCGTGGGGTCGCGCTTGGTCCGGATGAACGCCAGCCCGTCCTGAAACTCGCGCAGGGGGTGTCGCGCCGCAGGATCCAGCAATCGGTCGACCGCCGCCCAATCCTCGAGGAAGGCCTGCGCGCGCAGCAGGTTCGCAACCGGGAAGCTCATGTCGGGCACGCGCGCCATGAGGTCCTCGAAAACCGGCACGGCTTCCGCAACGCGCCCCGTCGCCATTCTCGAGAGCGCAACCAGATTCGCGGACATCGGGTTCAACGCGTCCAATAAGAAGGCGCGCTCCGTCGCTTCGGCGCTTTCGCGAAGCCGCCCGATGGCGCGGCAGTGCCAACCGACGTAGATTCCTCCAGCGCCCAGGCCGGGCGCCCGCCCGATACGCTCCACGACCGCGTCGGCTTCGACGAACCGTCCGAAGGGGGGGATGATGAAGAACTGCGCCAACAGGGCGTCGACGTTCTGCGGATCGAGAGCCAACGCCCGCTCTGCTTCGCTCGCGACTAGGGCAGCGCTCGCAGCGCGATCGGCAAAGGGCTGGTACAAGCGCAGCCAGGCCCGCAAATAGGCGAGCCGGCCCCAGGCTTCGGCGAAGTTGGGGGCGCGCTGCGTGGCGATTTTGCAGCAGGCCGACATTGGTCCCCAGCTCTCCGGGCGCATAGGACTCCGGGCTGACGTGCAGATAGAGGTCATAGACCGCTGGATCGATCGCCTTGGTCGAGAAGCTCGTGAAGGTCCGGTCGAGGGCGGCCGCGATGCGTTCGGAGATCTCGTCCTGCACGGCGAAGATGTCTTCGAGGATGCCGTCATAGCGATCCGACCACAGGGTCGTCTGCGAGGCCGCCTCCACCAGATGCGCCGTGATACGCACCCGCCCGCCAGCCCGGCGGATGGAGCCGTCCAGGATGTGCGAGCAGTGCAGCTCCTTCGCCACGTTGCGAGCAGTCTTGTCTGCTCCACGAAACTGAAAGCTCGACATGCGCCCGATCACTTTCATCTGCGCGCCGCGTGACAGCCGTTGAATGATCTCCTCCGACACGCCGTCCGAGAAGAACTGCATCTCCCGATCGTCCGACAGGTTATCGAAGGGCAGCACGGCGAGAAGCGGCTCGGTACTCTTGGGTTGCGTCGCAACGTTGACCGTCGCCGCGGAACCGAGCGCGAAGGCCTCGATCGCCTCCTTCATCTTGTCGAGCTGCAAGCTGCCGCGTGAGACGAGACGTTCGGCCAACGGGCCCCGGATCGTGCGGCGCACGTCCGCCGACACCAACACCGAACCTGGATCGCTGCGCGCCATCAGGCGGGCCGCGACGTTGACGCCGTGGCCGAGAAGGTCGCCATTG
>Ga0209415_10008264_pt1 | contig 18080 bp, 16 predicted proteins | sample PeaSoiSIISIP2007_FD_187696 | JGI IMG/M metagenome (GOLD analysis project Ga0209415, IMG submission 187696) | Peat soil microbial communities from Weissenstadt, Germany - SII-SIP-2007 (SPAdes) (version 2) | ecosystem: Environmental > Terrestrial > Soil > Wetlands > Peat | place: Germany... | reverse complement strand
TGCCTGATACTCGTGAATTTTCATGGAAATCTTCTGTGCTAGTATGGCGAGAAAGCCAAACATTTCAATATATCATGTCCCTTTTGCCGTACCTGGAACGCGTCGCCGATCGCGTGGATTTAACGTCTGAGGAGGCCCATTCCGCCATGCACGCGATCCTCGGCGGGGAGGTTGGCCAGCCGCAGATCGCGGCGTTCCTGATGGCCCTGCGGATGAAGGGCGAGACGGTCGCCGAGCTGGTGGGGTTCGCCCGCGCCATGCGGGAAATGGCCGCGCCGGTGAACGTGGGGATCGAGGGAGAACCTCTGCTCGACACCTGCGGAACCGGCGGCGGCGGCCCGCGCACATTCAACATCTCGACCATCGTCGCCTTCGTGGTGGCGGGCGCGGGTGTGCGCGTGGCCAAACACGGCAACCGGTCGAACTCCACGCAGTGCGGCAGCGCCGATCTGCTGGAGGCGATGGGCATCGACATCGCGTTCTCGCCCGAAAAGGCCGCGCGCGCCATCCGCGAAATCGGCATCGGCTTTCTCTTCGCCCCCGCGGTCCACACCGCCATGAAGCACGCCGCGCCTGTGCGCCGCGACCTCAAGATGCGGACGGTTTTCAATCTGCTGGGCCCGCTGACCAATCCGGCCGGAGCCACCGCGCAGATCGTCGGCGCGCCTTCCGCGAATGCCGCGGAGTTGATGGCCGGAGCACTGGCCGCGTTGGGTTTGGAGCGCGGCTTCGTAGTGCATGGCTCCGATGGCATGGATGAAATCACCACCACGGGTCCTACCCTGGCCTTCGAGATTCGCGACGGCAAGGTGGAGCGGCGGGAACTCGAGCCGCTCGACTTCGCGGTTCGGGTTGCCGAACCCGCGGAACTGGAAGGCGGCGACCAGGCGCGCCACCTGGAAATAGCGATGTCCGTGCTCGCGGGCGAGCGCGGCGCCGCGCGCGACATCGTCCTGGTGAATGCCGCGGCGGCGCTGGTGGCGGCCGCGAAGGTGGAGACGTTCCTGGAGGGCGTCGCGGTGGCCGTAGTCTCGTTGGATAGCGGCGCCGCACGGGCGAAGGTGGAGGAGTTGCGGCGGTTTACCCGTGACAAAGCATCGCCAAGCTCGTAATGTGGTGTTACAAGTGGTGCTAGATGGATACAACGGTGCGGAATCTGGATGAGCAGGCCTACACGGCGCTGCGGGCTCGCGCGGCGTTGGAGGGCTGCACTGTCGACGAGTTGATCAACGAAGCAATCCGGAGCTATCTCGGGCGCAGTGCGGTAAAGCGGGGTACCGCCAGCCTTCGGTCACTACGGCCGGAACCGTACCCGGAGGGCAACGAGCGACTGAGTTCCGAGATCGACGCCGTCGTGTACGGCGCGCCGCGGTGATCTTCCTCGATTCGAGCTTGCTCGTCGGTTTCCACAACGAGCGCGACGCACACCATAACACGACTACGTCCTGATGGAGCGTTTCCTGAGCGGAGGGTGGGGCGCGGGCTGCTGCTCGAATACGTCTTTTTGGAAGTGGCGACGGTGCTCCTGGTACGGCGCGACCTCGGGGTAGCGGCGCGAGTGGGCAGGCTGCTGCTCGACGCCGAAGAGCTGGATTTCGGTGGAAGACTTGCGGAGGTTCACCCCGCCGGAGTGATTTTGAATTGAGCCCAGAACTCCGCGGAGGTCAGGACGGGAATGATTTCGAAGTCCATCAGGTCGTCCCAGCGGCTCGTCCATGCCTGGAACAATTCCGGTTGGGATGTTTCCATGAGCTGGAAGCAGCGCTTGCCCGCCGGCTCCAGCCAACTGGCGTGGTAGATCAGGCCTTCGGGTTGCATGCGGCCGCACTGTTGGAAGCGTTTCCCCAGAGGCCGCGGATCGGCGCTCTTGAACGTTTCGATCACCATGTAGAGCATCAATTGGAGTGTAGCTTAGGTTGACGCCCGCCCGCGCCGGGCGCCCCGTCGTTTATTGGCGGCATACGGACTGAGAATACGTTATTGTAGAAGGAAAGACTGTTGTCCGAACTGCCGGCTGTCGAGTCTGTAGACGGACTTAGGGACCTTGGGTGCTCGATTCCAATTCTTTTGGAGGAACAATGATACGGACCCTGTTGACGTTCGTCGTTCTCGCTGCCGCGTTCACCCATGCCGCTAACGCTACAGCCAATCAAGTGCCGTGCGCTGCATCTTTCCCGATGACTATCGCTTACGGCGATGACGTAAATGCGAATTGCAAGCTCACCGAAGTGGGACAGATCGCTCTCCTGAATTTTCAGGGAAACGCCGGTGACCACATTACAATAGTCCTTGGGTCGTCATGGGGTAATGGTCCCTGCTTCGGCCTCTACGATCCGACCAACAAGGAGGTCGGCGCGGACGCATGCGGAAACGGACCTTACTATAGCCCTGTCTATGTCGTTTCCGCTGACTTTACACTGGCCATGACTGGCCAGTATACGATTCGCGTTCACGATCTGAATTATAACAACACGGGGAATTTTGCCCTCATGCTGGACTGTTGGTACCCGGCGGTCGTTTCTTCTCCCTTGACCGTGGGACTGACGGCAAACGGAACCACAGTCCATAACGAGACAATCGACGAGTGGACCTTTTCGGGAACGACGGGAGAGGACGTCACCGTCCAGCTCAACTCCAGCTATGGTAACGGTCCTTGCTACATCTTGTACGGGCCCGCGGCTGTGGTCGTTGGGAATGCCTGCGGAAGCGGCCCCTACTACAGCCCCGTCTACCAAGCCAGAGGTGAGTACAACCCGCTGCCGGCTGCCGGTACTTACGTTTTGCGGGTTTACAGCGGCGGCTTTAGTGAGTCCGGTACCTACTCGCTGCTCGTCCAATGCCTCGCGGCGTGCAACTCAGCCCCTCCGCCCACACCCACCTGCCAAATCGGTCTCACGCCAACCAACGCCTCCGTAGGCGTCAACGGCGGCGCCAGCAGCCTGAACATAGGTCTGAGCGGCCCCACGTGCACATGGAGTGCCGTCAGCAACGCATCCTGGGTAACCTTCCCGGCCGCCAGCAGCGGGACTGGCACCGGTACCCTGAACTACTCTTTAGCCGCCAACACCTCGTCCGGTGTATCGCGCGTCGGGTCCATCACCATCACTACATCCGGTTCAGAAGCCACGTACATCATTGCGGAGTCTGGCACCGGGTGTACGTACGCGCTGCCTCAAGCCAGCCAGGCGTTCCCTGCTTCCGGGGGCACCGGCACTGCCACCGTGATCGCCGCGGCGGGTTGCACTTGGACCGCAAGCAGTACCGGCGCAACGGGTATCACCATCACCAGCGGAAGCAGCGGATCGGGCAACGGGACCGTGACCTACACCGTCGCGGCGAATACATCCAGCCTTGCGCTTACCAGTACCCTGACCATCGCCGGGCTGCCGTACACCGTGACGCAGGCGGGAACGGCGGTCACGGTAAGCTGTACAGCCAGCGTTCCGACCGTTCCGGTGGTCGCGTTGGAAGGGCGGACGGAAACGCTCGGTAACCTGGTGCTCAACTGCACCGGGCTGACCGGGGCGGTGACCTCCGATGTCGTACTGGCTCTGAACACCAATGTCAGCAACGCACTGGTGAGCGCGAGCGCCACCGACGCGCTGCTGACGGTCAATGGAGGGAGTCCGCTGAACGGACAAATCACCAGTTACAACAGCCTCCGCTGGCTCGCGGTGCCCATCGCACCCGCCAGTGGCGGAACAGCCACCGTGCAGATCGCGGGCGTCCGCGCGGACGCCAGCCTGCTGGGCAGCGCAGCCAACCTGCAGCCATCCGCCATCACCGGCATGGTGAACCTGATCGGGCAGGCGCCGGTGCCGGTGACCGGCGCGCTCGAGACCATGGCGAATGCGTCGGCATCGCTCACGTTTCAGAAGCAGCCGGCATCGCCCCCTACCGGTGGAGCGCAGACCTTCGTGCCGCTGGTATACCAGGAAACGCGAGCCGGCGCCTTTACCGCGGCCACGGGATCGACGCCGGGGACGCGTCTGCGGATGGTGCTGACTAACGTGCCCGGCAGCGTGAATGTCTATGCGCCGGTATATCCCAACGAGGGGTCTTCGCGGGCGCAGTTGTACTCGGCGGATTTCAACGGGTTCGGAGGGTCGGCGCAGATGGGCACCACCATGGCGGGCGCCGCCTACCAGCAGTTGACGGTGACCGGTGGCACTGCCACGGCCACCTGGGTGGTGCTATCCGGGGATGGGGGACAAGCGGAATCGCTGACCTTTCCGCTGCTCGTGACCAACGCCGCCGCTAGCGACCTCACCACCATCCAGGTAGCGGGGAGCCTTGCGCCGGTGAGCGTCAGCGGTTTCGGCGGGAGCGATTTCAGCGGGGCGAGCGCGGCCGTGGGAGTAGCTTACTCGGCGTTTCTCGCGAACCCCCTGGCCGGCGTGGCGCCGTTTACGTGGTCCATCACGGCGGGAACGCTGCCGGGAAGTCTGGGTCTCAACGGGACCAGCGGTTTGGTGAGCGGAACGCCGACCGCTCCGGGAACCTTCAACTTCACCTTGACGGTGACCGACAGCAGCAGTCCGGCAAAGAGCGCCACGGCGAGTTTCGAGATCACCGTGACGGCGCTGCCGCGATACCGTGACTTCTCGGTGCCGGTGAAGCTGGTGAATCTGCGGATGAGCACGCTGGTGCAGCTTCCGGCGGCCACGGGCTCGGTGACGGCGGGCGTATTGGCAAAAGCCACCCCGTCTACGACCGCGTCTACGAGTGGCGCGGTCAACGTGGGTTCGAACGTGACGTTTATCAGCAAGCTGTTGAACGACACTTCCGACCCGACGCAGATTGCGACGAACGTCATTGTCCGGGACGATCTGCCTTCGGGTCTGGATCTGGTCAGTTGCAGCGCCAGCGCCGGCGCGAGCTGCAGTGGTTCGGGCAGTCAGCTTCTGGTGAATTACGGGACGCTCGGGCCGGGGCAAAGCGTCACGGTGACCGTGGTGGCCACCGTGGGCCTGGTGGCGAACGGGACGGTGTTGGAAAATCCGGTGGGTGCTGTGAGCGATGAGGTGAATGCGGATCTCCGCGCCGCCACGGCGAGCAGCAGTTTCATTGTGCTGAATAATGTGCCGATCCCGGTTATGAGCCAGCCCGCGTCTGGAAGCGGCAGCCCACAGATGTTCACCTTCCAATTCACCAGCCCATCCGGATATCAGAGTCTGGGGGTGGTGAATGTGCTCATCAATAACTTCCTGGATGGGCGAAACGCCTGTTACCTGGCATACGTCTTGGCGAGCAACACGCTGGTGCTGGTTGGCGACTCCGGGAACCCGGCAGGGTCGTACGCAGGGTCAGTGGCGCTGGGAAGCACCAGCACCATCCAGAATAGTCAGTGTGCGGTAAACCTGGTCTCGGCGGTGGGCAGCGGCTCCACTCTGACCCTGGCGCTGAACATCACGTTCAAGCCGGCATTCGGGGGAGACAAGGTCACGTATGTGGCGGCCACCCAGGGCACGGAAAGCTCGGACTGGCAGGCGCTAGGCGTATGGCAGGCGCCTGCGGCGCAGTCGGGAACGATCGACGTGGCGGGCATAACGCCGTCGCGAGGGGCAGGCACGAATGGTGTGAACCGGCAATTCACCATTACTGTGACCGACACCAAAGGGACCGGCGATATCGGTATCGTGGACCTGCTTATCAATAATTTCATCGACGGGCGCAAGGCATGCTATCTGGCGTATGCGGCATCGAGCAACACGCTGTACCTGGTCGACGATTCGGGAGACGCGGGGGGACCGTTTGCGGGAGGGATGGTGCTGAACGGGAATTTGGGGAGCATTCAAAACAGCCAGTGCTCGGTGAGCGCGACGGGTTCGACGGTGACGCCGTCGGCCAATACCCTGAATCTGACGCTGAACATTACTTTCACCGCAGGCTTCACCGGCAATCGGGTGATGTACGCGGGCGCCCGAGACATCGCAGGGGGCAACAATACGGACTGGCAGGCGATAGGGACCTGGACCGTGCAGTAAGCCCGGCTCTCGACCTGATAGCGCACCGCGGTGCCGTTGCGCTGGTCGCAAAGACCCGCGCCGCAAACGACCGGCTGGGGACGGCCCCCAGACCGGCTTCTCGCGCCAACCCGAGGTATCGCGCGTCGCGGGTAAAGGGCGGACGGGGGCGTCCGCCGCGGACCAGGGGGTCCGCCCCACCGAGGTGTTGCGGACCCATCATAAGCTGCACTCCAATTGATGCTCTACATGGTGATCGAAACGTTCAAGAGCACCGCCCGAATGCCAGAGAGCGCGCGATAGATGCCCCCGCCGCGGAAAAGCTCGTCGGGCGCATCGTCCGGCAGCACCACGAGGAAATCCAGATCGCTATCCCGTCCGCCGTCGCCCCTCGCTACCGAACCGAAGAGGTAGATCTTTTCGGGTTGGTAGAACTCCACCAGGCGCCGCGTGATCTCGGCGATGGTTTGCTCGGTCGTCACAACACCAGTTTACCTTGCCGGGGTTTACGTGCCCAGGTCCGCGTCTTTGATGCTGTATTTCTCGGTCAGTGCGGTCACCGCCTCCGTCACCGCATCGCCCGGCTCTTTGTAACTCCCCAGAATCCGGGTGAGCTTGTCGATACCGGCGGGGTACGTGTCGCCCTTGTAGTCGCGGCTCTGCCGGAAGCCGTCGAAGGCCGCGGCGGATTCCTGCAGCGCCGAACGAATGTCCTGGAGGAGCCTCTGGCGCCGCGTAAGCTCGCCGATCAGGGTATTGCGGACGCCCTGGGTGAACTCCTTCTGGATCGGCAGATCGTAAACCGCCTGCCGCACCTGGCCCACTTGCGCGCTGACCGAGGCCGCCGACTTGGCGAGGTCCTGGGCCACGGCTTCATTTTGCGCCAATTGAGTGCCCAAGCCGGCGCCGCCGGAGGTCATCGCCTCACACCACCCGCGGACGCCGCTAATGAACTCCTTCTCTTGCGCGTTGCTCTCGGCAAAGGCGGCTTTCTTCTGGGTGAGGAGTTTGTCGAATCGGATGGCTTCCATGCGCTCTTCCTTGCCGCATCCGGAGGAGAGCAGCACGGCCGCCGCCAAACAGCAATAACGCACCTTCATAGAAACAGCTCCTGAAATCAGCTTCACTATAGCCCGTTTCGCGAGCGGCGTCTATCCCGGGAAGCCGGACGCGGTTTGCTGGTCTCCCGATCAAAGGAGCTTCCGAAACGCTTTAACGGAAAGGCCTGCGTCACGGACGATGCCGCCCATTGTGAACGCGTTCGACTGGATTGTGGCGCGGGATGGTGACGATACGGACTCCGTCCGGCATCACGATGTGTTTCCCTTGCCTGACCACGCGGAACCCAGTCTTCTCCAGAGCACGGACCGCATGCAAGTGGGGAACACCGGGAATCTTGCTCACAGCTAAAGAGGAACCGAGACCTCGCGAATCTCGGCGTCGGGGTTCAGTTCGGCGGCGGCGGCTAGATATTCACGGATGGCATCCTGGATGTTCTCCAGAGCTTCCTGCTCGGTGGCGCCTTGAGACCAGCACCCTGGCAAGCCGGGGCAGGATACGCTGTATCCTTCATCGGCTTGGCGGAGTGCGACTTTGTAAGTCATGTGTCCAGTATAGACCGCGCCGCCCTACTTCTTCTGCAGCGTCACCGGCGAGGGCCGCCGCCCTTCCCGATCCGCTTTGCGCAACAGGGCATCTTTCACGCGCGCATCCACCGCCGCCGCTTCGTCGTCGCGCTTGAGCGTCTTCAGGATCGTGGCGTAGGTCCGCAGCAGCGGGTCCATCACGTCGTCCGGCGCCGAGGCCAGGTCGCCGATCTCGAGCGCCGTGTGGTACAGCTTTTCGGCTTCTTCGAGCTTCGCCTCCATCAGCAGGACGCGGCCCGTCTGATTCAGGCTGCCCACGTGCATTTTCGTGCGCAGCGCCAGCGCGTCGCGGGCGAATTTTTCCGCCTCCTCGTAGCGCTGCTGAAAAGCGTAGAACTCCGCCATCTTGTCAAAGGTCAGCGCCAGCATCGGATGGTCGGCCCCGGCGTTCTTCTCCCACAGCGCCGCCAGCCGCTTATAAAGGACCTCGGCCTCGGCGAATTTCTTCAGGCCGAATTCTACGTAGGCCAGCGAATCCACCGCCGAGATCGCCTCGGCGGCCTCGGGACCATTACTCGCCTCGCGCAATCGAAGCGCCCGCAGCAGCAGGGGCTCGGCCTCTTCGTACTCGGCGCGGTCGCGATGAGCGCTCGCCAGAGCTTCGATGGCGGGCAGCGATTGCGGATCCCCGGGCGATGCCAGGTCCCATTCGCGCACCGCACGCGCCAGGCCCTCAATCGCCTTTTCGGGGTCGCCCCCTTTGGAGCGCAGCATGGCGGCCGCGGTGAGGTCGCGAGCCATATCGATCCGCGGCGCTTCCGGGTGCGAGCCGCGGATCGCGATGGCATTGCCGATGGTCGCGAGCGCATCTTCGGAGCGGCCCTGCGCGCGTTGCACCACCGAGATCTCCTCCAAAGTAGCAGCCAGCCGGAGGTCCTCCGGATCGCCCGCCTCGAACCACTCGGCGGCATTCTGCAGCACCTGCTCCGCCTGCGCGAGGTCGCCCTTCTCCCTATGGACGGCCGACAGGTATCGCAGGATCTCCATCACCGGAGCGTCGGTATCCGCCGATTGCATGACCGCCTCGGCCGCGGCATTGAGACCGGCCGCTGCTTCGGCATACTGCCGTTTGGCGTAGGCCTGCTTTCCGGCTTCGAACGAGGCACGCCAGCCGGGTATCTGCCCCCACATCGGGGCTGAAATCAGGAGGAAAGCCGGGAAGATTTTAGAGCAGAGCATAGAGGCTGAATTTCCTTTACTAATTAAATAGTACTAATCAATATCGATGTCAAGAGTTTTCAGTAAACTGAAAAGCGCTATGAACGATACCAAGCCCCTGGCGCTGGTCACCGGGGCATCCGCCGGCATCGGCGCGACCTTCGCCCGCCGCCTCGCGCGCAACGGCTTCGGCCTGATCCTGGTGGCCCGCCGCCGGGATCGCCTGGAAGCGCTGGCGCGCGAATTGGGGGGCGCCGAAGTGCTGTCGGCAGACCTTACCCGCGCCGCCGAGCTGAAGCTCGTGGAAGACCGCATCGCCGCCGCGCCGAACCTCGATTTGCTCGTCAACAACGCGGGATTCGGCACCCTCGGCAGGTACTTCGACATCCCGGTCGAGAGCCAGGACCAGATGCACCGCCTGCACGTGATGGCCACCATGCGGCTGACGCACGCGGCGCTCCGCGCGATGGTGCCGCGCCGCAAGGGCGGTGTGATCAACGTATCGTCCGTGGCGGCCTTCGGGCAGAGCCCGCAGAACGTCAGCTACTGCTCGACCAAGGCGTGGATGAACAGCTTCACCGAAGGCCTGCGCATGGAGTTGAAGATCGCGGGTTCGCCCGTCGAGGTGCAGGCGCTCTGCCCGGGCTTCACCGTGACCGAGTTTCAAGACACCGCGGGGATAGACCCCAAGACCATCGCTTCGTGGCTCTGGATGCCCGCTGAAGATGTAGTGGACGCGTCGCTCCGGGGACTCGCCCGCGGCAAGTCACCGGTGGTGCCCGGCGGAATTTACAAGCTGATCGTGAGGCTGGAATCCTGGATGCCGCGAGGGTTGCGCAATGCGATCGTGGTCCGGATGGCACGAAGAAGCAAGCGCTAGCCCACACCGCTCCCTCGCTCGCCAAGGGCGAGGGAGCGGTTTGCCTGGCTCTAAGTTCTGCAACTCGGCGCTACCCCGAGTGCCGTTTGAAAATCTGCGGCATGTTCTGCGAAAACGCCGACCGCGCCAGCACCATGTCGCATCCCGCTTCCTGCGCCTGCTGTTTCAGCTCCACCTGAATGTGCGAAAGATAACCGATCAGGCTGATCCCCTTGGTATGCGAGTCCCCCTTCAGGGCCACGATCAGCTTCACCGGGTGGGCCTTTTCGAAGTTGAGGTCGAAGATGATCAACGACGGCTTGCTCTTGGCCTTTTCCAGAACTTCCTGGGAGTCGGTCACGAACTCCAGCGCCAGGCCTGCCCGCTTGGCCGCTTCGGTCAGTTTGACCGAGAAAAACAGATCGGTGACTACTGCCAGGACTCGCTTCGGTTCCTGATTTGGCATAGATGTGCGCTATCTACTGAAACTGCGAACTAGGAGGAGGGACGAAATGATTCTACCATGGGGGAAGCATGGACATTCACTCCTTCTCGCGTCCCGACCAGGCTCGCGTCCGCCATCTCGATCTCGACCTCGACCTCCGTTTCGACCGAAGGATTCTCGAAGGCTCCTGCACGCTCCACTTCGACCGCGTCGTTTCCGATGAGCTGATCCTCGATACCCGCGACCTCACGATCCATTCCGTGGAGCACGCCGCCGGCTTCGAGCTGGGCGCCGCCGACCCGGTGCTCGGAGCGCCGCTGAAGATCCGGGTGGCGCCCGGAACAGACCGCGTCCGCGTGCACTATTCGACTTCTCCCGTCGCTTCCGGCCTGCAATGGCTCGACCCTCCGCAGACCGCTGACAAGCGCCATCCTTTCTTATATACGCAATCGGAGGCCATCCACGCGCGGAGCTGGATCCCGCTGCAGGACACCCCCGGGGTGCGCGTGACTTACACTGCAACAGTCCACACACCCCCGGGCCTCAAAGCGGTGATGGGCGCCGAGATGCACGACAGCACCTTCCGCATGGACCAGCCGATTCCCTCGTACCTGATCGCGCTGGCCGCGGGCGACCTGGCGTTCCGTCCCCTCGGTCCGCGCTCGGGCGTCTATGCCGAGCCATCCGTCGTGGACGCCGCCGCCCATGAGTTCGCGGACACCGAAGCCATGATCTCCACCGTCGAGCAGATGTACGGACCTTACCGCTGGGACCGCTACGATCTGCTCGTGCTCCCGCCCAGTTTCCCCTTCGGCGGCATGGAGAATCCGCGACTCACTTTCGCCACTCCCACGGTGCTGGCCGGCGACCGCAGCCTGGTCTCGCTGGTGGCGCACGAGCTGGCGCACTCGTGGTCGGGCAACCTGGTCACCAACGCCACCTGGAGCGATTTCTGGCTCAACGAAGGCTTCACCGTTTACCTGGAGCGCCGCGTCCTGGAGCGCCTCTACGGCGGCGCGCGCGAAGCCATGGAGGCGGTGCTCGGCCGCCGCGAGCTGGATCGCGAAATGGCCGGCCTGCCGGAGTCCGACTGCGTGCTCGACATCGACCTCACGGGCCGCGATCCGGACGAAGGCTGCACCCTGGTCCCATACGAGAAAGGCGCGCTGCTGCTGCGGACCTTAGAGCGCGCCGCCGGCCGCGAGCGCTTCGATGCGTTCCTGCGCTCCTACTTCGACCACTTCGCTTTCCGCAGCATCACCACCGCCGATTTCCTGGACTACATCCGGCGCGAGCTGCCGACCGGCGTCGATCTCGACGAGTGGATCTTCCGCCCCGGCGTGCCGGCCGGCGCCGCCGAGCCGCACTCCGATGCGTTCACGCGCGTAGAAGCCGGTTGGCCCACCGATACGCGCGAATGGACCACGCACGAGTGGCTGCATTTTCTGCGCTCCGAGAAAGACCCCGACATGGCACGCATCGACCGCGAGTTCCACCTGACCGAGTCGGGAAATTCCGAGATCCGGCACCAGTGGCTGCTCATGGGCGTGCAGCGGAACTACGAGCCCGCGGCCTCCAAGGTGGAGCAGTTCCTCTGTTCGGTGGGGCGCCGCAAGTTCCTTAAGCCGATTTACACCGAGCTCATGAAGACGCCGGAAGGCCAGGCCCGCGCGCGGAGCATCTACGCGAAGGCCCGCCCGGGCTATCATCCCATCGCGCAGGCTACGATCGACGGGATTGTGCTGCAGGCTGCCCATTCCTGAAAGATGCAGAGGCGCTTCGTAGTGGTCTCCGGTCTGCCGGGCAGTGGGAAGACCACGCTGGCATGGCGGTTGGCTCCCGCTCTGAATTTGCCCGTGATCGACAAGGATGACATCCTGGATCGCTCGTTCGAGTCGAAGGGAGCAGGCGATGCCCTATGGCGCCGCGCGCTGAGCCGGGAGAGCGATGAGATTTTTCAGCGCGAGGCGGCGGCCTCGGATGGCGCGGTTCTGGTGTCGTTCTGGCGGGTGGCTGGGATGGCTTCCGGCTCGGGAACTCCCACGGAGTGGCTCCGCGGGATCGCGGGCAAGGTCGTACATGTCCAATGCATCTGCCCGCCGGAGGTTGCCGCGGAGCGATTCTCTCGGAGGAAGCGCCACCCGGGACATCTGGATTCCGGAGCATCCTACGGAGAGATACTGGCCAGCTTTCGAGATCTTTTGCGTCTTGGCGCCGTGGACATTCAACCGCGGATCGATGTCGACACATCGAAGGAGTCTGACTTAGACGACCTTGTGCGTGAAATTCGCGACCGTCTTAGGTGTACTTAGTACATCGTGGTCGAGCGGGCGTCGACACGAGTGTCGACGCTGCGCCGACTGCCAGTCGGCCCGCAGGCTGCCAGCCTGGCCCCACAAAGATGGCCAATCTCCGGTGCCAGGGGAAAGCGCCGGCCCACCTCTGCAAGCTACAAGCCCATCTTTTGCAGCAGCGCCGCGAATCTGGCATCCCCGCGCAGCGCGTCCACCTGCGGATCGATCTTCAGATAGCCCATCCATTCCGCGCGGTGCTGGTAAGCGTCGTCCAGGGCGGCGAATGCTTCATCCTTCTTCCCCAGGGCGGCATAGACCACCGCCAGGTCGTACCCCGAGACGAACTGCGGGCCCGCGCCCTTGCGCACCCGATCGATGGCCTTCTCGGCCGCTGCACGATTGCCCGCCAGGGCGTTGGCCCGCGCCAGCGCCAGCGAGGACCATACCCCCGGGGCCGCCGCGCTCCCCTTTTCGCATTCCGCCACGGCCTCGGCAAAGCGGCCCGCCGCGCCGAAGACCCAGCATAGCCCCACGTGTCCGGGAGCGAACGCCGGGTCGAAATCGATGGTCTTCTGGTCCTGCTGCGCGGCCTCGTCGTAGCGCCGCGCCCAGTAGAGTGTGGTCGCCAGGTAACCGTTGATGTCCGAGGACAGCGGGTCGAGCTCCTGCGCCCGCCGCAGTTCCGCGATGGCGCGGTTCATGTCGCCCAGTTGCGCGCGGTACAGCCCGTACCATTGGTGCGCCGCGGCCGAATTGGGATCCAGTGCCAGCGCCGTCTGGAACTCGCGCTCCGCGTCCGCCCAGTTCCAATCGTATTTCGACGCCACCAGCCCCAGCGACACGTGGGCCTCGGCCAGCGAAGCATCCAGTGCCACGGCCCTCTGCGCCGCGGCTTTGGCCTTGGGCATGGCATCGGCCGGCGGCAGCAGCATGTTGGAAGCGTCGTAGTAGGCGTCGGCCAGGCCGCTGTACGCCAGCGCGTAGCCCGGGTCGGAATCGATGGCGCTTTGCAGGTAGGCGAGCCCCTTGCGGAACCCGTCCTCGGTGTAACGCGTGGCGTAATACCGCCCGCGCAGATAGTTTCCATACGCCTCGGGATTGCGGGTGTAACGTTTCACCAGCGCGCTCTGCTGGCCGGCGGAGAGGCTGCGCAGCAGGCTGTTGGCCACCCGCACCGAGATGGCATCCTCCAGGGTGAAGGGGTTGGCGGAGTCGCCGTCAAACGTCTCGACCCAGATCAGGCTGCGGTCCTTCACGCGCAGCAGCCGCACCGATACGCGGATCAGGTTCCCGGCTTGCTGGATGGTGCCCTCTAGAACCGTGTCCGCGCCGGCTTCGCGTCCCACATCGTACGGGTCTTTGCCCGCGAGTTTCTCGATGCCGGTCAGCGGCCGCACGGTGATCTCGCGGAGGCTGCCGAGGCGCGTGATCAAGGCATCGCTCAATCCCGTGCCGAGGTACTCGTTCCTGGCGCCGGCGTTCAGAACGCGCAGGGGTATGACCGCGATGGATTGCTGGTGGGCGAGTACCGGCCTCGACCAAAACCACCACCCGGCCACTGCCGCGATGGCAACCGCCAGGCACGCGGCGGCGATCCCGGGCCGCCTTCGCGGCGCCGCCGGTTTGGGGAGCGCGGGCGCGGCCACCTCACCCGCGAAACGGTAGCCCCGTCCGGGCACGGTGACGATGAGTTGCGGATTGGCCGCCGGATCGCCCAGCGCTTTGCGCAGGCCGGAGATGTTGACGGTGAGATTGTTCTCTTCGACCGCGGTATCCGGCCACACCTCGCGCATGAGGGTTTCCTTGTCGACCAGTTCTCCCGCGTGTTGCAGCAGGACCACCAGGATGTCGAGCGCTTTCCCGGAGACCGCGACGGGCTGTCCATCGCGCGCGAGCACGCGCCGCTGCGCGTCCACGCGGAACGGACCGAAGGCAAATACCGGCGACCGGGATGTCTGGCCCACCAGAGAATTGTGGCACAGGGGCGGGTCTTCGCGTGCAACCGCGGAATCCGCTCCCTAACGGTCGCGGCTCTGTTTTGAACGCCGCCGGTTTGCAGGTCGTACAGAGCCGCGACCGTTAGGGAGCGGTCGAGTCCGCCGAATTTTCTTGACAGATTCGATATTTCTATTATGATAGAAATATCGATATGGCAAGAGGCGCACCCGAAGATCTGGCCCGCTACGCCGATATGCTCTCCGCCATGGGAACCGAGCCGCGGCTGCGCATCATGCGGCTGTTGCTTTCCGCCCATCCGGACGGACTGGTGGTCGGGGAGATCCAGGGAGAGCTGGGAATCACCGGGTCCACGCTCTCGCATCACTTGGAAAAACTGAAGAACGAAGACTTAGTCGGCATCCGGCGCGAAGGTACGTTCCTGCGATACAGCGCGAATACGGAGTCTTTACAGGAGTTGCTGACTTTCCTTTACGCGGAATGCTGCACGCGAAACAAGGCCGTCAAGCCGGAGACCTTCGTGCGGCTCTGCAAGTAGAAACCGACTGACTCTCGGGAGAACGGAACGATGAATCGCACGATGGCGGCGTGTGCCATGGCGGCCTCGCTCAGGCTTCTGACAACTCGAGGAGATTTTCCGCAGCCGCCCGAAGGCGAGCGGAAGCGCATCCTTGTCCTTTGCACTGTTGTCCGGGCGGCAGCCGCCGGAACCGCAAGCCGCAGGGTGCAAGGGCGTTTTCACTTTTCCCGTCTGCATGTGCAGCATTCCATTCCGGAGCAGCTTCGGTTCTCGAATCGGCGTTCTCGAATCCGCGAGAGGTTAGACACATGGGACGTGCTTCAGTGGAAACACCAGTCACTCCGAAAAGGCTGAACTACTTCGAGCGATATCTCAGCCTATGGGTGGGACTTTGCATGCTGGTTGGCGTACTCATCGGCAAGGCTTTACCCGGCGCCATCGGCCCACTGCGAAGCATGGAGTTCGGCGACGGAAGCCGGATCAATATCCCCATCGCGGTGCTCATCTGGCTGATGATTGTTCCGATGATGATGAAGGTGGATTTCGCATCGATCCGGAACGTAGGCAAGAGGCCGCGCGGTCTGCTGGTGACACTGTTCGTGAACTGGTTGGTGAAGCCGTTCTCCATGGCTTTGATCGCCTGGCTGTTCTTCCGCTTGGTATTTTCGGCCTGGATTCCGCCCGCGGACGCCGATCAGTACATCGCCGGGTGCATCATCCTGGCGGCGGCGCCCTGCACCGCCATGGTCTTCGTCTGGAGCTATCTCACCGAAGGCGACCCGGCGTACACGCTCGTGCAGGTGTCGATCAACGATTTGATCATGCTGTTCCTGTTTGCGCCAATCGTCCGGTTCCTGGTGAATGGCGCTTCGTCTTTGCACGTTCCCTTACAGGTGCTGTTGTATGCAGTCGGCATCTTCATCGTTATTCCGCTGGTGGCGGGCTCGGCGCTCCGAGCGTGGTTCATTCGCACGCGCGGGCAGGAGTGGTTCGAAAGAACTCTGCTGCCCCGCTTCGCGCCCGTCAGTATGCTCGCTCTGCTGGCCACGCTGGTGCTCATCTTCGCGTTCCAGGCGGAGAACATCACCGGGAAGCCGTTTCACGTAGTATTGATCGCGATTCCAATCCTTCTGCAGGTCTACTTCAATTCATCGCTTACTTACGGACTGATGCGGTTGTTCAAGGTCCGTCATGCGGTTGCCGCGCCGGGAGCGCTGATCGGAGCCAGCAACTTTTTTGAACTGGCCGTCGCGACGGCGATCGCCTTATTCGGCCCTGGGTCGGGAGCGGCCTTGGCGACGGTTGTCGGCGTCCTCATTGAGGTTCCCGTGATGCTGTCGGTGTGCTCCTTCTGCAATCGCACGCGCCACTGGTTTCCTGAAACGGAGGGTATTGATTGAGATGACGAAGAAGAGGGTGTTAGTTTTATGCACCGGCAATTCGGCCCGGAGCCAGATGGGCGAGGGCCTGCTTCAAGCGGAAGCGGGCGAGCGTTTCGAGGTGTTCAGTGCCGGCATCAGGCCGGGTTCCGTCCGCCCGGAGGCGATCGCTGTCATGAAGGAGATCGGTATCGACATCTCGAGTCACCGGTCCAAGTCTCTCGACGAATTTTCGGGCCAGGCATTCGATTACCTGGTGACGGTCTGCGACAACGCTCGCGACGAGTGTCCTGTGTTTCCGGCGGGCGCCGAACGCATTCACTGGAGCTTCGAGGATCCTGCCGCGGTCGAGGGCAGCGAGGCGGAACGGCTGTCGGCTTTTCGACGCATTCGCGACGGGATTCACGCACGAGTGAAGGCGTTCCTTCGGGATCGAGCGGCCACCGGCAGATAGAGGGCGCCAAAGGAATGATCGGAGGATTGCGCTTTTCCTGTCGTTGCCGCTGACAACGCTGGGGCCGGGTGTAGGCGGGCTTTCTCCACGGGCATGGTAGTTAAGAAATCAAGAAAGGAATCCTCTTATGGACGTAAAAGAAGTAGTCAAGGAAAAATACGGCCAGGCCGCGCTGCGCGTGGTCTCGGGGGCGGGCAATGCCTGTTGCGGCAGCAGCCCTTCGTCCTGCTGCCCGGAGGGCGACCCCATCACATCGAACCTTTACGATGAAGCGCAAAAGAGCGAGCTGCCCGCGGCTGCGGTGCTGGCTTCTCTCGGCTGCGGGAACCCCACCGCCCTGGCGGAGTTGAAGCCCGGTGAAACCGTGCTGGACCTGGGCAGCGGCGGCGGCATCGACGTCCTGCTCTCGGCCCGGCGCGTTTCCCCCGGCGGGAAGGCCTACGGGCTCGACATGACCGGCGAGATGCTGGCGCTGGCCCGCGAGAACCAGCGGAAGTCCGGCGTGGAAAACGTGGAGTTCCTGAAGGGCGAAATCGAAAACATTCCGCTGCCGGAGAACTCGGTGGACGTCATCATCTCCAACTGCGTGATCAATCTCTCGGCGGACAAGGACCGAGTGCTCGCCGAGGCCTTCCGCGTGCTCAAGCCCGGCGGGCGGTTCGCGGTCTCCGACGTGGTGGTCCACGGAGACATTCCGGCGGAGATCCGCCGCAGCGTGGAGTTGTGGGTGGGGTGCCTGTCGGGAGCGCTGGAAGAGTCCGACTACCGGCGGAAGCTCGCCGCCGCCGGCTTCGGCGACATCTCGATTGAACCTACGAGGGTGTACCGGGTGGAAGAGGCCCGCGAGTTCCTTTCCGGCCACGGCATGGATGTGGACGCGATGGCGCCCCTGGTGGACGGGCGGTTCTTCAGCGGATTCATCCGGGCCAGGAAGCCGGGCCGATAATGGGTGAGTGGCGCTTCTCGAACTGCGGGAGCCCGGACTGTACTGCCCGGCGGGCGATTTCTATATCGACCCCGCTGCCCCCGTGGACCGCGCGATCGTCACCCACGCGCATTTCGATCATGCCTGCCCCGGCTCGCGCGCCTACCTCACCGCGCGAGCCGGCCTGGCGCTTCTGCGCGAGCGCATCGGCGAAGCTCCTATTCAGGCGGCCGATTACGGCGAGCCCCTGACCCTCGGCGGCGTCCGCGTATCGTTCCATCCCGCCGGCCACATCCTGGGCTCCGCGCAGATCCGCCTGGAGCACGGCGGGGAAGTGTGGGTGGTTTCCGGCGACTACAAGCTGGAGCCCGACCCCACCTGCGCGCCCTTCGAGCCCATCCGCTGCCACACGTTCGTCACCGAATCCACTTTCGGCTTGCCCATCTTCCGCTGGCCCGCGGAAGCCGAGACCATCGCC
>Ga0209415_10008262_pt1 | contig 18081 bp, 16 predicted proteins | sample PeaSoiSIISIP2007_FD_187696 | JGI IMG/M metagenome (GOLD analysis project Ga0209415, IMG submission 187696) | Peat soil microbial communities from Weissenstadt, Germany - SII-SIP-2007 (SPAdes) (version 2) | ecosystem: Environmental > Terrestrial > Soil > Wetlands > Peat | place: Germany... | reverse complement strand
CGGACCCCGGCCGAGATCATGGCCGTGGCCGCCGACGTGCTCGCCTCGGTCGCCCCCGGCGAGCAGCCCCCCGAGTCGGTCCGCGAAGAACGCGTCGCCCCGCGCGCCGTCGTCGGCCTCGGCCTCGCTCCCCAGGTGGTGGCGGAAGAACGGGCCGGGATGGGCGCCGAGAATGGGCAGGGCGGCCGGCTGGCGGTGATCGCGCCCTCGGCGCGGATCGGCGAGCTGGCCCGGGCCGTACCCGGCGCGGTGCCCGGCGACCGGCCCGAGGTGCTCGACTCACCGGTCGCGCTGCTCACCGTGGGCCAGGCCAAGGGCCTGGAGTTCGACCGGGTGGTGCTGGTCGATCCGGCCGGGATCCTGGCCCAGTCCCCGGCCGGGGGGCACGACCTCTACGTGGCGCTGACCCGCGCCACTCACCGCCTCACCGTCGTCCACGACGGCGGCCTGCCCGCCGTACTGCGCCGCCTAGCGCCCTGACAGGGCCTGGCCACCAATGGCGCCCTTCTGCGAGCCGCCCTCGAAGCCGGCCGCGCTGCCCGCCTAGCGGGCCGCGAACTCGCGGAGCGGCCCGGGCAGATATGGCACGCCCCGGGTGTTAATAAAGTGAAATCCCGCGCGGCGCATGGCACCATCGGGGGACGAGTAAAAACCACGGATGTCGGAGGACAATGAGCACGGTCTTTAACGAGCAGCCGGACGCACCAGACCTGCCCGGGGAGATGGACCTGGAAGAGCGGCACGCGCTGCGACGGGTGGCCGGGCTCTCCACCGAGCTGCAGGACATCAGCGAGGTCGAGTACCGTGCGCTGCGGCTCGAGCGGGTCGTGCTGATCGGGGTGTGGGCCGAAGGCAGCCTGGCCAGCGCGGAGTATTCGCTGCGAGAGCTGAGCCGGCTGGCCGAGACCGCGGGGTCCGAGGTGCTCGACGGCCTGATCCAGCGGCGCGGCCGGGTTGACGCCGCGACCTACATCGGCTCGGGCAAGGCCCACGAGCTGGCGGGCATCGTGGCCGCGGCCGGCGCCGACACCGTGATCTGCGACGGCGAGCTCACCCCGAGCCAGCTGCGGTCGCTGGAGGGCGTGGTCAAGGTCAAGGTCATCGACCGGACCGCGCTGATCCTGGACATCTTCGCCCAGCACGCCCGCAGCCGCGAGGGCAAGGCGCAGGTCGAGCTGGCCCAGCTGCAGTACATGCTCCCCCGGTTGCGCGGCTGGGGCGGGTCGCTGTCCCGGCAGGCCGGCGGCCGGGTGGCCGGCGGCGGCGGGATCGGCGCCCGCGGCCCGGGCGAGACCAAGCTGGAAACCGACCGCCGGCGGCTGCGGGCGCGGATCACCCGCCTGCAGAAGGACATCAACCAGATGTCGACCGGCCGGAAGGTCCAGCGCGGCCGGCGGCGCCGCCGTGACGTGCCGTCCGTGGTGATCGCCGGCTACACCAACGCCGGCAAGTCGAGCCTGCTCAACGCGCTCACCGGCGCCGGGGTCCTGGTCGAGGACGCGCTGTTCGCCACCCTGGACCCGGCGGTGCGGCGGGCGCTGACGCCCTCCGGGCGCGCCTACACGCTGACCGACACCGTCGGCTTCGTCCGCCACCTGCCGCACCAGCTGGTCGAGGCGTTTCGCTCCACCCTGGAGGAAACCGCCGAGGCCGACCTCATCGTGCACGTGGTCGACGGCTCGGACCCGGAGCCGGAAGCGCAGATCGCCGCGGTCCGCGGGGTGCTGGCCGAGATCGGCGCGGGGCACGTGCCCGAGCTCGTGGTGGTCAACAAGATCGACGCTGCCGACCCTGTGGTACTGCAGGCGCTGCGGGCGCGCGTGCCGGGCAGCATCAGCGTCTCGGCCAGGACCGGCGCCGGGCTGGCGGGCCTGCGGGACGCCATCGAGGCCGCGCTACCGCGGCTCGACGCCCAGGTCCGGGTGATCGTGCCGTACGGCCGCGGTGACCTGGTGGCGCGCGCCCACGCCGACGGCGAGGTGCTGCACGCCGAGCACGTGGCGGACGGCACGCTGCTGGAGGCGCGGGTCCCGCCGGGACTGGCCGCGCAGCTGGAGGCGGCCGCGCTGACTCCCGCGGTACCGTAGCGATCGCAGACGGTCCGGGCGGACTTCTCGGCACCGGCTAAGGGACCGGAAAAACCGGGCGAGCCGATAAAGCTCTGCATTTCGCCGAAAGGCTTGTCTGCGGTGCTAGCGGTGCAATAGCGTAACTGGATCGATATGTTGGCGACCGCACCCGCGCGGCCCAGCGTACGAGCACCGGCGCCCATCGTGCGGTGCAAGCGGAACTCGTCCAGTGCCCGTCGGCGGTCTAGCGGGTGCGAGGCATGGCAGGTGATCGCTCATGGAGCGTGAGATCACCGGTCCCGGGGGGGATCGCCGGTGACTGTACGCCTGCTGACCAACATCGGCCGCCTGTGGACAGGATCCGAGATCTTGTCCAACGCCGCCGTGGTCACGAGCGGCGACCGGATCGCCTGGGTCGGGCCCGCCGCCGAGCTGCCCCAGCGCATCCCCGGGGTCATCGACGACATCGTGGACGTGGACCACGTGGAGAACCTGGGCGGCGGCCTGGTCACCCCCGGGCTGATCGACGCCCACACCCACCCGGTGTACGCCGGCAACCGCTGGGCCGAACTCGCCATGCGGTCCAATGGCACGTCGAGCGCGGAGATCGACCGGGCCGGCGGCGGCGTGTCGTCCACCGTAACCGTCACCCGGGGCACCGACCCGTGGACGCTGTGCAACGGGGTGCGGGAGCGGATGGGCCGGTGGCTGCGGTCCGGGACCACCACCATCGAGGCCAAGACCGGTTACCACCTGACCCGGGACGGCGAGCTGGCCGACGTCCGCATGCTGCGCGGGCTCGAGGGCGAGCCCGGCATGCCGCGGGTGCACATCACGTTCCTGGCCGCCCACGCGGTCCCGCCCGAGTACTTCGGCCGCCGCGCGGACTACATCGACGCGGTGAGCTCCTGGTGCTCCGACGCCTCGGCGCTCGGCGCCGACAGCGTAGACGTGTACTGCGAGAAGGACGGATTCTCCGAGGACGAGGCGCGCTGGATCCTGTCCGCCGGCCGGCGGTCGGGCCTGCTGCCGCGGATCCACGCCTGCGGGGACTCGCGTACCGGCGCCGCCCTGCTGGCCGCCGAACTGGGCTGCGTGTCCGCCGACATGCTGCACGAGGCCAACGAGGACGACGTCGCCGCGCTCGCCCAAGCGGGCGTGGTCGCGGTGGTGTGCCCGGGTACCGCCCTGCAGCACACCGCCCGGCCGCCGGTCCGGTCGCTGCTCGACAAGGGCGTCACCGTCGCGCTCGCCTCGGATCACACCCCGGGCCGCAACGGCATCACCTCGATGGCGCTGGTCGTCTCGCTGGCCGTGTCCTATCTCGGGATGAGCGTCGACGAGGCGCTCCGGGCCGCCACGATCGGCGGCTCGCACGCGCTGCGCGCCCCCGACCGGGGCGCGATGGTGCGCGGCAGGCTCGCCGACATGGTGCTATGGGACGCCGATCACGAGGGGGCCTTCTTGTGGTCGTTCGGGCTGGCGCCGCGCCGCGTCTGGCTCGGCGGCGAGCCCGTCACCGCGTAGCACCTCCTGGATTCGGCAACCCCGCCGGCGGCGTGGCATGCTGCGGTCATGGCAGCGCGCACCGCGGCATCCCGTTCGGCCAAAGCTCCGGTCACGATCGTGGTCGGCGAGGAGGAGTTCCTCATCGACCGCGCCGTCCGGGACCTGATCACCGCATCGGCGGACGCGGGGCAGGCCGGGGATGTCCATGACCTGGACGGAGCGGCACTCGGGCCCGGTGAGCTGGACTCGCTGACCTCGCCGTCGCTGTTCGGCGGCGGGAACGTGGTCGTGATCAGGGCCGCGCAGAACGCGGCCAAGGAGGTCGCCGCCGAGCTGACCCGGTACGCGGCCAGCCCGGCACCGGACGTGTCGCTGATCATGACCCACGCGGGCGGGGCCAAGGGCAAGGAGCTGCTGGCCGGGGTGAAGGCCGCGGGAGCGCAGGTGATCGAGTGCCCGAAGGTCACCAGGTTTGCCGAGCGGCTGGACTTCGTCCGCGGCGAGTTCCGGCGGGCGGGCCAGCGGGCCGACGATGCCGCCGCCCGCGCCCTGCTGGACGCGGTCGGTTCGGACCTGCGCGAGCTCGCCGCCGCCTGCGAGCAGCTCGCCGCCGACGCCGGCGGTCAGGTGGACGAGGCCGTCGTGGCCACCTACTATCGCGGCCGGGCCGAGGCGACCGGGTTCACGGTGGCCGACCACGCGGTGGAAGGGCACCTCGCCCGGGCCCTGGAGCAGCTGCGCTGGGCCCTGGCCACCGGCGTCTCGCCGGTGCTGATCTGCAGCGCGCTCGCCCAAGGGGTCCGGCTGCTGGGCCGGGTCGGTTCGGCTCCCCGGAACCTGAACGCCGCGACGCTCGCGGCCGAGGTCGGCGCCCCGCCGTGGAAGATCGACCGGGTGCGACAGCAGCTGCGCGGCTGGCCGCCGGATGGCGTCGCCCGCGCGCTGCACGCCGTGGCCGAAGCGGACGCGCAGGTCAAGGGCGAGACGGCCAGCGCGGGCTACGCGCTGGAACGGGCGGTACGCCGGATCGTCGCAGCCCGGGCCGGCGGAGGCGACGGCTAGCTCGTATCCAGTCAGCGCGGCCGGGGCACCCGGTCTAACCGGCACGCTGGAACATTGAGCCGGTCCTAACCGGCTCGGTGGGACATCATGCCGGCTGGACGCCCGCCCATATCAGTCAGCCAATGGTCAGGAAATAGTCAGCTTGTGAACTGGAAGCTGAGAGCGGGCACTAAGTATCTCTTCGGCTTTGGCTGAGATGGGGACCCAATACTCGTCAGTAACAAAGAGCACGGGGGAGGCGCGCGCCGAGTACCGCTCTTGGGCGCCGCCCATAGCCCTGGTAAGCCGCGCGCCGGGCCGTAAGCCCGCATCGCATCCCGCCGTGAACAGTAGCGCCGGACGACGAGATTGAGGCTTGAGGCAATGACGGCTGACCACGGTGGATTTCGCGGCTATTACGCACGCCCTGGCGGAAGCGAGGGAACCGAGCGGTGCTTGCGGCTGGCGCTGCCACCCGACGTGCCCGCGGTACGGCTGGCGCGGCAAGCTACCCGCGACACGCTGGCCGCGTGGCAGCTCGGCCATCTGGAGGACTCCGCTGTCCTGCTCGTGTCCGAACTGGTCACGAACGCCGTGCGGCACGCCATGGACACCGGCGCGATAGGGCTGGAACTCAGCATCGCGGGTACCAGGCTGCGGGTGGAGGTCCAGGATGGCGATCCGAATTGGCGGCAGATGCGCCGCCCGGCAGAGTGCGATGAGTCAGGTTTCGGGTTCGTCTTGGTGGATTCCCTAGCCGACCGGTGGGGGCTATGCCGGGTTTCAGCGGGCAAGGCCGTCTGGGTCGAACTGGACACGTCACCAGCGTGAACCGAAGCCCGCGGGCGGGGTAGCCGCGCCGAAACCCGCGGGCGGGGTAGCCGCGCCGCGGCCCGGCCCGGCCCGGAATAGCTCTGGGCCCGGCGCGGAATAGCTCTAGGCCTGCTGGAGCTCGGCGTAGCGCTTGGCGATGGCGGACTTGCGGTTCGCGGCCTGGTTCTTGTGGATGACGCCCTTGCTCGCGGCCTTGTCCAGCTGCCGGGTGGCGGCCCGCAGCGCGGTCCCGGCCGCCTCGAGGTCACCGCCGTCCACGGCCTCGCGGAACTTACGGACGGACGTGCGCAGCGACGACTTGGCGGCCTTGTTCCGCTGGTGCGCCTTCTCGTTCTGCTTGTTGCGCTTGATCTGAGACTTTATGTTCGCCACGCGTGGAAGTCCTTCAAAGTTGGCGGTGTCCGGCAAAGTTCGCGTTATGCAACCACCCGCAAACCGCTGCCCGTGCCACGAGTACCGGCCGCTCGCGCAGGCCCAGGTCCTGCGCTCGCCAGCCAGTCTTGCCTAACGGCCTGCGGGTGACGCGACGACGAAGCTTATCCGAGCCGAAGCCCTACACTCAAACCGCGGGCCCCTGCGACGCAGCGGCGGGGGCAGCACACCCGACATGGGATCATGGAACACTCAGGCCGCGAGGCGGCGAGTCACCCGAAACGGACATGCGTGTCACCTACCAGCGCTACCAGCCCTACCAGCCCTGCCAGCCCTGCCAGCCCCGCTAGGGCGGGCAGTTCCGCCCGCCCGGCCGATCCCGCCCGCCTGTCCCCGGGCCACACCGACCAGGCCGTGATCAGGAACTTCTGCATCATCGCCCACATCGATCACGGCAAGTCAACCTTGGCCGACCGGATGCTGCAGCTCACCGGCGTGGTGGAGGGGCGCCAGATGCGCGCGCAGTACCTGGACCGGATGGACATCGAGCGCGAGCGCGGCATCACGATCAAGAGCCAGGCGGTAAGGCTGCCCTGGACCAGCGGCGATGACCACAAGCAGTACGTGCTCAACCTCATCGACACTCCAGGCCACGTTGACTTCACCTACGAGGTCTCCCGCAGCCTGGCCGCCTGCGAGGGAGCGGTCCTGCTGGTCGACGCCGCCCAGGGCATCGAGGCGCAGACCCTGGCCAACCTGTACCTGGCCCTGGGCGCCGACCTCAAGATCATCCCGGTGCTGAACAAGATCGACCTGCCCGCCGCGCAGCCGGACCGCTACGCCGCGGAACTCGCCGGGATCATCGGCTGCGACGCCAGCGAGGTCCTGCGCGTGTCGGCCAAGACCGGCGAGGGCGTGGAAGACCTGCTGAACGAGATTGTCCGCCTGGTCCCGGCGCCCGCCGGCGACCGGGAGGCCCCGGCCCGCGCGCTCATCTTCGACTCGATCTACGACACCTACCGGGGCGTGGTCACCTACGTCCGGGTGGTCGACGGCAGGCTCTCCCGGCGGGAGCGGTCCCTGATGATGTCCACCGGAGCGGCGCACGAGACCCTCGAGGTGGGGGTCATCTCGCCGGAGCCCACGCCGGCCGAGGGCCTGGCCGCCGGCGAGGTCGGCTACCTGATCACCGGGGTCAAGGACGTCCGCCAGGCCCGGGTCGGCGACACCGTGACCAGCTCGGCCCACCCCGCGAAGGAGCCGCTGGCGGGATACGATCATCCCAAGCCGATGGTCTTCTCCGGTCTGTACCCGATGGACGGCGACGACTACCCGGACCTGCGCGACGCACTGGACAAGCTGCGGCTGAACGACGCGGCGCTGGTATTCGAGCCGGAGACCAGCGACGCCCTCGGCTTCGGCTTCCGCTGCGGGTTCCTCGGCCTGCTGCACATGGAGATCGTGCGCGAGCGGCTGGAGCGGGAGTTCGACCTGTCGCTCATCTCCACCGCGCCGAACGCCGTCTACCGCGTCGTCATGGACACCGGCCAGGAGCTGCGGGTGACCAACCCCAGCGACTTCCCGGGATCGGGGCTCGGATCCGAGCCGCAAAAAGGCAAGGTGGCGGCGGTGTACGAGCCGGTGGTGCGGGCCACGATCATCTCTCCGGCCGACTACATCGGAACGATCATGGAACTGTGCCAGGGCAGGCGCGGCGCCCTGATCGGCATGGACTACCTGTCCGCGGATCGGGTCGAGATCCGCTACACGCTGCCGCTGGCGGAGATCATCTTCGACTTCTTCGACCAGCTCAAGTCCCGGACCCGGGGCTACGGGTCGCTCGACTACGAGCCCGACGGGGAGCAGCAGGCCAACCTGGTCAAGGTCGACATCCTGCTGCAGGGCCAGCCGGTGGACGCGTTCAGCCAGATCGTGCACGCCGATGAGGCCCGCGAGTACGGCCTGGCCATGACCGCGAAGCTCAAGGAACTCATCCCGCGCCAGCAGTACGAGGTGCCGATCCAGGCGGCCGTCGGCGCGCGCATCATCGCCCGGGAGAACATCCGCGCGCTGCGCAAGGACGTACTGGCCAAGTGCTACGGCGGCGACATCACCCGCAAGCGCAAGCTGCTGGAGAGGCAGAAGGAAGGCAAGAAGCGGATGAAGACGATCGGCCGGGTCGACGTCCCCCAGGAAGCCTTCGTCGCGGCCCTGTCCACCCAGCCAGGTGACCGCAGGCAGCGGTAACCCCAAGATCTTTATACCGAACGGAGCGTGGTCTCAGCCGCCGGGCCCGCTCGGCGTGATCCCCGGGAACAGGACGTTGGCCGGCCCGACGTGCCGGATGAACGGGGTCAGGTTCGCGTGCTGGAAGTTCGGGATGTACACGGCCTGGGCGTGGGCGGTGATGATCGCGGTGATCAGCGCGGCCAGGGTGAAGATCACCAGCGCGGTGATGATCAGCGTGGCCGCAGGCTTCCAGTGGCTGGGCGGCGCGGCCTCCTGCGGGACCAGGGCGCCGGGCCCCTGGGGAAACTGCGGACAGGGCAGCGCCCCGGCCGGCAGGTCCGCGGTCAGCGCCCAGAGCTGCCCGTAGGTGCGTGCCGCGTAGGCCTGGGCCACGCGGTCGTCGAGCTCCTCCTGGGTCAGCCGCCCCTCGGTGAAACCCGCCCGCAGCACGCCCACGGCTCGTTCGCGATCCGCGCTGGCCGCCAGCCAGGCGGGGTTGACGCCGGCGACTCCGCCCCCAAAAGCCCCAAAACCCCCAAAACCCCCGGGAGCCCCGAAGCCTTCGGGCCCGGGCGGCTGCGGCGGAAATGCCTGAGCTGGACCGTATGCCACATGAGCCTCCTGCGGACGCCTCTAACTGAGTGTAAGACGTTCGGCGCGTCTCGGAAGTGCCAATGTCATGTTCGGTGTGGCGGCCGGTCAGCGCGGCTCCAGGTCAGGGTCCGGGCGGCGGCCCGTTGACGATGATCGGGCCGTTGTGCGCGATCGAGATCGCCACGCCCACCAGCGAGGCCGCGATCAGCACCGACCAGAAGATGATCGCCATGTACCCGAGCACCAGGCCGCTGGTGGCCAGCCCGTCGCCGCGCTGCGCGGTCTCCTTCATCTGGCGCCGGGCGATGTGACCGCAGATGACGGCCGGGACGGCGGTCAGCCCGGCGGTGAAGAACTCGGCCACGCCCAGCACCATCGAGGCGATGGCCATCGAGTTCGTCCCGCCGGGAGGTGGCGGCTGGTAGGCGGGAACCGGCCAGGAGGGCAGCGGGCCGACCGGCAGGTCAGTGGTCAGCGCCGCCAGATCCCCGTAGGTGCGGGCGGCGTACGCCCGCCCCATCCGGTCGTTGTACTCGTCCTGGGTGAGGCGGCCCTCGGCGAACCCCGCCTTCAGCACGTCAACGGCACGCTCCCGGTCCGCCGAGGACGCGCGCATGGAAGCGTGGGTCCTCATCTGATAGCCGGGCTGCTGAGCCGGATAACCACCTGGCGGGACCGGGTAACCGCCGGTCGGGACCGGGTAACCGCCGGTCGGGACCGGGTAACCAGCGACCGGGACCTGGTAGCCGGCCTGCGGCTCCTGGGTCCCGTCAGGCGGGCTGTACCTCGGGTACTGGGCCGGCCATTGCGACTGGTTTTCTGTCACCGACGCCTCCCGCGAACGCGACCCGACTGCATATCGTGCCTGCGACTCTTCCAGTCTAAGCGCGCGGATCCCCAATCCGGCAATGTGATCCCCCGGGAGCAGCACGGGTACCCTGACCGCATGCCTGGTGCCCTGCCCGGCGGTGAGCCCGTCCCCGCCGACGGGATTCTGCCGGAAACCGCGGCCCGCGGGCTGGGCGAGCGGCCGTTCGGGGTCTACGTGCACGTGCCGTTCTGCACGACCCGCTGCGGCTATTGCGACTTCAACACCTACACCGCCGCCGAACTCGGCGGGACGGCCACGGTATCGGTGGGCAGCTACCCCGGCCTGGTCATCGCCGAGATCGGGTTCGCCCGCAAGGTGCTCGCCGGAGGGGAACACCGCGCGGACGTCCCGGTGCGTACGGTGTTCTTCGGCGGCGGAACGCCCACCCTGATGCCCCCGGCCGCCTTCGGCCATATCCTGCGGGCCATCGACGCCGAGTTCGGCCTCGCCCCCGGAGCCGAGGTGACGACGGAGGCCAACCCGGAAAGCGTCGAGGCGGCCACCCTCGCCGAACTGCGCGCGCAGGGGGTCACCCGCGTCTCGTTCGGAATGCAGAGCGCGGTCCCCGGCGTGCTCGCGGTGCTCGATCGCGTGCACCAGCCGGGGCGCCCGGCCCGCTGCGTCACGTGGGCCCGCGAGGCCGGGTTCTCCCACGTCAGCCTGGACCTCATCTACGGCACGCCGGGGGAGACCGGCGCGGACTGGCGGCGCTCGCTGGAGGCCGCCGTCGCCGCCGGGCCCGACCACATCTCCGCCTACGCGCTCACCGTGGAGCCGGGTACCCGGCTGGCGGCGCGTGTGCGGCGCGGCGAACTGCCCGCGCCGGACGACGACGTGCTCGCCGAGCGCTATCTCGTGGCCGACGAGACGCTTACCGCCGCGGGCCTCGGCTGGTACGAGATCTCCAACTGGGCCGCCAGCGAATCGTCCCGGTGCGCGCACAACATGCTCTACTGGACCGGCGGCGACTGGTGGGGGATCGGGCCGGGCGCGCACAGCCACGTCGGCGGGACCCGCTGGTGGAACGTGCGGCACCCGGCCGCCTACGGCACGAGGATCGGCGCCGGGCTCAGCCCCGGCCAGGCCAGGGAGATCCTGGGCGAGACCGAACGGCAGCTCGAGCGGGTCATGCTGCTGATCAGGCTGGCCGACGGATGCCCGGTCGAGGTCCTGAGCCCGGCCGGACGGGCGAACGCGGCGGAGGTGGTGGCCGAGGGCCTGGCGCGCGCCGATGCCCACGTCGCGGGCCGGATCGTGCTGACCAGGCGCGGCCGCCTGCTGGCCGACACCGTGACGCGCACGCTCACCGAGTTAAGGGTTTCGCGATCCGCGCGCAGATCCAGCTCGGCACGTCGTACCGCTCGCCGCGGTTCGCCGCGCGGATGCCGCGGATGAGGTACTTCAGCACCGAGAGCCACAGACCGAAGACGATCGGGATGACGACCACCAGGGCCGTGGTGAGGCTGTCCAGCAGGAGCAGGCCGCACAGGATCAGGCAGCACAGCGCGTACAGCACCCCGGTGAGCGACAGGTTCAGGGCCATCGCCGCGTGGAACCGCCGGAACGGCGACCGTCTCCGCCCGATCGCGTAGGTGACCAGCGGGATGAGCGGGCCGCTGAAGATCGCGCCCAGGTAGCCGAACGTCGCCGATCTCACCTCCGCCTCCGGGACCGGAACCCACGGGCCTCCCGGCTCACCCCTGGCGGCGGGCGGGCCGGGTCCGGGTCGTGCCCGCTTGCTCGTCATCGACGGTCCTCGCGTGTAATCCGCTGTTGCCGTCACGCTAGTCATTCCCGGGCGCGGTCACGAAATCGATCAGTTCCTCCACCCGGCCCTGCAACTCGGGCTCCAGATCCGCGTAGCTCGTAACCGACCGCAGGATACGCGGCCAGGCCGCAGGCACCTCCGGTGGCCAGCCGAGGGCGCGCAGCACTCCCTCCTTCCACGGCTGGCCCGGCGGGACGTCCGGCCAGCGCGCGATGCCGACCGCGGCCGGCCGCACCGCGGCCCAGATGTCGATGAACGGATGCCCCACCACGAGCACGTCGGCCGACCGGATGCCGGCCGCGATCCGGCTCTCCTTGGAGCCTTCCACCAGGTGATCCACGAGCACCCCGAGGCGGCGGCCGGGCGCGGGGGAGAACCTCGTCACGATGGCCGGCAGATCGTCGATGCCTTCCAGGTACTCCACGACGACCCCCACGTCCCGCAGGTCATCGCCCCAGATCTTCTCCACGAGCTCGGCGTCGTGCTTGCCCTCGACGTAGATCCGGCTCGCCCTGGCCACCTTCGCGCGGCTGGGCGGCGGCGCCACCGACCCGGAGGCGGTTCTGGCCCGGGGGGACGGCGTTCCTTCGGGGGGCTGCCCGCCCCCCGTAACCCCCCGGCCCCCGCTGGGCGGGATGAGGGTGACCGGCTGGCCGTCCAGCAGGAATGCCGCGGGCGCCAGCGGGAACATCCGCCGCTTGCCGTGCCGGTCCTCGAGCGTCACCGCGCCCTTCTCGTAACCCACCACCGCGCCGCAGAACCGGCCCTCGGAGTCCTCCACGACCAGGCCGCGCTCGGCCTCGACCGCGGGTACCTCACGGTGGACCCGGCGGCGCCCCAATTGCCCGGATTGTCCATCGGCCAGCACGTCCGGGCCGTATCGCCTGCTCCACACGAGTTTGGTCCCTCCTGGGTCAGATCACGGCGGTAGTTCGCCGTGTTGTCGCGCGCCGGGAACTTGCTGGACGCAATAGACTTAGCACTCAGGACCTTTGAGTGCCAGGGAAGGGCCAAGGAGGTGAACGCGTGCTTGACGAGCGCAAACTTACGGTGCTCCGGGCGATCGTCGAAGACTACGTGTCCACCACCGAGCCGGTGGGCTCGAAGACCCTGGTTGACCGGCACCATTTCGACGTTTCCCCGGCGACGATCCGCAACGACATGGCGGTACTGGAGGAACAGGGCTTCATCGCGCAGCCGCACACCAGCGCGGGCCGGATCCCGACCGACAAGGGCTACCGGCTTTTCGTCGACCGGCTGTCCAGCGTCAAGCCGCTGTCCGCGGCCGAGCGGCGGGCCATCGAGACCTTCCTGGGGGGCGCCTACAGTCTCGATGACGTCGTCATGCGCACGGTCCGGCTGCTCGTCCAGCTCACCCGTCAGGTCGCCGTGGTGCAGTACCCGTCGCTTACCAGGTCCGCGATCCGGCACATCGAACTCGTCCCGCTCGCCCCGACCAAGCTGCTGCTGGTGCTGATCACCGACACCGGCCGGGTCGAGCAGTGCACCGTCGACCTGCCGACGGCCTGGGACGACGCATCGGTTTCGCACGTACGCGCGGTACTGAACGCCTGCCTGGGCGGGCACAAGCTGGCCGACGCGGCCGCCATGGTCACCGACCTGTCCGACCGGCTCCCGGTCGAGGAGCGGGCGAACGCGAATGCCGTGTTCTCGATCCTGCTGGCCAGCTTGATCGAGCGGAACGAGGAGAAGATCGTATTCGCCGGCACCGCGAACCTCGCCGCGCATGACTTCAGCAAGGGCCTGCGGGAAGTGCTCGAGGCCCTGGAGGAACAGGTAGTGTTGATGCGGCTTCTCGGAGAGGCGACCGAGCCTGCGATCCTGACCGTCACGATCGGGTCGGAGCACCAGGTCGCGGGCCTGGAGGCTACATCGGTGGTGTCTACCTGGTACGGGAACCCGACCCAGCCGCTGGCCAAACTCGGCGTGCTCGGGCCGACCAGGATGGATTACCCGGGAACAATGGGCGCGGTGCGCGCGGTGGCACGTTATGTCGGCCAGATTCTGATGGAGTCCTAGTGGCGGACTATTACTCTCTGCTCAAGATCCGCCATGACGCGACGCAGGACGAGGTCAAGCGCGCCTACCGGCGGCTCGCGCGGGAGCTTCACCCGGACGTGAACCCCGATCCTGAGACCCAGGAGCGGTTCAAGGAGATCACCCAGGCCTACGAGGTGCTGTCGGACACCGAGAAGCGCCGGATGTACGACATGGGCGTCGATCCGTTCGCCAGTGCGGGAACGGGCGCCGGGGCGGGCCCGTTCGGGCCCGGATTCTCGCCGCTGAGCGACCTGCTCGACCAGTTCTTCGGCGGCGCGGGCGCGACGACCACCCGGGGACCGCGCAGCCGGGCGCAGCGCGGCCGGAACGCGACGATCAGGATCGAGCTCGACCTGGCCGAGTGCTCGTTCGGCGCGACCCGCGAGCTGACCGTGGATACGGCCGTGGTGTGCCCCACCTGCTCCGGCGAGGGTACCGCGCCGGGCACTCACCCGCAGACCTGTGACATCTGCGGGGGGCGCGGCGAGGTGAGCCAGGTGACCCGCTCCTTCATCGGCCAGGTGATGATGGCCCGGGTGTGCCCGGGCTGCGGGGGATACGGGACCGTCCTGGTCCGGCCCTGCCCGGAGTGCGACGGCGACGGCCGCGTCCGGACCAGGCGCACCATCAAGGTGCGGATCCCGGCCGGCGTCGAGGACGGCACGCATATCCAGCTGGCCGGCGAGGGCGAGGTCGGCCCGGGCGGCGGGCCGCCCGGTGACCTGTTCCTGGAGATCGTGCAGCGCCCGCACGCGATCTTCGAGCGGCAGGGGGATGACCTGCACTGCACGGTGACCATTCCGATGGTGGCCGCCGCCCTGGGCGCCACCCTGTCGGTCGAGAGCCTGGACGGGCCCTCCGACATCGACATCCGCCCCGGAACCCAGTCCGGGCAGGTGATCCCGCTCTACGGTCAGGGTGTCAAGCACCTCAACGGCAACGGGCGCGGTGACCTGGTCATCCACGTCACGGTCGAGACGCCGAGCAAGCTCGACGCCGAGCAGGAAAAGCTGCTGCGCGACCTGGCCAAGCTCCGCGGCGAGGAAGCGCCGCCCGGCCGGTTCGCGCCGGGCCAGCAGGGGTTCTTCTCGAGGCTGCGCGACGCGTTCAACGGCCGCTGACCCGTGTCTTCTGAAAAAGGTCGCGGCCTGATCGTGCCGCAGCCGCCCGTGTTCCTGGCCGACCGTGCCGAACTCCAGCGAGACGTCATCCTCCTGTCCGGAGCCGAGGGCCGGCACGCGGCCGCCGTGCGCCGGCTGCGTCCCGGCGAACGGGCCGACGTGGGTGACGGCGCGGGCCTGGTCGCCGAGTGCGTGGTCACCGCTCATTCCGGCCGCGGGCTCGAGCTGGCCGTCCAGGCCAGGCGAGAGATGCCCCGCCCGGACCCTTCGATCACCGTGGTCCAGGCCATACCGAAGGGCGACCGGGGTGAGCTGGCCGTCGAGGAAATGACCGAGATCGGCGTCGACCGCATCATGCCGTGGGCGGCGGCACGCTGCGTGCCGGTCTGGCAGGCCGAACGCGGCGTACGCTCGCTGGCCCGGTGGCGGGCCACCGCGCGGGAGGCCGCCAAGCAGTCACGCCGGGCCTGGATACCCGAGGTGACCGCGGCCGTGTCGGCCGGAGAAGTGGCTCAGGTGATTACCAAGGCGGCGTGCGCGGTCGTGCTCGAACCGGGTGCCGCCCAGAGCCTCGGCCAGCTCAGGCCACCGGAATCCGGTGACCTGGTCGTGATCGTCGGCCCGGAAGGCGGGATCACCGACGACGAGAACGCGGCCTTCCGTGCGGCCGGCGCGATGCCCCGCAGCCTGGGGCCCACCGTGCTGCGGACATCGACGGCAGGCACCGTGGCCGCCGCCGTCCTGCTCAGCCGCTCCGGCCGCTGGTAGCCGACGGCGGGTTCACGTCCGGGGTGCTGTCATTAGCGCCGGGGGATGACGACGACGGGTTCGACGCAGCCGGCGTGCTGGCCGGCGCCGACCCGCTCTTCTTGGGCTTGACCGAGGACGACGACTTGGCGGAGGGCGAAGAAGAGCCCGGAGAGGACGTCGAAGAGGAGGCGGACGTCGAAGAGGAGGCCGACGTGGACGCCGAAGAAGCGGCCGTGGACGCGGCGACGTGCCTGGGCGGCGGAGTCGTGCAGGTCGGGTTCGGAGTCGCCCCGACGCTCTTGTTACCGGGCCCGGCCGGCTTGGTGCTGGTGCTGGTGCTGGTGCGGGTGCTGGTGCGGGGGGTGGGGCTGGCCGGCGGCGTGGAGGCCGCCGTCGAAGGATCGCTCGTGCTCGGGCTCGGGCTGGGACTCACGCTCGGGCTGGCCGAGGGACTGGCGCTGGGACTCGTGGTGCTCCCGCTGCTCGGGCTCGCGCTGGACGACGTGGCGGGCGCGGTGCTCGTCTGGCTTGTCTCGCCCGGCGGGCTGGTCCCGGTCTGCGTCGCGGACGGATGCGTGGACGACGACGGGCAGGCCGTCGGCGTGCCCTGCGCGGCCACACTGGGCGCGGTGGTGGGCCCGGTACCTTCGGCCGCCGGCGTGGCCACCGGACTGCTGCCATTGCCGTCTGTGGCACCCGCGCTGCTGGAGGCGGGAGTCTTGATGTTGAGGGCCGAGCCGATGGCGTCGCCCATCGTTACCATCGCCTGGCGCGCGGGAGGCACGACCGACAGGACCACGCCGATGGCGAACACGGCCACGCCGATGGCAAAGGCCGGCCGCAGCATCGCCTCGCGCCAGTCCCTGGGCCGCTGCGGCGCCCGCTGCGCGCCCCCGCGCCGCGCGCCGTCCCGTCCGGGCGCCCCGCCGCGGCCCGGAATCATGCGCCGGACCAGATCGGCCAGGCGCCGGGCCAGGTCGCCCAGGAAGCCCAGGCGGTGGACCAGGGCCATCACGGCGCCCGAGAACGCCAGCCAGACACCCAGCGCCCCCTTGGGCCGGCTGGCGTGGGCCGGGCGAGACCGGATCTTGTTGCGGATCCGCTCCAGGCCGTCCGCGCCCGGCTCCACCTGATCCGCGGCTGCGTGGAGTTCGCGGCGCAAGAACTCGGCGAAGTCCGGTCCCTGCCCGCCGTCGGAGCCGCGGCCGGATCTCACCATGAGTCCTGCTCCAGCTCTGCGCGCAGCGCGGCCATGCCGCGCGCGGTGTGGCTCTTGACCGCGCCCCGGCTGATCTTCATCGCGGCCGCGATCTCGGCCTCGGAGAAGTCGGCGTAGTAGCGCAGCACGATCGCCTCGCGCTGCCGTTGCGGCAGCTTGCGCAGCGCCTCCACCACGGCGGACCGCTCCAGCTGGGCCAGCGCGCCGTGCTCGGCGCTGGGCATGTCCGGCGGCGCCTTCTGCAGGTTCTTGTCGACCACGGTCCGGTGGCGCAGCACCGACCGGGACCGGTTCACGACCGCCTGCCGGAGGTAAGCCAGCGCGTTCTCGGCGTCCCTCAGCCGCTGCCAGCCGCCGTGCATGGCCACGAACGCGTCCTGCACCACTTCCTCGGCGGTAGGTATGTCCCGTACCAGCAGCGCAGCCAGCCGCACCAGCGCCCGGTATTGCTGCGAATACAGCTCAGTGACCGCGCGATCCGCGCTCCACCCCATGCACGTCGCCGCGGGCGCCACCAGGGCTCCTGGCAGGATGGCTCCCGCGGCCACCAGGGTTTCCGTCACATTGGTTGGACGCGCGTCCCCGTCCTCAGGTTCACTCACCGGCTAGCGCCTCCGCGCCGCCGCCGGGTCGCAGAGGACCTGATCGCCGGTCCCTCATGCCTGGTAATCCTCACCGATCTATCCGTCTGCTGCCTCGCCGCCGGCAACCGCCCGGACCACTGAGACCAGCTACCTGGGTAAACGGGCAACCAGGCAGCAAACGGCCCGCGCCACGCTGGCTTTCGGACACGCCGCCGGTGATCGCCGGAGGATTGCGGGAAAGTTAAGAATATCCGTAGTGCGGGACCAGCAACAGCACTTGCCGGGATCGGCACGATAACAACGGATGGCTTAGCGGTTACTCAGGAGGATCGGCGGATACGCGTGGGCCGGGTAGCCAGGCCGGATAACATGGAGTGCACGATCCACGGGAGGCGGTCCTCCGGGGCTTGGAGAGCGTCGAATTGACGACGAATTGACAGATATCCGAAACGACGACCTGCGCACTTCAGACCACGACCTGCGCGGCAAGAGTGACACGAGCGGCAACGGCCGGCCGGGTGAGCCAGAGCCCGATGCGCGCGCCGACGGCCAGCGCGGCGCCGACGGCTCGCGTGAACCGCGATCACAGGTGAAGATCGTGATCCCGGCCGACCATTCGATGGTCAGCCTGCTCGGCTCCGGCGACGAGCTGCTGCACGTGATCGAGCGGGAGTTCAACGCCGACATCCACGTCCGCGGCAACGAGATCACCGCGACCGGCAACCCGGCGGAGACCGCCCTGGTCACCGAGCTGTTCGACGAACTCCTCGAGCTGCTGCGCAAGGGCACCAACCTGAGCGCCGACGCGGTTGAGCGCACCGCGGCCATGCTGCGCGCCGAGCGCGGCGTGCGCCCGGCCGACGTGCTGACCGTCGGCATCCTGTCCGCCCGCGGCCGAACCATCCGGCCCAAGACGCTGAACCAGAAGCGCTACGTCGACGCCATCGACAAGCACACGATCGTGTTCGCCATCGGCCCGGCCGGGACCGGGAAGACCTACCTGGCCATGGCCAAGGCGGTCAAGGCCCTGCAGGCCAAGGAGGTCAACCGGATCATCCT
>Ga0209415_10008260_pt1 | contig 18081 bp, 17 predicted proteins | sample PeaSoiSIISIP2007_FD_187696 | JGI IMG/M metagenome (GOLD analysis project Ga0209415, IMG submission 187696) | Peat soil microbial communities from Weissenstadt, Germany - SII-SIP-2007 (SPAdes) (version 2) | ecosystem: Environmental > Terrestrial > Soil > Wetlands > Peat | place: Germany... | reverse complement strand
ATACCTTTTCGCCGAATCTTGGGGCCGATTGAGGCTAGATGGCGATTTCGATTGGCCGGATTATTCCATCCATCCCACCAGTTGCCGGTGGCGTCAAAGGCACGCGCCTTCGCTTTCAATGCAGCCTCAAAATGCGCCTTGCGGATTGCCCCTGGTTTCAGCCAATCGACGCGCGGGTGGCTGGGAAGTCGCTATCGGGCACCAGTGCATTGAAAATTACGCCTCGAGACGGCTTAGCGTAACGTGCGCGGAATCGGCGCAGAATCAAGCGCCGGGGATCGAATAGCCAACACCATGGCGGCGGTTGAACACCCACCCCAGCACGTCACGTGAGTCCTCAAGCCGGGCCCAGGTGCACTAGCAATCGCTTGCAGGATACCTTCGGACTCGACGGACGAGAACTGTGCCGATCCAGCGGATTTCCCAGGTAACGATAATTGGGTGTTATGGTTAACGAATCCATTGGCTTGCGGCGTCTCTCGAGTATTGAATTTCGGCGGCGCCTACGATGTCCGCTCCTCATCGGCGTATTTCGTTCCCACTGTGCGACAACGCTGCTCGACCTGATGTGCCACGCGCTGCACATCCTGTGTGGACAGAAGCTGGGTGCCGCGCGATTTCAGCAGCCCTGTCAACTCCTTACCGTTGAATACCCGGACGTCACTTCGCCCAGACCGTTCAACAAACCACCCTGGCAGCGCAAGGACGGGCAGAACGTGGATCGTGCTGCCCACGGCGCTGCTCACCCACTTTGCCAGCCAAGCAGCCTGGCGCTCCGCTTGCTCCAGAGGCTCCTTTGTCGTCCAAGTTGGAAACTTCAGTGCCTTGCCATCGAATACCACCGTCGCATCGGCCTTGCCCCGACCACGCTTCGGCTTCGTGAAACCCTTGGTCTCGACTGCGAAAACACCCTCGGTGGAGATAACAACATGGTCAATGTTAAAGTTTTCCGCCGGCAGGTCGTGAAATACTACCGCGCCTTGGCGCATCAACTGGTCGAGCTCCTGGCCTACGGCGAGCTCAGCGTCAAAGCCGGCCCTAATTCTGTCCAGCCGCTCTCCCGCCTTCACGAGCTTCCACACCATGTAGCCGATGACCGCAAGCGCGAGCAGCACGTACACTGGCGCCAACCGCATCATCTCCTGCAGCCCTCGTACATGGCTTTGGCCGAGAAAGATGGCCAGCAGTGCGAGGGGCACAACGATCAGCCCGAAGATGTCTGCCAAGACGTCGGAGTTCGCCTCCTCCAGTTGCTCGCGCAGCGTATGACCAGGCCCTCGGAGCAAGTCGATTCCGATCGGTGAGCGGCGGCGCGCCCGAGCACGACGCTTTCGCCACAGCAGGAACGCAAAGGCCAGCGCCGGCCCAATACTCGCGCACGCAAGTACAACGGCGACCACCGGTAGCTCACGAACTAGCTCGTCCATCAGCTCTCCACTCCCACATTTCGCGCAAGATCCGGCGGGACCGACGGATTAGGCAGGCGACGGCCACGAACGGAACGAGCTGAATCGCAAGACGGGAAAAAAGAAGCTGGGGGCGAGGTCTCCACGACGTCGATCATAAATTGTGCTGCGCGCCGCGCCAATTTCGCATCAAATCTGTGGAGAAGTTCGACGGTTTTTGGTTCGATCTACACAATTTTTAGGAAACTCCAACCCTCCGATTGGAAATATCCTATGAAATCAATAGTCCGGTAGTTCTGGAAATGCTTTTTCAGAAGTGGCGCGCCCTACCCGGGGTTTCGTCAATCGCGGCAAGGTTGTGTCATGGGAGACGTTATTTGCAGCGATCAGCGTTCGATTTCCGCTGAGATAATCGCCTCCTTTCGCGCTCGTCTTTAATTACTGTTCCCCTCAACCGTCTAGGAAGCAAGCATCATGGGAATCCTAGTGCTCTTGCTACTCGCCCTGTACTTCATTCCGACCATCGTTGCGTTTGCCCGAGGACGGCACAACAAAGGTGCGATTCTCGTTTTGAATCTTTTCCTTGGTTGGTCGGTGATTGGCTGGGTCATTTCGCTAGTTTGGGCAGTCAGTTCAAGCCAGCCGCCAGTCGTAGTGGTGCGGCCTCCAAGCGGGTGACCCTGCGCTATTCGGATCTGTGTCCGATTACGATGACATGTTGACGCTGCTCCAAATTCGCCCCGTTAAACTTTGCAGATGGAGTAGGGATGATTGAAGCACGTTGGAATTACGCCCTGTTAGTCCTGGTATCGCTATTGCTCTGCAATGCGGTGCGCGCGGAGACCAACCCTTGCACCGACCGCAATGGATACCAGATCAGCCGCGACCCGCAATGCGCCGTGTGCACAAACAACGCAGACCAAGCGCGCACAGGTGATCAGCCATATCCGAAATGCCGCGACCAGGACGGCTCTCTCCATTCGGTAATCCCTGCACTGGAGACGCCGGAACCGCGTAACAAGCGCGAGGACGAGGAAGCAAAGCAAAGGCAGGAAGCCTTCTGCGGAAACGCGACAAACGCATGTGTCAAGGTGGCAGGGTAATTGCGGCGTAGATGCTCGTCAAAGCGCATGGCACCGCGCCTGCGCATTCTGGGAGTGGATGCCGCGGAGCGATAAAATATAACCGCGGGCGCCGCTGTCGGCCCATGACCGGGCATCTCAAGGTAGCTCGAAAGTTGCTCGCAAGCGGACATGCCAACTTCGGTGAGAACGCTCGCATGGCTCTTCATGTTCACCGCCGGAGTTGCCAAGTTTGCGGTGGGTGACGAGATCGCACCCAATGCGATCGTGACGCTTTAGCCGGCGGAGCGAACCGTGAAGCAGGCCGCGTCACCTCGATTCCTAGTGCAGGTAGCGGAATTAAAGTCAAAAACGCAGGATCAAAGGAAATGCCTGCGCATTGCGGATGCCGCCCGCATAGGGGGTGGTCTTAGATCTTCAGCCTCGAATTCGGGGCTTTTGACTGTCGCGGAAATTGACCCAGTGCCCGAAATGCAATTTCCAGGCACTGGTCGTAGCTGCGGCTGTAGCCGATGACGTCAATGGCGTTGAACTGCGTTTCGAGCACGCGCCTTCTGGTGGTTACCTGCTCTATGAACGCGGCGGCATGCCGAGCCATGTGCGGGGCCGCGATCGCAATTTGCTCCGGCGCAAGCTCGGCAACCATGGCTAGATCGAAGAGGTCACGGGCTGTTGCCTTGTCACCACGATGGAACATCTTCTTCGCAACGATCTCGGCCGCCGTCTCGACCCGGACAGGGATTCCCGCGATGTCCCAAAGTTCGAACGGTTGCACGGTCAGGTTCGGCGCCGCCACAAAGTCGATTTCCCCGCCGGCAAGCACCAGTTTGACGTGGCCGGCCGACTCAAAGTAATCGCGGCTGATCGACTCGGCTACCGCGCTGCGCGCCGGGTTGACGTAGCCCAAGTACTGCGCGTCGGGAACGAAGATATCGACGTCCTTGCTCTTGCGATGGCCGTGGCGCAGCATCAGCACGGTGCCACCGCCAAACGTCCAGAATGGGTCCTTGATGCCGTTTTCGTCGATCTCCCGGATAAGGCGCAGCGCGCCCGCGAAAAGCAGCGCGATCTGGTTGGGCAGTTTCTCGATGTTCCTTATTGCCACACCGACCTCGGCGATTGCAGGTCCTGCGCCCATTGCGTGACGTGCTGCCAAATTTTCTTGGGTGCCACGCCGCTCTTGTCCGAGGCCTCCTTAACGGCCGTCGTCAGCATCTGAATCGGCGCCTCGTCAATCAGGGTTGCTATGTGCGGCAGATACTTTGACGGGTACACGCCAGTTACCAGCGCTTTCATCAATGCCCCGGCCGACATGTTGTCCTTGTAGCTGACACTTGCCGTGACCGCGGCCATCGACAGGCCGTTCTTCTTGAGCTTGTTCGCTGACGCGGTCAAATGGACACCCAGGACCGCGAGGATTGCCGCCACCTTGGTCACGCCTAGCTCCACGATCGCCCCGTTCTCGAGCTCGTTCACAGTCACCCTGGATAACCCCGAAAAATGGGCGAGTTGCTCTTGCGATAGACCCAAGGCCACCCTGCTGTTCGCCACCACCTTCCCGATGTCTTTTATGTCCATGATTTACCTCCGAAAATAGTATATCCGGCTGTAAATTATTTGTCAAATATACTTAACATTTATTGCCTCTGTTTTTGACCAAAAATCCACCCTTTCGTTGCGCCTGTCGACGATCGCGATGTAGCACCCCTGGGGCTGGTGCATATGATGTCCATGCGCGGGTGCTGGAAGGTGTGAAGATCCGTGGCCGGATCGTGCAGATACCGATCAAACTGCGGATGGCGGCCGAATCGACGGCCATGAGTGCGTCGATACAAGCCCTTGTTCGCGCCGCTCCCCAACGGCCGGTCGTCAGCGGCGGTCGACGCAAGCGCTGGTAGCGGCCTTCGGGCCGTCACGACCCCTGTCCACCTCGAGCGCAACTCTCAAGTATTGCTGCGATTTCAGGGCTGCAGCTGGAACTCCACTAGCTCGCAAGCGTTTCCCGGTTGCCCCGTGATCCACAACTCGGACTTCACGACAGCACGTGCCGAGGGGGCATACCAATACGTACTTTCCGTTGTGCCGGAAAAACCCTTCGTGTCCAGCCAGCCGCTCTGCCATTTGAGCTTGAACGCGTCGAATTCACCTGCTCGCACGCGCACCTTCTCGTACCCGACGACCGTAACGCTCAGCTTCTCAGAGCCTTCATCGGAGAATACATAGCTTACCCACTGATTGGTTGCGTTCCATTGCTTGCCGACCTCGAGCGGGAAGCTCTAGGCTCTACCGTCTGAAAACTTCCATTGCGGCGATTCGACGGTGTTCAGATCTGCGGTGAGCATCAGCGGTTGACCGTCGTATGTGCCCTTGATGCCTGCCGAGTCGACAGACACAACCACCACCACGTGATCGGACTTCTGACGGCCGTCTGCACAGGTGGACTTCCACCGGTCGCCAACCTAGACCTTCAGGCCTCTCGGCCTTTGCCACATATGCGCCGGCGGCAGAATCCGGCGGACCGCTTGCGCAGGCCGCAAGCGCAATGGGCAGAACGGACGTAAGCATTTTGGGCGTTACGATGTCTCCCCTTTTCTCGGTGCCCGGGGTCGAATCCAAGTCGTGCCATCTGCACTGGTGACCCTAGCCACCGCACACTAGTTGGTTTGCATTCTGAAAGCAGGCCAGGCCGCGCTCCCCTGAGCGTGTTGTCCAAAATCAACGAAATTCAGCGAAGCGAATACGTGCTAATAACTAGCCAACGCGCGTAATGATTCTTGTCAGCGTCTCAGTGCTGCGTCTTGAAATCTTCCTCAGAACCGCCGCGAGCTTCTGCGCACGCATGATTAGGTGCATTCATTGAGAGCAAATACCTAGCACGGACGAACTGTGACGTACGTCAAGACTTGCTCAGGCCGCGCTTGACGCGAGGCGAGTTGCGCGTAGAGTTCGAGCCATACACCGGAATCGACCGGTGCTTGGCCAGCCATCATGGCGGCTTGCAATACATGCTAGGCGAAAGCTTGGTATGACCGAAAACGGCGCAGCGGAAACCACTGTGCCGTTTTTATTTTCATCCAGCTAAGTAACTGTCGCTCGTTCTGCCGGCCGGGACCGGGGGCAGTCGAGGAGCGACGCGACAAAAACGTTGCGTGCCTTGATACGTGTCTAGAACGCCAGTCCCGAGGGTGGCACCAGCAACCGTAGTACTCGAAACGCATTGCGCCGTCGGCGGGTGATGCGACCGCGTTCCGGCGAACGAAACTGGCGCCGACGCGGCCTTGCTTAGGTCAGCAACGTAGCCAGGTTGAACTGCGGGTCGGCTGCCTGCGTGGGCGTCGGACAGATGCCGAGATCGAGCAGCTTGCGCGCCGGCAGGTGGTCTTTGGGGCTATTTACGGAGTCGACCGCGATGAGTTTGTCGCCGCGGTAGTAGAAGGCGGAGAACTTCTGCGCCGCCGGGTCGCCGCGCAACACTACGTGGTCGTGACCCGCGCAGAGTCCGACCATTTGCAGCTTTACGTCGTATTGGTCGGACCAGAACCAGGGACTGGCCGTGAAAGGCCTGTCCTTGCCCAGGAGCGCGGCGGCAGCGCACTTGCCCTGCTCGAGCGCGTTGTGCACCGACTCCAGGCGCAGCAGGCTGCCGTCGGCAACGCGTCGCGCCGTGCAGTCGCCGGCCGCGACGATGGCTGGATCGGAGGTACGCGAACAGGCATCAACGACGATGCCCCGTTCGCACGCCAGGCCGGCCGCCTGGGCCAAGTCGGTATTGGGAAGGATGCCGATGCCAACCACGACGAGTCCGGCGGGGAAGGCGCGGCCGTCGGCGGTGCGCACCGCCGCGGCACGACCCTCGGCGCCGGCGATTTCCGCGACCTGGGAATTGAGTTCCACGTGCACGCCGTGGCGGGCGTGCAGCCCGGCATAGAACGTGGAAATGAGCGGTGACACCACCCGGGGCATGAGTCGCTCGGCGGCCTCCAGAACCACTACCTCCTTGCCCAACTTGCAGGCCACAGCGGCGATCTCGAGGCCGATGAAGCCGCCCCCGACGACAGCTACCTTCTGCACCGTGCGCAGGGCCTCGGCAATGGCCCGGGCGTCGTCCAATGTGCGCAGGGCAAGAACATTGGCAAGCTCGGCGCCGGGAACGAGCAGCGGCCGGGCACGGGAGCCCGTCGCCAGACAAAGCCCCGAATACGCTAGCTGGCGGCCGTCCGAAAGGCCAAGCCCGCGGCTTGGACGGTCGATGAGCTGGGCGGTGACTCCTGGGACGTACTCGATGGTCTTGCGCGCCAGCGCCTCCGGCGAGCGAATCGTGAGTTGCGCTTCCGCGAATTCGCCCAACAGGTAGGCCTTGGACAGTGGGGGACGGTGGTATGGGGGCCGCGCTTCGCTGCCCACCAACACGAGCTCGCCCGCGTAGCCTTCGCTGCGAAGATGCTCGGCAGCCTGCAGTCCGGCCTGGCCGGCACCGACGATGACGATGGGCGCGCTCACGGGATCAGCTCTGCGCCTCGGGCAGACGCACCACCATCCCGTCGAGATCGACCGTGGCCTTGATCTGACAGGAGAGCCGGCTGTTGGGCCGGCGCTCGGCGACGACGTTTGCCAGCATGCCTTCCTCGGTCTCGCCCGGCGGTGGCAAGCGTTCGGCCAAGGCTTCCACGTAGCAGTGACACGTGGCGCAGGCGCAGGAGCCGCCGCACTCGGCCTCGATTCCCTCGATGCCGTTGGTGGTGGCACCTTGCATCAAGGTCCAGCCTTCGGGCACGTCGATTTCGACGTGCTTGCCGCTGGGCTCGATGTAGGTGATCTTGGCCATGTGGCGTCGCGCTGTCGTACCAGTGCCGGCAGCTTCTGCGCTTTGTGCTCATCCCACTGCCAGTCCTAATTGCAGCGGGCTCCGGAACGTGGAGGACGGAATCCAGGGCAGGTGCTCCTGGACCCGATGGAACTCCGGAATCTCCTGCAGGAACTCCTCGAACGCGATCTTGGTGGCCATGCGCGCGATGGCCCCACCCAGGCAGCCATGGACCCCGCCGCCGAAGCCCAGATGACCCTTGGGCTTGCGGCCAATATCGTAGACGTCCGGGCCGGGAAATTGGCGCTCGTCCCGGTTGCCCGAGCCGTAGGCCAGGCAGACGAAATCTCCCGCCCGCATTGTGTGGCCGTGCAGTGCCACGTCCTTTTGCAAGCGGCGCCGGAAGCGCTGGGCCGAAGTGTTAAAGCGCAAGGATTCATCGATGGCATCGGCCAGCAGACCGTTGTCGGCGGCCACGCGCCGGCGTGCATCGTGATAATCGGCGATATTGAGAGCAAACATCGCCATGAAGCCCCCGAGGGACTCGATGCCGGCCATGATCAGGGTAGCAGTGGTGAGCAGCACCTCCCGCTCGTCCAACTTGTCGCCGTCGATCTCGGCTTGGCTGAAATGGGAAATCAGGTCGTTCTGCGGATTCCGGCGCCGCTCGGCTATGACCCTGGCGGCATAGTCCTGCATCCATACGTAGGCCGCAATGTGCTCCGGACCCTTGGTGCGCGTGCGCGGGTCCGACTGCACCATGAGCACGGCCTTTTCCCGTACGGTCTGCTCGTCGCCCAGCGGCAGGCCAAGTGCGGCGAAGAGCACGCGCACGGTGAACTTGGAGGAGAAATCGCCGATGAAATCGAACTGCCTGGTACCGCGCAGGGCGGTGACCGCATCGCGCGCGATGCCACGCATCGGATCGGCCAAGGCTTCCAGGTTGCGCTTGAGAAAGGCATGCTGCACGAGCGCTCGCAGGCGGTCATGGCGGGGGGGATCGGTGGTGCCAAGCGTGGCACCGGCCCGGTTGGGCAACTCGGTCATTAGGTTGCCGCCAGCAGAGGAGTAGGTTGGCCAGTCGTTCAAGGCGGCGATGATGTCCGCATAGCGAGAGAGCAACCACATGCTGGCTTCCTCGCTCCAGAAACATGGGTGCTCATCGCGCAGCGTCTTGTACAAGGGAAACGGGTCGGCGTCCACCGCTGGCGAGTAGGGATCGAAGCGGAAGCTCATGTTCGGCTCCTGACACACATGTGCGGCCTATGGTACTCAGCGGCAGCAAGGCAAGGAATGGACAATCGGCCGAATCGATTGCACTTTTTGAGCACTTCTTGCTTCCGCATTCCTGCTGCGTTATAGCAAAGTCGGCTAGCGCGTCCACAATATGCGTGCGACAGGTTCATGCATCCTACGCCCATGGCCGAGACAGTGAACGGACCCAAGCGGCGCTGTTGCATCGGCTTTTGCCTCCCGCTTATTCGCCGAGCTTGCGTTCGATCCGGTCCAGGGTGCGCATCGCCGGCAGGCAGCGGGCGACGCTGGCATTGGGCTCGCGGCTTTCGAGGATGGCGGAGAAGAATTCCCGGTCCTGCAGCTCAATGCCGTTCTTCGAAACCGCAACTCCCGTGAGGTCAACGGGCTTTTCATAGCCGTCGACCAGGTCGTCATAGCGTGCAATGTACGTGCCGTTGTCGCAGATGTAGCGAAAGAAGGTGCCCAGTGGCCCGTTGTTGTTGAAGGACAGCGACAAGGTACAAATGGCGCCCGACGGCACCTTCATGCCGATACTCATGTCCATCGCGATTCCCAGCTCCGGATGCATCGGTCCTTGCAAGCCCTGCACCTGCGATGCGGTCTCACCGGTCTGGTATTGGAACAGGTCGACCGTGTGGCACGCGTGGTGCCAGAGCAGGTGATCGGTCCAGCTGCGCGGTTGGCCAAGCGCGTTGAGGTTGCTGCGGCGAAAGAAATAGGTCTGGACGTCCATCTGCTGGATCTTGAGTTCGCCGGCCATGATGCGCTTGTGTATCCACTGATGACTGGGGTTGAAGCGGCGCGTGTGCCCGGCCATGGCAACGAGTCCCGTTTCCTTTTGCGCCCGCACCAGGCGCTCGGCATCGGCCAGGTTGTCGGCCATCGGAATCTCGACCATCACGTGTTTTCCCGCCTGAAGGCACGCGATGGCCTGGGAGGCATGCAGGTGCGTCGGCGTGGAGAGGATGACGGCCTCGACCTCCGGTCGCGCCAGGGCCTGCGCAAGGGTGGTCGCCCAGTGCGCAATGCCACGCTTCTCGGCCAGGGCCCGTATCGATTCCTCGGCCGGACCGACGACGCAGACGACTTCAACGCCATCGATTGCGGCGATGGCGTCCAAATGCTTGATGCCGAAGGCACCGGCGGCGCCGGCTACGCAGATTTTCATGATGGCAACTCCAGAGTGTCGGTAACTATCCAGAGCGCGGGCGTTCCGGAGCCCGGTTTTCCAGGATGAGGTGACCGACGGCGGTATTCGATGCCGGAACATGGTAGTGGCGGTGGATCTCCGTCACGCGCTCCTCAAGGGCACCGCGCATGACCAGCCACATCACGAGTTCAATTCCCTCGGAACCGGCTTCGCGCAGGTATTCGATGTGGGGTATCGCAGCGGCAGCGCGCGGCTCATTGACCAGGGCGTCCAGGAAGCGCCGGTCGAATTCCGGATTGATAAGCCCCGCGCGCTGCCCCTGGAGCTGATGCGACATGCCGCCGGTGCCAAAGATCACCACGCGAAGATCCGGCGCGAAGGAATCGACCGCTTTGCGGATGGCCCTGCCCAGGTTGAAGCAGCGATTGCCGGTGGGCGGGGGATACTGGACCACATTGACGCACAGGGGAATGACGGGGCAGGGCCAGTGCTGTGGCTGGCCGAACAGCAGCGACAAGGGCACCGTCAAGCCATGGTCGACCTCCATCCGATTAACGATGGTGAGGTCGAACTCGTCGAGAATCAGGGACTGGGCCATGTGCCAGGCGAGCTCCGGGTGTCCCAGGACGGTCGGGACCCGACGCCGACCCCAGCCTTCGTCCGCAGGGACGAATTCGGCCGCGCAGCCCAGCGCGAAGGTCGGAATAACCTCCAACGAGAAGGCCGTGGCATGGTCGTTGTAGACCACGATAACGACCTCGGGATTTACGGCCGAGATCCACTGGCGGGATCTCTCGTAGCCCTGGAACAGCGGCTGCCAGTAGGGCTCCTGGGTCTTGCCCTGGTCGATGGCCACCCCGATGGCGGGCACATGCGACGTCGCGACGCCGGCGACGATCCTAGCCATGGAGCCATTCCGACTTGCTGCGATTACCGGCGATCGGACGGCCGCCGTCGAGCATCATCTGCCGGTACTCCTCGCGGCTGACGCCGGTCATGCGTGCCGCCAGATCCTGGAACGTCAGGCCGTCGTTGGCCGCCAGCTTGGCGGTGTAATAGATGTTGCCACCCAGACGCAGCATTTCGTTCCACTGGCGCTCGAGCACGGCAGCCTTCTGCTCCGCGGTGATCGGAAAGCGGTCCAGATACGCGGATTCGTCGGCCCGAAAAACCGCACGGTTGGCCTCCTGGTTCAAGGACATGCAGAACATGTTTAGGTGATAGCCGCGGCGCGACTGCTCGGCATCAAAAACATACGTACCCGGGATGTCGTGGTAGTCGTCCGAAAACCTCCCCGCCGGCCGCGGCCCCGATGCGACTAGGGCCTGCAGCAGAACCTCGGCACGTAGCCGGTAATCGCCATCCGGAGCCGTCAGGCCGAGCTCGCCGATGCGCTGCTGCCATTGGGCGGCGGCGTGGGTCATTGCAGCCGGCAGCCCCAGCTCCTCCACCGTCTCGGCGGCCTCCCGCATCTCCGCGGCCCGGCGCACACCGTGCACGATGGCGCGCTCCAGCATATACGCGGCGCGCTCCTTCCAATGAAATCCGGGAAACGTGGCCTCCAGCGAATCGAGCACTTGTTCGTCCACGCCAGCGCGCCGGCCGGCGAGGACGCACTCGGCCATCAGCGCTTCCAGCCCTTTGACCATGACGCTGCGCACCATCTTGATGGAAGAGGCGGCCCCCACCGGGCCATCGACGAGCGTGGCGCACATGCGCAAGCTGTCGAGCGCTTCGCGGGCGGCGAGCGCATGCGGGCCGCTGATCATCGTCGGCACGCGGTGCAGCGCAGGGCGCATCGGGGCCATGATCGCCACATCCACGTAACGGCCTCCGGCGCCGTCGATGAGGCCAGCGGCCTGACGCTTGGTGCCCGGCGCACACGAATTGCCGTCGAGATAGAGGGTCCCGGGCTGGATGCACGCGGTCGCACCACGGGCCGCGGCGAGCGCCTGGTCGGCCGTGACGAGCGAGATAACGACGGTGCTCCCGCTTAGCGCCTCGGCCAATGTTGCGCTGCCGTTGACGCTCCAACGGCGGTAGTCCTGCTCCTTCGCCTCGCGTACGGCCGCCGACGCATGGTCGGTCTTGATGTCGTAGGCACTGACTCGCCGTGGCCGTATCGGCCCCCAGCCTTCGACGAAGGCCGAGGCAGCTTCGCCGAAGCCGACGAAAGCCAGATCGAGTTTTCCCAGTGTGCTCACGCCGATGCCTCCGGAATTCCTGCGACCGACCAGCGGGGGTGCCACGCACGCGGCGGCAGGCGGTCAAAATCTAGCACCCGGCCGGGGCCCTGGGAAATGGAATGATTCCGGTAGCTATTCGATTTCCGAATAGCGCTTTTCCGCTGCCCGGAGCAAATCTAGGAACAGGCCCTGGGTGGCCGTGGGCCGCCAGTCCTTGCGCGTCGTAAGGCCAATGGGCCGCCGAGTACGGCTCAGATCGTAGGGCAGCGTAGTGAGCAGGCCCTGGGTGGCCTCCAGACGGATCTGGTGGGCGGAGATGAGGGTAAGACGATCGCTATCCAGAAGCAGGGCGCGAATCAGCACCAGCGAGCTCGACTCCACCAGCCCCGCCGGCCGGGGATAACGGCTGCAGCGGAACAGGGCGTCGAAATGCTCCCGGGTAGGCGTCCCGGCGCGCGGCACCACCCAAGGATAGGCGGCTAAGTCAGCGATGTTGACCCGATTCTTGCCCGCCAGCGGATGGCCGGCGCGACCAACGATGGACAGCGGGTCATCGAACATGGGCTCTTGGACCACGTCGTCCACGGGTACCGGAATCCGCAATGCCCCGATCAGCACATCGATGTCCCCGTGGCGCAGCCCGTGCAGCAGCTCCTCATAGGGGCCGTCGACGGTGCACACTTCGACCTCGGGACGCTGACGGGCAAGGGAGTTGATCGCCGCCGGCAGGATGAAATGGCGGGACAGGGGCATCGCGCCGACAACGATGCGCCCGGTGTCCTGCCCATCGAGTGCGGCCACCTCGGCAAAGCCCTGGGTCAATTCGGCGAAGGCTAGCTTTGCCTGCTGGGCAAGGATCTGCCCCGGCCGCGTCAGGTCGATGCCCTGGCTAGTCTTTTCAAACAAGGCCGTTCCCAGAAGTGCCTCGACGTCCCGCGCGGCCCGGTACAGCGCCGGTTGGGAGGTGCCGATCGCGCGCGCCGCCAGGCTGAAATTGCCGGCATTGGCTACGGCCACGAGCGCGCGCAACTGCGTGGTGGTCAACAGCTGCTCCGGAGCGCTGGGGCGGGGCGAAGCTTTGTCGGCAGCCGCGCGCAGCGCGTCCTGGGCGCCGGATCGGATCAGGCTCAGGGCCCGGTCCACCCGGTCGGCGAACAGCGCTCCGGCCTGCGTCGGACGCATGCCGTCGCTGTGCCGCTCGAACAATGCCGTGCCGAGCAAGCGCTCCAGCTTGGCAATGGCCTGGGTGATGGCCGGCTGCGACAGGTACACCCGCTGCGCCGCCCGGGTGACGCTGCGCCGATCGACAACCTCGCGGAAGGCCCGAAGATGACGGAGGTTAGCAAGCACCTGCTCCATGGTCCGGTGGCTCGAGGTGGCGAAGCTTCTATATCAAAATCTTATATTAATCGGGCAAGATTGGAATGGAAAAAATCTCCAGCACGTAGATACTGGCGGATCTGCAAGTTGCATTTCGCGGAAAGGGCATGCAGTGATCATCGATTGCCATGGCCACTACACAACCGCCCCGAAGGCGCTGGAACAGTGGCGCAAGCGCCAGATCGAGGGCATCAAGCAGCCAGCCCTGATGCCGAAGGTCTCGGAGCTAAAGATCAGCGACGACGAGCTGCGCGAGTCGATCGAGACCAACCAGCTAAAGAAGATGAAGGAGCGCGGCAGCGACCTGACGATCTTCTCTCCGCGCGCGAGCTTCATGGCCCATCACATCGGCGATTTCGGCGTCAGCGCCACCTGGGCGGCGATCTGCAACGAGTTGTGCCAGCGCGTGGCCCGGATGTTCCCGGACAACTTCGTCGGCGCGGCCATGCTGCCCCAGTCGCCGGGCGTTGATCCGCGCACCTGCATCCCCGAGCTGGAGAAGTGCGTCCGCGAATACGGCTTCGTCGGTATCAACCTCAATCCGGACCCCTCCGGTGGTCACTGGAAAGAGCCGCCGCTGTCCGATCGCCACTGGTACCCGATCTACGAGAAGATGGTGGAGTTCGACATCCCGGCCATGATCCATGTCAGCACCAGCTGCAACCGCTGCTTTCACACCACCGGCGCCCACTATCTGAATGCCGACACCACGGCGTTCATGCAATGCCTGACAGCGGATCTTTTCCAGGACTTCCCGACGCTACGGTTCGTCATTCCCCACGGCGGCGGTGCCGTTCCCTACCACTGGGGTCGATTCCGTGGTCTGGCGCAGGAACTCAACAAGCCCTTGCTCCGGGATCACCTGCTCAACAACATCTACTTCGACACCTGCGTCTACCACCAGCCGGGGATCGACCTGCTTACGCGCGTGATCCCGGTCGAGAACATCCTGTTCGCCTCGGAAATGATCGGCGCCGTGCGCGGCATCGACCCGGAGACCGGCCATTACTACGACGACACCCGGCGCTATATCGAGGCCGCCAAGCTCAGCGCCGAGGACCGCATCAAGATCTACGAGGGCAACGCGCGCCGCGTCTATCCACGTCTGGACGCCGCACTCAAGGCCAAGGGCCGTTGAAAGGAAATGCCATGAGCATGACCAACGTTGTCGTTCGCAATATCCAGCGCGCCGACCCGGAGGTGAGCGCCGGTCTGGCCGAATGCGGCGTGGCCACCGTCCACGAAGCGCAGGGCCGCACCGGCCTGCTGGCTTCGTACATGAGGCCGATATATCCCGGCGCGAGCGTCGCCGCCCCGGCGCTCACCATTTCTGCGCCGCCGGGCGACAACTGGATGTTCCACGTTGCCGTCGAACAGGTGAAGGCGGGAGACATCCTCGTGCTTGCACCGACCTCGCCGTCGGACGCCGGCTACTTCGGCGACCTGCTCGCCACCTCGGTGCGCGCGCGCGGCGGCGTAGGCCTGGTGATCGACGCCGGCGTGCGCGACATCCGCACGCTCACGCAAATGAGGATGCCGGTGTGGTCCAAGGCGGTGTGCGCCCAGGGCACGGTCAAGGAAACGCTGGGTTCGGTAAACATCCCCATCGTCTGCGCCGGGGCACTCGTGAACCCGGGCGACGTGATCGTGGCCGACGATGACGGCGTTTGCGTGGTTCGCCGCGACGAGGCCGCCGAAGTCTTGAAGAAAGCCCGCGCCCGCCTGGCCAGCGAGGAAGCCAAGCGCGCCCGACTGGCGGCCGGCGAGTTGGGCCTGGACATCTACGAAATGCGCAAGAAGCTCGCGGAAAAGGGGCTCAAGTATGTCTAGCGCGCCGTGCATGTGGATGCGCGGAGGCACTTCCAAAGGCGGCTACTTCCTGGCCGGCGACCTGTCGGCCAACGTCGCCGAGCGCGACGCGTTCCTGCTGGGGGTCATGGGTTCGCCGGACAAGCGCCAGATCGACGGCATGGGCGGCGCTGACCCGCTCACGTCGAAAGTGGCGGTGGTAAAAGCCTCGCAACGGCCCGGCATCGATGTCGATTACCTCTTCCTGCAGGTCTTCGTCGACCAGCCGATCGTGACCGACGCCCAGAACTGCGGCAACATCCTTGCCGGCGTCGGCCCTTTTGCCATCGAGCGTGGCCTCGTGCGGGCGACGGACGGCGAGACGACGGTACGCATCTACATGGAGAACACCGGCCAGGTGGCCGTAGCCCGGGTGCGCACGCCGCACGGAAGGGTGGTCTACGGCGGCGACGCTCATCTGGACGGCGTTCCGGGAACGGCCAGCCCCATTCCCGTGGTCTTCGAGAATACCGCCGGCTCCAGCTGCGGAGCGCTGCTGCCCACGGGCCGGCCGGTGGACATGGTCGACGGCATAGAAGTCACCTGTATCGACAACGGCATGCCGGTCGTGATCATGCGCGCGGTGGACCTGGGCATCACCGGTCAAGAGAGCCGCGAGGCGCTCGACGCCAATACCGAACTCAAGGCGAAGCTCGAGTCCATCCGCCGAAAGGCCGGGCCGATGATGAACCTCGGCGAGGTGCGCGAGAAGTCGGTGCCGAAGATGACCATGGTCAGCCCACCCCGCGCCGGCGGCGTCATTTCGACGCGCACCTTCATACCGCACCGCTGCCACGCTTCGATCGGCGTACTGGGCGCCGTAAGCGTGGCCACGGCCTGCGCGCTGCCGGGCACGCCCGCTGCGGCCCTGGCGCGGGTTCCCGAGGGTCGTTCCAAGGTGATGCCCATCGAACATCCGATCGGCGAATCGACGATCGTTGTGCAGGTAAACGCAGCCGGTGAGGTCGAGAGCGCGGCCGTGCTGCTGACGGCGCGCAAACTGTTCGACGGCGTGGTCTTCGACCGCTGAGACTGCCGGGACACCACGCATGGATCCGGACTACCTGCCCTTTCACCCGAATCCCTCCCGGCCGCGCTTCGTGCCGCCCGCCGGTGCGGTCGATGCGCACTGTCACGTCTTCGGACCGGCAGAGCGCTTCCCCTACGCCCCGACGCGCAAATACACGCCTTGCGATGCGCCCAAGGAGAGGCTTTTCGCGCTGCGCGACTTCCTGGGCTTTGAGCGCAACGTCATCGTCCAGGCCACCTGCCACGGTACCGACAACCGGGCGCTGGTGGATGCGCTGCGCAGCTCCGGCGGCAAGGCCCGGGGCGTGGCCTGCGTGGATCGCGATGTGACGGACGCTGAGCTAGGGGAGCTGCAGGCGGCCGGCGTTCGCGGCGTGCGCTTTAATTTCGTCAAGCGGCTGGTGGACTTCACGCCGCAGCCGGTGCTGACGGAGATCGCCGAGCGCATCGCACCCCTGGGCTGGCACGTGGTGGTGTATTTCGAGGCGGTCGATCTGCCGGATCTGTGGGAGTTCTTCACTTTGCTGCCGACCACGGTCGTGGTGGACCACCTGGGACGCCCGGACGTCGGCAAGCCGGTCGATGGGCCGGAGTTCGAGCTGTTCGTTCGCCTGCTGCGCGAGCACGCCAACATCTGGTCCAAGGTGAGTTGCCCGGAGCGCCTCTCGCTTTGCGGGCCTCCAAACTACGATGACGTGGTGCCGTTCGCCCAGCGCCTCGTCGAAACGTTCCCCGATCGTGTGCTCTGGGGCACCGATTGGCCGCATCCGAACATGAAATCGCACATGCCCGACGACGGCAAGCTGGTGGATTTCATTCCGCGAATTGCGACCACAACCGAGTTGCAGCGAGCGCTGCTGGTCGATAATCCACTGCGACTGTATTGGTAACCGGGGAGTAGCAGCAATGAGCGTCACCAAACCCAAGCGACAGATTCCGGGTACTACCGTGTTCGATGGTGACATGGCCCGCAAGGGCTACGCGTTGAACAAGATGTGTTACTCGTTCAATGCGCGTGCCAACCGCGAGGAGTTTCTCCGGGATGAAGATGGCTACTGCGCCAAGTACGGCCTCAACGAGCAACAGCGCGCAGCCATCGCGCACCGCAACGTCCTGGAACTGCTCGCGGCCGGCGGCAATGCGTACTACCTGGCCAAATTCGGCGGCATCTTCGGGCTGGACATGCAGGATATCGGTGCCCAGCAGACCGGTGTGACCAAGGAAGAATTCAAGGCGAAGCTCGCCGCCGCCGGGAGGTAGGCATGGCCAGGATCGTAGGTAGCATCACGACTTCGCACGTGCCGGCCATTGGCGGCGCGATTGCCAAGCGCCTGCAGAGCGATCCGTACTGGAAACCCTTCTTCGACGGTTTCCCGCCGATCCGCAAATGGCTTGCCGAGGTCAAGCCGGACATCGCCGTGGTTGTCTTCAATGACCATGGGCTCAATTTCTTCCTCGACAAGCAGCCGACCTTTGCCATCGGCGCGGCTCCCGAATACCGCAACGCCGACGAAGGGTGGGGAATTCCCATGGTACCGCCGTTTGCCGGCGACCTGGACCTTTCGTGGCACCTGATCAACTCGCTGATCGCTGACGAATTCGACATGGTCACCTGCCAGGAAATGACGGTGGACCATGCATTCACTTTGCCGATGGCGCTACTTTGGCCGGACCAGAAGTGGCCGGTGCGCACGGTGCCGATCTGTGTGAACACCGTGCAATTTCCCCTGCCCTCGGCCAAGCGCTGCTACAAGCTCGGCCAGTCGATCGGCCGCGCCATCGAGTCCTTCGATAGCGACGCCCGGGTGATGGTCATCGGCACCGGCGGACTCTCCCATCAGCTCGAGGGCACGCGGGCAGGTTTCATCAACAAGGAGTTCGACCTGAAGTTCATGGATAGCCTGATCAAGGATCCGACCTGGGCCACCCAATTCTCGGA
>Ga0209415_10008258_pt1 | contig 18082 bp, 14 predicted proteins | sample PeaSoiSIISIP2007_FD_187696 | JGI IMG/M metagenome (GOLD analysis project Ga0209415, IMG submission 187696) | Peat soil microbial communities from Weissenstadt, Germany - SII-SIP-2007 (SPAdes) (version 2) | ecosystem: Environmental > Terrestrial > Soil > Wetlands > Peat | place: Germany... | reverse complement strand
TCGTGCCGGGCCTGATCGAGCGCCTCATCGATTTCGAGCTGCCGGGCCTCGTCAATCTCTATAGTCGACATTGGGTCAAGGAGACGCGATACGTCTCCGATTCCAATTGGCGCTACTCGATCGAGGAATGGCAGGAGATTGCGCGCGCCGGACACGGCAGGCTCCAGCTCCTGTTCCATCCGTTCCAGTGGATGGCGCGGGGCCGCGACATGCGCGACGTGCTCGCGAGCACCTATGCACAATTGGTCGCCGAGGCGGAGGCCGAGTTCTCGACCAACCACGTCTATCGGCAGCTCCATCCCGGCGGCCTGCCCGCGGCGACGCGAGAGCGCATACGGCAGATCATCTTGCCGGACGCGTCGTGACCGTGCCGAGCGAGCCGCAAATCGAGGATATCGCCGACTATCGCGATGACCCCTCGGCATTTGCGCCCATTGCGGTCTATCTCGTCGTGAAGAGCCAGGACCAGCTCGAGCGCCGGCGGCGGCTGATCGCGGCCGTTGAGCGCAAGCGGATCGGACGAATCGAGGAGCGGCCGGTGGCGGAGGGTCTGGTCGTCTCCGCGTTGCTGGAGCCTGGACGCCGCATCGACCGCGGGTCCTGCACGGCGGTGCTGAGGTTCCGCGAGCCCCGAGGACTCGTGCGGCTCGACGACGGCACCCTGCTGGTGGCGGAGATCGATCGCGTCGTCCAGATCGATGGCGGGGGCCGCGAGCTCCGCGAGTATCGCCATCCCTTGTTCGCGTTTCTGCACTCGATCGAGCTCGATGCCGACCGCCGCCGCCTGCTCGTGGTGTGCTCCGGCTACGACGCACTGATCGAGATCGATCTGGCCTCCGGCGCCGTCCGCTGGGAATGGCAGAGCTGGGAGCATGGGTTCAACCCGAGCGAGGACGGCATCCACCTCTCGCGCCGCCCGGAGCAGTACCGGGAATTCCTGGCCAAGGGCCTGCCGGCGCGGCTCATCGAGCCGGATCGCCTCGGCGCGCACGGGCTGATGACCAGCGAGCGCACGAACCATCCGAACTCCGCCTGTTACGAGCCGCGCGATGCCGGCAAGGTCTTGGTGACCTTTGGACACTCCGGCGAGGTCGTGGAGATCGATCGGCGGGCCGGGGATTGGCGACGCGTGGTCAGCGGGCTCGCCGCCATGCCCCACGGTATCGAGCCCCACGGCGAAGGCTGGATGGTGACCGACACGCTCCGGGGCGACTGCTGGCTTCTGTCGTCGGAATTCCAGCTGGAGCGTAAACTCGTCTTCGCGCATCTTCCCGGCAAGCCGGCGGAGCTCGCCGGTCACGAATGGCTGCAGGCTGTTCGGCGGCTGTCGGAGGAGATCTATCTCGGCATCGACGCCAATCGCGGCCTGATCCTGGTGGATCCCCGCCGCCGGCGCTACGCGCTGGTGCCGGTCGACGAGACTTGGTGCGTGCACTTCGCCATGAAGGCGAGCGGGTGAGCCTCGGACGCCGACTGATCGGCGACACAATGGTCTACGGTGTCGCGCTTGCGGTATCCCGCGCCGCGGCCTTCGCGCTCCTGCCGGTCTTCACGCGCGTATTCAGCACAGCACAATACGGCGTCTACGATGTCGCGATGTCGCTCAACCGCGCCCTGATGGTACCCGCGGTGCTCGGCATGGATTCCGGCATCGCGCTTCTGTTGCGCGACCGCGACGAGATCGGTCAGGCACGCGCGGCCTCGTCCTGTCTTCTGGTGCAGACAGCGTGGGTGATCGCGCTCGCGCTCTGTCTGGCCGTGTCGGCACCGATTCTCGCAGATTGGCTGTTCGGGGACCGTCAACAGGCCTATCTGATCGTCTTGAGCGCCGTCCTGCTCGTGACTCTGGTGCTCAACTATTTCTGGATGAACCTCGCCAAATGGAAGCGCGAGCGCGGCCGCTATCTGCTCTTGACCGCGGGGTCGATCGGGCTTTCCGCCGGGGTGAGCTTGACCCGGGTCCTTTGGTTCGACCGCAGCGTGGCCAGCGCGCTGGAGGGTCTTGTGCTCGGAAACGCCATTTTCGTGCCGATGGGGCTGCTCCTCATGCGGCGGCATCTGGCGCCGGCGATCGCGCTCGACGATGTCCGGCGCTGCCTTCGGCTGGGTTTGCCCTTTGCCGCGACGGGCGCCACGGAATTCATCCAGCCGCTACTCATTCGGCTGGTGCTGATTTACACGGGCGGCCTGGAGGCCGTGGGCGTCTTCGGCGCGGCCAATACGATCTGTCTCGGCGTCATGCTGATCAACGACGCGTTCGCCAGCGCATGGTGGCCCTACGCCCTCTCGGCGGACGGCACCGGCCGTGTCGAGGCGGATACGGCGCGAGTCATGCGGCTCTATTCCGTGCTCCTTCTCGTGGTGGTGGTGGCGCTCGTGCTCGCCGCCGGTCCGATCGTCTCGGTGGTCCTCGGCGGCGGCGCCTATCTCGAGGCCGCTGGAGTCGTCGGGCCGATCGCTTTTGCCTACTGGCTCAAGAGCGTGCGCCAGAATGCGAATGTCGGCCTTGTCGTCGTCGGCAGAACCTGGGTGCGCGCCAGCCTCAATCTCGCGACCACGCTGATTGCCGTCGCGGTCGCCTATCCCCTGGGCGCGCGCTGGGGCATCGCGGGCGTGGCCTGGGGCTTCGGCGGGGCCGAGGTGATCGGCCTCGTCCTGCAATCCGCGGTGATGCGCTGGGCCGCGGTGTTTTCCCTCGATTTGCGTGCGCTCCTTACGGCCGCCCTGCTTTTTGTCGGACTCGCGCTGTCGGAGAGCGCCATCCCCGCGACCTCGCCGCTCCTGGAAATTGTCTGGCGCTTCGCGCTCGGCGGTGCTTTTGTCGGCGCGCTCCTGCTCTCTCGCTCGATTCGGTTGAGCGAGATTGCGGCGGTCCTCGCGGTCGTCCGCGCCATGGCGTCAGCGCCGCGCGCGGGCGACTGACAGCGCTGAACCAAGGAGGTCGAGTGCGGGTTCATTTTGTCGGGAACGGCGCCAACAATCACTATGTCCTCGCCAAGGCCATGCGGCGCCACGGCATCGACGCTCGGCTGTTCTACGATCAGGGCGCTCCGACCACGGACTTGCCCGAGATGGACGAGCCCGAGATCCTCCGGGAGCGTCCGGATTGGCTTCGGCCCTATCCGCGCCAATTCCGGCTTTGGCAGCAGCGCGACCGCGTGGCGCCCGACCTGCTGCGCGAGATCGCCGACTGCGACATCCTGCACGCCCATAGCGTCGAATTGATCTGGGCGGCCCGGACCGGCAAGCCGTTCGTGTTCCATCCCTACGGCGGCGATTTCTCGGCCTGGACCAGCTACAACCTCGACACGTTGATCCGCTGGCGCCCGTGGCCGCCGCTGCCGATCCTGCCGCATTTCACCTTGCCGCCGAAGATGCGCTGGGCCATGCGGCGCGCCTCGGCGATCGCGCTCGGTTGGCACAACAACATGTGGCGGCGCGGCTATCGCGTGCTGCGCGCGCTCGGCCTCGAGGATCGCGTGGTACGCATCCACCTTGGCCTCGACGTGGACAAATTCGTGCCCTGCGCGCCCGACGAGCGGGATGCGATCCTCGCGCAGCTGCTGCCGGGCAGAACGGTCGAGCGGCCGCTGATTTTCCATCCGTCGCGGCAGAAGTTCCGCGATCCCGAAAGCAAGCGCGGCTACAAGGCGAACGACCGGCTCTATGCGGCACTCGCCCGCAGAGCGCGCGACGGCGCCAAATTTACCTTGGTCCTGGTCGATCGGGGCGGGCTCGACGAGCCCGAGGCCAAGCGGATGCTTCGCGAGCTCGGCATCGCCGATCGGGCGATCTGGGTCGAGATGATCCCGCGCCATCGGCTCGTCCAGTGGTATCAAGCCGCCGACATCACGGTCGAGAGCTTCTTCACCGGAGCCATCGGCGGCGTGCCGCTAGAATCCATGGCGTGCGGCACGCCGGTCCTGATGCATCTCCAGACCGAGCCGAGCCCCGAAGACGACGGAATGTTCTACGATCCAAGAGGGCTCTATCCGCGCTTGCCGCCCATCATCGAAGCCAGCAGCGAGGACGAGATCTATCGCGCGCTCCGCGATAACTTAGCGTCGCCCGCGCGTCTTTCCGAGATCGGCAGGGCCGGGCGGGACTGGGTGGCGGCCAATAGCTCCGCCGACACCGTCGCGCGCAAATTCGAGGCCGTCTACGAGTCCGTGTTGGCGCGCGCGCGCCAAGCGGGGACGGAGCGCGACAGCGCGCGCATGCACGAGATCGGCGGCACCACGTGAGCGAGCGGCCGGTGGCGGTGCCCCTTGCGGGCCTGAGGACGTGGGCGACGCCCGAACTCGGACTTGTGGTCGCGGCAGTCCTGATGCCACCTGCGGCGGCGCTGGCACCGCAGGCGATCGCTCCGCTCCTTGCGATAGCGGCCGTACTGTCCTTGGCGCTCGGCGCGCATCGGCGGCTGGTGCGACTGGCTCCGGCATGGCCGCTGATCCTGATGCTGGGTCTCCTCTGCGTCTGGGCGACGGCCTCGGCGCTGTGGTCGATCTCGCCGCTGCACAGCCTGCTCGAGGGCTTGCGCCTGTTCGCGATCGTCGGTGGTGGCTTGATCGTGGTTGCCAGCGCCCTCGACGTTGACGCACGGGGACGTGAGCGGATCGCTCGTTCCCTGGTTTGGGGTTTTGTCCTCGGCATCGTCATTCTGGCCGTCGCCGCCCTGGCGCGCGCGACGCTGCCGCTCCCGGCACAGGGCACGCCGGTGGCTCACTGGCTGCGACGCTATACCCGGTTCGATCGGGGCGCGACCATTCTGGCGCTCGCGCTCTGGCCGATGCTGCTTGCGGTCGACCGACCCGGTGCCTGGTGGCGCCGGGTCGCGCTCGTCGTCGTGACCGCGCTCGTCGTCTTCGCGCTACCGAGCCGCGCGGCGATGCTGAGCATCCTGGTCGGTCTGGCCGTGTGGCCGCTGGCGTGGCGCCAGCCGAAGCTGGTTGCGGGTGTAATGAGTGCGGGGATCGTCGCCGTCGGTCTCGCATTTTCACTCCTGACGCTCGACAGCGCGACGATCGCTCGCATCCACGAGAGGCTGCCCTGGCTGCAAGATTCGGCCTTGCATCGCTTGGCGATCTGGCATTTCGGGATGGACCGCATCGCCGAACGACCGCTGCTCGGCTGGGGACTCGATGCGTCGCGCGATTTGCCCGGCGGCTCCGCAGTGATGGACGATCCCGCATTGCCCGATCGGCTGATCGGATTTGGGCAATGGATGCCGCTCCACCCGCACAACGCCGTGCTGCAATGGCGCCTCGAGCTTGGAATACCCGGAGCGATCCTCTGCACCCTCGCATTGCTCTGGATCCTCGCGCGGTCGGCCGCGAGCACGCCGCCGCCGCGACCGGGCCGGGCTTTGCAGCTCTCCCTCATCGCCGCGTCACTCGTCATCTTTCTCGTGAGCTTCGGCTTCTGGCAGGCCTGGTGGCAGTCGAGCATTTGGCTCTTGGCGGCTCTCGCTCTCGGGGCAGCGCCCACCGGTGAGTTGGAGCGTGCGCCAGCTCGCACTATGCACCCGAGGTGACGGGCGCGGACGACCTGTGGGAAGATGGGGCCGCGGAGCGGTGAGAGAAGGTGAAATGGGAGCCGGCATCAAGGTCGCGTTGATCGGCAGCGGCTATTGGGGCAAGAACTTCGTGCGCGTGCTGGCGGAGCGGGGGGTTCTCGCCTGCATCTGCGACCGTGACGCCGAGGCGGTCGCCCCCATTGCCGCGAAGGCGGGCGTGCCGCTGGTGGCGTCGCTGTCCGAAGCGTTGGGCGACGCCGCGATCGACGCGGTCGTCATCGCGACGCCAGCGGCCACCCATTTCCCGCTGGTACGGCAGGCGCTCGAAGCCGGCAAGCATGTCCTGGTCGAAAAGCCGCTGGCGCTCGAGACGGAGGACGCGCGCGAGCTCGCGGAGCTCGCGGAAAAGCGCGGCCGCACCCTGATGGTCGGGCACCTCCTGCAGTACCACAACGGATTCTTGCGACTCAGGGAGATGGTCGAGGCCGGCGAGCTCGGCCGGCTCTCCTACATCTACTCGAACCGGCTCAACCTCGGGAAGCTCCGGCGCGAGGAGAATGTGCTCTGGAGTTTCGCGCCCCACGACATCTCGATGATCCTCTCGCTCGCCGCCGAGATGCCGGAGCGGGTGTCGGCGCAGGGACACTGTTACCTCCACGAGAAGATCGCCGATATCACCATCACCCATCTGGAATTCGCCTCGGGTCTGCGCGCCCACGTCTTCGTGTCGTGGCTCCATCCGGTGAAGGAGCAAAGGCTCGTGGTGGTCGGCGACCGCGGCATGCTCGTGCTCGATGATTCGCAACCCTGGGCGGAGAAGCTTGTCCTCTATCGGCATGGCATCGAATGGCATGGCGGCGTTCCCGTGGCAAACCGCGCCGCCGGCGAGCCGGTCCCGCTGGTCGAGGCCGAGCCGCTGCGCCAGGAGGTTGAGCATTTCCTCGATTGCGTCGCTAGCGGCGCGCGGCCCCGAACCGATGCCGCCGAGGGCCTGAGAGTGCTCACGGTCCTTGCCGCGGCGCAGCGCTCGATTGCGACGGGCGCACCAGTAATTCCGGCGGTCGCGCTGCCGGCACACGCGGACTACTACGCGCACCCCACCGCGGCGATCGATCCAGGTGCCGAGATCGGCACCGGCGCGAAGATCTGGCACTTTTGCCACGTGCTCGCGGATACCCGGATCGGTGCCAATTGCGTGCTCGGGCAGAACGTGATGGTGGGCCCATCCGTGACGGTGGGCAGCGGCTGCAAGATCCAGAACAATGTCTCGATCTACAAGGGCGTGACCTTGGAGGACGACGTGTTCTGCGGGCCCAGCATGGTCTTCACCAACGTCGTGACGCCGCGTGCGCACGTCGAGCGCAAGGCGGAGTTCGCGCCGACCTTGGTAAAGCGCGGCGCCACCATCGGCGCCAACGCCACGATCCTCTGCGGCACGGTGATCGGGCGCTATGCCATGGTGGGCGCGGGCGCGGTGGTGACGCGGAACGTCGCCGATCACGCCCTCGTGGTCGGCAATCCAGCGCGGCGCGTAGGCTGGGTCAGTGCGGCGGGCGAGCGGCTGGGCCCCGACTTGGTCTGCCCGCGCACTGGCGAGCGCTACCGCGAGACCAAGGAAGGACTGGTGCCGGTGGAGTTTCCGAGATCAGGCGCGTAGGCCGACCCGTACGGCGTCGATGATCCGGTCCTGGATCGCCTCGTCGAGGTAGGCGTGCATCGGCAGGCTCAGCACTTCCGCCGATAGGCGCTCGCTCACCGGTACGCCATTGCCCGCGACCGGGAAGTGCGCGTAGGCCGTCTGCCGATGGAGCGGGCGCGGATAGTAGATCGCGGTCGGGATGCCCGCCGCCTTGAGCGACGCCGCGAGCGCGTCACGGCCGCGCGTGACGACCGTGTATTGGGCCCAGACCGAGGTCGCGCCATCGATGAGACGCGGGACCTGGACTAAGCCGGCGAGCCGCTCGCCGTAGCGCTGGGCAATCCGCTCGCGGGCGATGAGCTCCTCGGGAAAGATCGCGAGCTTCTCGAGCAGGATCGCGGCCTGCAGCGTGTCGAGGCGCGCGTTCATGCCGATCCGCACATTGTCGTACTTGTCGGTGCCCTTGCCATGGACCCGGAGCGAGTCGATGACCGCTGCCAACTCGGCATCGTCGGCGAAGACGGCGCCGCCGTCGCCGTAGCAGCCCAACGGTTTTGCCGGAAAGAAGCTGGTGGTGGCGATCGTGCCGATCCGGCCAACCTTGCGGCCGCGATAGGCGGCGCCGAAGGACTGCGCGGCGTCCGCGAGTATCCAGAGGCCGTTCTCCCGCGCGATCGGCTCCAGTGCATCGTAATCCGCGGGTTGTCCGAAGAGGTCGACCACGATCGCGGCGACCGGCCTGAGACCGTTGGCACGGGCCGTGACGATACCGGACTTAAGGCTCTGCGGGTCCATGTTGAAGCTGTCGGGCAATACGTCGACAAAGACGGGCGTCGCGCCCGCCAGACAAATCACTTCCGCAGTCGCTGTGAAAGTGAAGGCCGGGAGCAGCACCGCATCTCCAGCGGTGACGCCCTTCGCGCGCAGAGCCAGCAGGAGCGCGTCGGTGCCGTTCGAGACTCCAAGCACGTGCTTGGCGCCGCAGAATTCGGCGAGCGCTCGCTCGAGGCGCTGTACTTCCGGTCCGAGGATGAACCGATTGTGATTGATGACAGCATTGATCGCGGCGTCGATCCGCCCTCCGAGCCGCCGTCGCTGAGCGGCAAGGTCGATGAACTCAATGGGCTGTGGAGCTGTAGTGGCGTGTGCTTTCATACTCACCGGGTCGCTCTTTTATGAATGGGGCAGGCGTCGGAATCACGATCCGTCATCGCGTCCAATTCGCTCGATCCCAATTCGCCCGCGATAACATATGACCCGCCATGGCAGACCGCGCGGACTGTGGCATGCTCGGTTCGGGGCGGCAAGAGGCGCGGCCTCGCTCGATTCCGCCTGACGACTCCTACTCTCGGGACCGATTGGATGGCCGCAGAGCCCAAGCCGAAACCCAAGCTTATCTTCGTCGTGACCGAGGACTGGTTCTTCTGGTCGCACCGTCGTCCGATGGCGCAGGCGGCGCTCGCGGCGGGCTTCGAAGTCGCGGTGGCGACGCGGGTCGCGGCGCATGGCGAGCGAATTCGAGCGCTCGGGCTCACCGTGCACCCGCTGAGTTGGCGGCGCGGCAATCTCGGTCCCTGGGCCAGCCTCGCGGCGATCCTGCGACTCTATCGGCTCTACCGCCGCGAGCGGCCGCTCATCGTGCAGCACGTCTCGCTGAAGCCCGCGCTCCTCGGCGGGGTAGCCGCCGCGCTCGCGCGCGTGCCGGCGGTCGTGAGCGTCGTGACGGGGACCGGCTATCTCGGGAGCTGGCGGAGCCTCAAGGCGCGCCTCGTCGCCGCCGTCGCGCGCGCGCTGTGGCGGCGGCTGCTCCTGCGCGGTCGGCGCTGGGTCATCGTCGAAAACGACGACGACCGCGCAAGCTTCGCCAAGCTCCGGCCCGGCGCCGCCGAGCGCATCGTGGTGATCGCGGGATCGGGTGTCGATCTCGAGCGTTTCCAGCCCGCGCCGGAGCCGCCGGCACCGCCGGTGGTCGCGGCCTATGTCGGGCGCATGATCGCCATCAAGGGCATCGGGACCCTGGTCGAGGCGCAGCAGCAGGTACGCAATCGGGGCGTCGACCTCCGGCTGGTGCTGGTGGGGGCGCCGGATCCGGAGAACCCAACCTCGATCGACGAGGCCACGCTGGCGCGCTGGCAGAGCCTGCCGGGCGTGAGCTGGCTCGGCCGGCAGGAGGATGTGAGGGCGGTCTGGGCCAATGCGCACATTGCGGTGCTGACCTCGCTCGGAGGCGAGGGCCTGCCGATGAGTCTGGTGGAGGCGGCGGCGATGGGGCGTCCGATCATTGCGACGGCGGTGCCGGGAAATCGCGCGATCGCGCAGGCGGGCGTCAACGCGCTGCTCGTACCGCCGGAGGATCCCGACGCACTTGCGGCAGCGCTGATGGAACTCGCTGGAGATCCCGAGCGCCGCCGGCGCTTCGGCGCCGCCGGCCGGCGCCTTGCCGAGGGGAGCTTGTCGGCGGACGCCATCGCGGCGGCGACCGCGGCGCTCTATCGCCGAGTGCGTTCGGAACTCCAGGGGAAGCGCCCTTGATGTTCCTCCTCAGCAAGATTTTCTGGATCTTCGCCGCGCCGGGCAACCTCTTGGTGTTGCTACTGACCGTCGGCACGCTGCGGCTCGCGATGACACGGCGGCGCGGAGGCTTCGGGTTCATCGCCGTCGCCACCGTCGGCTTGCTGGCCATGACAGTGCTGCCCGTTGGGGAATGGCTCCTGGTGCCTCTGGAGAATCGATTCGTAGCGCCACCGGACTTGCCGCCACGGATCGACGGCATCATCGTGCTAGGCGGCGCGGTGGACGAGGCGGTGAGCGGGGCGCGCGGACAGATCAGGCTCAACCGCGCGGCGGACCGCCTGTCCTCCGCCGCCCGGCTGGCGCAACGGTTTCCCGAGGCGCGCGTGGTGGTCGCCGGCGGCAACCGGAGCCTCTTCGCGGAGGAGCCCGCCGAGGCCACGATCATGCGCGAGTTCCTGGTCGAGCGCGGGATCGATCCCGCGCACATCACGCTGGAGGCGCGCTCGCGGAACACCGACGAGAATGCCCGGCTCGCCTACGAGGAGGCCCAGCCCAAGCCGGGCGAATCGTGGCTCCTGGTGACATCCGCGGCGCATATGCCGCGCGCGGTCGGCTGCTTTCGCGCGGCGGGTTGGGCGGTCATCCCCTATCCCGTGGACTACCGCACTGCGGGACGCTTCACCGTCGTCTCCGAGCTCTCGCTCTCGGACCAGCTTGCGCTGGTGAACGGCGCGGCGAGGGAATGGGTCGCCCTCTTGGTCTACCGGATCATGGGGCGCACGAATGCGCTGTTTCCCGCGCCGGGATGAGCCGCCCGGCGCTATCGCGTGCCTTCGGTTTCGAGAAACCAGCGACAAGTCGCGGCCAGAGCCTCGTCCACGCCGAAGGGCGGCGACCACGAGAGCGCGCGTCGCGTCGCATCGTCATCGAGTTGCAGCGACTCCGTGAGCCGGTCTATCGCGGCGCCCTGGCCGAGGGCGCGGGCGCCGAGGCGCAGCGCCCAGAGCGGGCAGGGCAGGAGCGCCGGCGTGCGCCCGAGCTGGCCGCCGATGCGCCGGACCAGCTCCGGCGTCGAGAGATCCTCGCCGTCGCGCACCAGAAAGGCGCCGCGCACGGGCGCTGGTTGATTCAGGATATGGGCCAATAGATCGACCAGCGTCTCGCGATAAACGAGACTGCGTCGATTGGCGATCCCTGCGAACGGCAACGCCGGCGCGCGCCGGACCAGCCTGAGCAGCGCCAGAAAATTCGCGCGCACGCCCGCGCCATAGACGAGGGGGGGCCGGACGATGGCGAGCGCGGTGTCCGTGCTCTCGAGCGCTTGAGTCATCACGGACTCCATGCGCGCCTTCGCGTGCCCATAGGGGTCGGCGGGAGCCAGCGCTTGGTCCGCGCGAAAGGGCGCGTCCTGGGTTGCCTCGCCGTGCACCTTGACGCTGCTCACCAGGACGACCTGCCGCACGCGCGCGAGCGCCGCGGAGGCCGCGAGATGCGCGGCAACCGCCGCCTCTGCCTCAATCCAATCCGCGAGCGCGGAGGAAACCGTAGGCTGATGCGCGCGGGAGGCCAAGTGAACGACGCTCGCTGCGCCCTCGAAAATCGGCCGCCAATCCGTGGACGCCGTGAGGTCGCCAATCGCCAGGGCAGGTACCTGCGGTGAGACGGTGCCGGGTCGGCGCGATATCGCCATCACGGATTGACCGTCCGAGACCAACCGCGCGGCAAGAGCCTGGCCAATGAAGCCGGCGGCGCCGAGAATCACGATGCGTGCCATCGAGGGGTTTCTCTAAGTCCTCGCGATCGGAGCGTCGCACTCTACTGGGCGAGTCCGCCGCCGCGCCAGTCGGGCGGTTGGTGGCCGACGGGGATTGGGATATAGAATCGGCATTGTCGGCGGCTCGAAACCGAGGCACGGCAAGCGACCATGCAAATGCGGACCAAACGGCTCGTGCGGCGGGGCGCGCTCGGCACCCTCGCGCTGCTGGTGCTGGCGGCACTGGTGATGCTGGCAGTGCCGGCGCCGGTGCGCGCGGACCGCTACAACGTCTATGACGGCGATACCCTAGAGGTGTACCCGGGCAAGTGTTTGCTCGCGCATTTCCACCTGCGGTGTCCGGCGCAGCGGTTGCGACTTCGGGGTGTCGACGCATTCGAGCGCGGGCAGACCTGCCAGGACGCCCAGGGCGGCCGCTGGTATTGCGGTGCAGTTGCCACCAATCGCCTGCGTCAATTGGTGGCAATGCCCGGGTTCAGCTGTCAGGTCGACGACGAGTTCGTCGACCGTCATGCCCGCGAGTTCGCCCTCTGCTCGGTCGGGGCGCTGGACGTGGGCACAGTACTGGTTTCCGAGGGGCTCGCCTTCGCCTACGGACGCCGCACCCACTACATCGAGATCGAGGCCGCGGCGAAAGCCGAACGTCGGGGCGCCTGGGCCGGAAGCTTCGTCCGGCCCCAATATTTCCGCAGCGGCGCGCGCGGTTGAGGGGCTCTCGAGTGGTGTCCATGACCGCGCCGGCGAAGAGCGTCGGCACGGGCGCCATCTTTCTCGCGTTGCAGGCGTCCTCAAAGGCGGCCGCCCCGGTCTCGCCGGAAACCCCCAGATTTAGCCGCTCCCCGTTCCTTCCACGACATTCTCGGGCGCGAGGTGCGGGCGGCGGCCGCGCCGATTGAGGTGGAGCAGGAGCGTCAACGTGATCGCAACGCCAAGCGCCAGCGCGGGAACCGGCAGCCAGACGGCGACCACGGCTGCGCCAGCGAGCCCGATGTTGCCGATCATGATCGCCAGCACGACCGCCCCGTGATCGCCGTCGGGGCCGAGGGCACGCTGGTAAAAATGGCCGCGGTGCGGGCGCCAGACGTTCTCTCCCGCGAAGAGCCGGCGCAGCAAGGTGAGGGTGGCATCTGCGATGTAGTAGAGCGGGAGGAGCAGCGCCGGGGCCCAATAGCCCTCGCCCGCCAGGAGCAGCAGGAGCCACCCGGCGGCGAAGCCGAGGGGCACGCTGCCGGCATCGCCTAGGAAGACCCGGGCGGGGTGCCAATTCCAGGGCAGAAAGCCGAGCCCCGCCGCGGCGAGCGCCACCACGAGCAGGAGATAGCCGCCGGACGCGACGCCGGTGACGGCCGCTACGAAAGCGAGGCCGAAGCCGATGGTGCTCGTCTCGATCGCGGTGATGCCGTCGATGCCATCCATGAAATTGAAGAGGTTCAGAAACCACGCCCAGAGCAGCACGGTCGCGGCCTGGTCGATGGTCTCGGGCAGCAGGTTCTGGAAGACGTGGCCGCGATCGGGGAGCGCCAGCAAGCCGACCGTGACAATCAGCAGATGGACCGCCAGCCGCAGCACCGCGGGCAGGCTGGTCACATCGTTGAACCACGAGATCGCCGCGAGCGCGAAACCGAGGCAGCAAATCAGCAGCGTCTCCGGCGGAACCCGGCCGGCGATCGTGAGTGCGACCCAAGCCGCGAGGAGCGCGGTGGTCACGGCGACGCCGCTGCCTTTCGGCACCGGGCGGACATGGGAGGAGCGCTCGACCGGATGATCCAGGATCATCCGGCGCGAAAGCCAGCGCATCATGGTGCCGCTTCCGGCCCAGCTCGCCGCGAAGACGGCTACGGCGGTCAGCAGGAGCGCGGTCATGGCATCGGCGGTTCGCGGCCCATGGCGTGCTTATACCAGAGGCATAGGGGCCACCGCTCGGCGTGCAGATCAAACGCCGGGATACCCGTCTTCAGAGCGATTGTGCGCCAACCCTCTAGGAGGGTCAGATCGTGTATCTTTATGTTTCAATAAGATAGATGACAAATAAGTGAGCTTGCTAATTGAGAGCACGCTTAGCATATTCTTGATATGAACCCGCGCCCCGAGCAAGGCTTCGGCTTTCTGCTACACGACATCGCGCGACTCCTGCGCAAGCGGTTCGACCAGCGCGCGCGCATGCTGGGCTTGAGTCGGGCGCAATGGCAGGTGCTCGCCCATCTGCACCGTCACGAGGGCATCAATCAGCGGGGACTGGCGGAGATCCTCGAGATCGAGAGCGTGACCTTGGGCCGGCTGGTCGACCGGCTAGAGGCCGCGGGCTGGGTCGAGCGGCGCGCCGATGCCCGCGATCGCCGCGCGCGCCGGCTCCATACCACCGCGAAGGTCGCGCCCGTGATCGAGCGCATGTGGGGGCTGGGCGAAGTCACCCGCGAGGAGGCGCTCTCGGGATTGGCCGACGGGGAACGCCAGCAGCTTGTCGAAGCGCTCACGCGCATCCGCGGCAACCTCTCCGAGCGCGCGCCGGCACCGGACGCTGACGGGCTCGGCTCCGCGGAGCAGCGCCGGAGGCTGAGCCATGGCTAGCGGAACCGGCCGGTACGCCAAGGGACTCCTGGAGCGCCGGAGCACGCGCTTCATCCTGCTCGGCCTCGGACCGCTCGTGGTACTCGCGGGCGCGGCGTACATCTACGTCACCGGCGGACGCTACGTCTCCACCGAGGATGCCTATGTCCGCGCCGACAAGGTGCAGATCAGCAGCGATGTCGCGGGCCGTGTCGTCGAGGTGAACGTCCACGACAACCAGCAGGTCGCCAAGGGTGCGCTGCTGTTCCGGATCGACGAGGAGCCATTCAAGATCGCGCTGCAACGCGCCGAGGCCCAGCTGGTCGCCGCGCGGAACGACATCCAGTCGATGAAGGCGACCTACCGGCAGAAGCAGGCGCAGCTCCAGCAGACCAGGGAATCCCTGGACTACTTCAAGCGCGAGCTCGACCGGCAGCAGCGCCTGGTGAGCACCAGCGTCGTCTCGGTCTCGCAGTTCGAGCAGACCCGCCACAACTTCGACATGGGACGCCAGCAGGTCGCCATGGTGGAGCAGGATCTTGCGACGACACTGGCGAGCCTGGGCGGCAATCCCGATGTCTCCGTCGACGATCACCCGCAGGTGCGGGCGGCGATCGCCGCGCGCGACCAGGCCGCGCTCGATCTCTCGCACACGCGCATCTCTGCGCCCGACGACGGCATCACCGCCAAGGTCGATCTCCGGCCCGGGCAATACGTGCTGTCGGGCCAGGCGACCTTCGCGCTCGTCGAGATCCATCGCCTCTTTATCGAGGCGAACATCAAGGAGACCGACCTCACCCACGTTAAGGAGGGCCAGGAGGCCAGCATTGAGGTCGACACCTATCCGGGCCGCAAATGGCGCGCCGTGGTCACCAGCCTCAGCCCGGGCACCGGCTCGGAATTCTCGATCCTGCCGCCGCAGAACGCGACCGGCAATTGGGTCAAGGTCGTGCAGCGCGTCCCGCTGCGCCTGGTGCTGGCGCCGGGCGAGGCGACCGCCGGGCTGCGCACCGGCATGAGCGTCAGCGTCGATATCGACACCCACCACCAGAATCCGCTGCCGGAGCCGATCGCCAACGCGCTCGGGCGCTCGGTCGGCCCGAAGCCCGGCGACGAGCCGTGAGCGTGGCGGCGGCGCCCGCCACGGCGGGCGTGAACCGCGGCATGATCACGCTCTCGATCATGCTGGCGACGGTCATGCAGGTGATCGACACCACGATCGCCAACGTGGCGCTGCCGCACATGCAGGGCGGGCTCTCCGCGACCCAAGATCAGATCGCCTGGGTGCTCACCTCGTACATTATTGCCGCGGCGATCATGACGCCGATGACGGGGTGGCTCGCCGGGCGCTTCGGGCGCAAGCGGCTATTCTTGCTCTCGGTCGTCGGATTCACGATTGCCTCACTGCTCTGCGGCGCCGCGCAGTCGCTGGCGCAGATCGTGGTGTTCCGCCTATTCCAAGGCCTGTTCGGCGCGGCGCTGGTGCCGCTTTCCCAGGCGGTGCTGCTCGACGTCTATCCGCGCGAGCGCCACGGCTATGCCATGGCGCTCTGGGGTGTCGGCGTCATGATCGGACCGATCTTCGGTCCCGTGCTCGGCGGCTGGCTCACCGAGAGCTATAGCTGGCGCTGGGTGTTCTATATCAATCTGCCCGTCGGTATTCTGGCATATCTCGGCATCCTCGCCTTCGTGCACGAGCACAAGGTCGACAACGCCCGACCATTCGATTTCTTCGGCTTCGCGATGCTGAGCCTCGCCGTCGGCGCCTGCCAGATGCTGCTCGACCGCGGCGAAATCAAGGATTGGTTCACCTCGACCGAGATCATGATCGAAGCCGCGCTCGCTGGGCTCGGCCTCTATGTCTTCATCGTGCATTCCGCGACGTCCAAGCACCCTTTCTTCGATCCGCAGCTCCTCAAGGATCGCAATTTCGTCTCGGGCGTGCTCTGTATCGCCGTGGTCGGCGTGGTGTTGTTCGCCAATCTCGCGCTCCTGCCGCCGCTGATGCAGGATCTCCTGAACTATCCCGTGATTACGACGGGCCTGATCCTGGCGCCGCGCGGCATCGGCACCATGGTCTCGATGATGCTGATCGGGAAGCTGCTCAACCGAATGGACCCGCGGCTCCCCATGTTGGTTGGGCTCCTGCTGACCGCTCTATCGCTCTGGGAGATGATGGGGTTCTCGCTGCAGATGGACGCCTGGATGCTGATCCGCACGGGCATCGTGCAGGGGTTTGGCATCGGCTTCGTGTTCCCGGCCCTGAGCACGCTCACCTTCGCCACGCTGCCGCCGCGGCTCCGCACGGAGGCCGCCGGCATCTTCAGCCTGATGCGCAATATCGGCGCCAGCATCGGAATCTCCGTGGTGGAGACGCTGCTGGCACGAAGCATCCAGATCAATCACGCCGAGCTCGCCGAGAACGTGCATCCCTTCAGCGCGGCGCTCCGCGCGTTGCCGCCCGACAGTCTCTGGAACCTGCGAACGATGTCCGGGCTCACGATGATCGACGGCGAGATCAACCGGCAGGCCGCGATGCTCGGCTACATCGTCGATTTCAAATTCATGATGATCGTGACCCTCGCGGTGGTACCGCTGCTCTTGCTGCTCAAGAACCCGCACCGCCGCCCCAGCACCGAGGCGCAACTCGAGGGCGCGGTCGAAGCGGCGCTCGACTAAGGCGATCCTTCACCCTGTTGGCGGCTCAAGGCCAATGCGGGCGGGTCCAGAGGTAGCCGCCGACGGCGGCTTCCTCGCGGCAGAGGCTGACGAGCTGCACCAGCGCATCGTCGTCCCGCGTCAGCGCCTGGCGGACGTCGCGGCAGAGCGCACCGTGGCTCGCGCGATAGGGATCGGAGATCGGCATCGCCCAGCCGGACTGGCTCTCGGCGCCGTCCGGCTTCTTCTCCGTCCAGGCCACCCTGATGTTGCGCTCCCCGGTCGCGGCGGTCTGGCTGGCCTCGGCGAGGGCCTGGCGCGCCGCCGGCGAGAGCCAGCGCCGGAGCTCGTCGGCGACCGCGGCATCCGCGAGCTCCGTCGGCACAGGCGAGAGATCCCCGCCGCCGATCAGAGCGCCATGCATTCCGCCGGTTTCGGTGACCGGCGCGGGCTCGGGCCGCGGATTGACCTGGCGGCCGAGAAAGCCGGGCGACGGCGTCCAGTCGCCGGGCGTCAAGCCGCAGGCGGCCGCCATGAGGCCGGCGCCGAGGGCGAAACCGAATCGGGCGGCCCGGCGGCTCCGCGCGAACGCCCGCGGTTTGCTATGATGGGACACATGGTGACTCGGCTGCTCGCTGCGTTCCTGGTTTGCCTGCTCGCCCAGGCCCTGCCGGCGCGCGCGCAATTCTATGATCTCGACGGCGCGTATCGCTGCCTCAAGACGCCGGATCCCGAGTGCGAGAAGGACCTTAAGGACCGGCCGCCCCCCGCGCCGCCCCCGCCGCCGCCCGCCAAGCCGACCGAGCCCAGCCTCGAGGACGTGATCGTCCATGTCCGCAACAAGACCGCGGTGCCGAAGGATATCGAGGTCCTCGCGCGCCTCGCCGCCTCGAACGAACCCCGGGCGGTCGAGTTGCTGGCCTGGTGCGAGCTCAACGGAATTGCCACGGCCAGCAACCCCGTCGCGGCCTACTGGCTCTACCGTCAGGCGGCCGGTCTCGGCGTTGCTCATGCGCGCGAGAACCAGATCGCAGGCGCGGAACAACGGTTCGGAGAAACCGATGCCGCCGGGATACGCGTCGTACAAATACAGATTGGGCTCGAAGAATTCTTTTTCCATCGCGGCGGCTTCTTCGAGAGGCACTGCTTCGTCGGCGGGGAGATCGAGCCCGGGCGAAGGCGGGCGTTCGCCGATGGCGGTGCCGAGATCGCGTCCGTCGCACATGAGCATGAGCGTGGCAATGGACTCCAGCGCGTAGAGCAGGCCGAACATGCCGCTTTGCCGCTCGCTGATAGAGAAGGGAAGCGCTTCAACCAGCGGGCGCTCGAGCGTGAGCCAGAACGATGTCGTGTGCATTTCGTTTTCCGGCAGTTGGAGATCGCCGGCGCCGACATTTTCGTTGGTGAAGAATTTAATCTTCTTGAAGCCGATCAC
>Ga0209415_10008253_pt1 | contig 18086 bp, 15 predicted proteins | sample PeaSoiSIISIP2007_FD_187696 | JGI IMG/M metagenome (GOLD analysis project Ga0209415, IMG submission 187696) | Peat soil microbial communities from Weissenstadt, Germany - SII-SIP-2007 (SPAdes) (version 2) | ecosystem: Environmental > Terrestrial > Soil > Wetlands > Peat | place: Germany... | reverse complement strand
TAGCGCATTCCCGCCTATGTGTCGGCTGCCGATCTCTGCCTGGTCATGCTGAGGAAAACCGAACTGTTCAAGACCGTGATTCCCACCAAGCTTCTCGAATACATGGCGTGCGAGCGTCCGGTCATCATCGCCGTGGATGGTCAGGCTCGCCAGATCGTAGAGGCCGCCGGCGCCGGCGTTTTTGTCGAACCCGAGAATAGTCGAGCCCTGGTGCAAGCGATTCTTGCGCTGGCGAACGACCCCGAGCGCAGACGACAAATGGGAATCAGGGGGCGCCAGTACATCGTCAACCAATGTTCCCGCGAAAAAACGGCGCGGGACTATATCACTGTGCTGGAATCGCTCCTGTTCTGAGCGAATCCGAGAAGGGTGTCCGCGTCACCCGCACCACACGAATACGGCATGGCTCTAGTCGCTGGCAGCTGCTGAGCCCGCCTTGGACCTTCCGCTTCGCTCAGGGCAGGAGCGCGAACCGACCGATCCCACGCGATTTCTAAGGATGCACCGCTACGACCGCCAAGGCGGTGGACAGCGACATGGCTGCATCCGCAGTACGATAGGCTGCAGCCTTGGCCGAACTTCCGGGTATGAACAATATGTCGCCTTTCACCATAGCCATGTCCGGCGCCTTGGCATAAAGCACCCTCTTGAGGTTGATGGGAATTTCCTGCACCCCGTTCGGTGTTTGCCGCAGGATCCTGGTCTTGCTCAAGGCAGAGGTGCGGGTACCACCGCCGGCCAGCGCCAGGGCTTTGAGAACCGAGAGGGAGCTGTCCTCAATCCGAAACCCGCTGGGACGCTGCACATCACCCACCACATAAACGATCCCGGCGCGGGAAACAATGATTGTGTCTCCCGGACGGACATCCACGTTGTTCTGCGTATCTTCCGTCAGATTTGCCGAGAGCTGCAGCTCCACTTCCGGGCCGGGATCTCCGCGATGTTCGATGGTCACGTTGCGGCCCGCCTTGTCGGTCAATCCTCCCGCCGCCGAGAGGATGTCGAAAAGACGGCGCTCACCAATCGCAGGGTACGCTCCGGGATGATTCACCTCTCCGACCACTGTGATTGCCTGCGATGCCGATTCATCCACGAAAATCGCAACATGCGGGCTCCGGACAAAGCCCCCGTCCTCCAGCCGCTTCTGGATCAGCAACTGTGCTTCGTCGGTCGTCAGGTCCGCGACATGAACGTAGTCAATCAAGGGAAGGTAGACGTCTCCCGAACCACTGATGCGCGTCTTGGTGGAAAGGTCAGGCACTCCGAACACACTGATCTCGATGAGATCGCCGATCCCCAGCTTCACGTTGGAATTAGCCAGAAGAGGTGAAGAAACGCTTTGAGTCGCAGCTGCCGGCTGCGTTGAGTCGGTGGCCGCGCTCTGCGCCAGCACCTGCAGGCTGCACGAACCAACAAGAAACACCGACAAGCTTCGCAAAAGGAAGCGGCGATTCCGCCCGGACATACCAAGACTCCTGGATTTACGCGTGCGTTGAGTCTAACATACGCCGCCACTGAAATCCGCGGAGAACGCCCTGTTTCACAGCGCACGACACCAGTTGTTCAACCACAAAAATTGCCAAAGCAGTTGCTCCGCGGCCTTCGCCAGTTGTATAGTTCGAGCAAACGCCCACTTCATCGCACAGTGCACTAACGAGGAGTTTTGATCTTGACTGAAACTTCCGCGCGGCAGAAGAAGTGTCACGTATATAGTTCCAGCCGGAAGGGAACTCTGATTTGACGCTCCTTTTCTTCGGATTATTTGCCTTCTCCCTGGCTGTGTCGTTCGTGGCTACGCGTTTCGTGCGCGACCTCGCGAACCGCAAGGGGTGGGTTGCCACACCGCCGGGCGGACGCCATATCCACCAGACCCCTCTCCCGCGTTTGGGCGGCGTCGCAATTTTCTTCGCGTTCTCCTTCAGCTTGGGCATCTGGCTGGCATTCTCTCTCATCTTTCCGCGCCTGGTCGAAGGCCTTGCGCCCACCATGCTGCTCCGCATCTATGTTCCCGCCTGCCTGATTTTTTGTCTTGGTATTTACGACGATCTTCACGGCGCAGGGACGTATTTGAAGTTTGCCGTCCAGGCGATCGCCGGCGTCATGCTTTTCGCCGGAGGCATGCGGGTTCTCGATCTGCCCCTGATTTTTTCGCACTCCCTGCCCTGGTTCGTCGGCTTACCTCTTACCGTGTTGTGGGTGGTTGCGGTCACCAATGCCTTCAATCTCATCGATGGCCTCGATGGTTTAGCCGCCGGATCTGCCTTGTTTTCGACAATGGTGTTCTTTGTCTGCTCGCTGGTCAATCATTCCTGGCTCGGCTCCCTGATGAGCGTTACCTTGGCCGGCGCCATCCTCGGATTCCTGCGTTTCAACTTCAATCCCGCCACCATTTTTCTGGGTGATTCGGGTAGCCTGTTCATCGGCTTCCTGCTCAGCGCGCTCGCTCTGGCAGGCTCTCAGAAGGCGCCGACTTTCGTTGCCGTCGCCATTCCCGTGGTCTCGTTCGGATTGCCGATTTTGGAAACGCTGCTCTCCATTCTGCGGCGCCTCATCAGCGGTCGCCCCATTTTCACCGCCGATCGCGAACACATCCATCACAAGCTCCTGCAGATGGGTTTTTCCCATCGCCAGGTCGTCATCGTCCTCTACGCCGTTTCCGCCGTCTTTGCCATGCTCAGCATCTTCCTCCTTTGGCCCACCGGCAGCACCGTGGGTCTGGTGTTGGCGGTAGTCGGAACCGGCATCTGGCTCGGAGTCCAGCATCTGAATTACCTGGAGTTTGGGGAACTGCGCCGCGTTGCCCAGCGCACCATTGACCAGCGGCAAATCGTCATCAACAATCTTGCCATCCGCCGCGCCATCGAAGAACTCAAAGTCGCCGTCGATTTCAATCAAGTGCGCAGCATCCTGGTCGCCGCTTTCGACGGCAATGATTTCGATGGCTTCGAGTTGCACGTCCGGTCTCTTTCCCCTGACCAATCGCTCTCTGGCGAGACCAGCCGCCGTTTTCAGTGGAGCAAGTTTCCTCACATGGCCGCCATTTCCAGCCAGCCTTCATGGAAGCTCACTCTCGACCTGGTGACATCCTCGAACCGGCACCGCGGCTCCCTCGTTGTCTATCGCAACTACAGCCCCCGCGATCTTCAACTGGACGTCAACCTGCTTACGTTCGAATTTCCCTCAATCCTCGCCAACGCGCTCGAGCGAGTGCTGACCCAACCCGAGATCCTCGTCCCTCTTGCGCAAGCCGACACCCCATTCCTGGCTGCGAACCTATAACTGCTTTTTCCCGGATTGATCTTCTTCCCTCTCCATCCCTGAGTTAATATGGTGATAACTATGGATCGGAGCACTCATAGATTGCCGGATCCAGGATTGCCGGATCCAGTTACACCGGTTCCCAACCAAGAGCGGCGCCGCGCGATTCGTCAAAAACTCCACACTCCGGTCTATGCCAGCTTCAAGGGTCCGCAAAACGGCATGGTCGTGGATCTCAGTGAATTACTCGACCTGAACGAAGATGGGTTCGCCGTTCAAACCGGTGAACGTCTGGAAGTGAACCGCGCTGTGGCGCTTTGCCTCGATCTACCGGAAACCAGAAGCTTCATTCACGCCAGTGGCCAGGTGATCTGGAGCGACGATGCTGGTCGCGGAGGCATCCGGTTTTCCGGGCTTTCCGACGCTTCCCGGAAAATACTGAAAGAGTGGCTCTTTGCCAACCTGCTGATTGCCTGCTCCAACCACGCCGCTCGCACCGAGCAACGCGCGCGCCACGAGCAAGAGCAATCCCTCGCGCCGGTCCCGTTACCAATTCCAATACCGACAAACGAATCCCACAACGTCATTCCCATCTCCGATGGAAACGAATTGCTCTCTCCCGTAGAGACGGGGCCTGCCCCGTCTACCACGCAGCCAGCCGCGTCTCTGCAAGTGGAGGCAATTCGCGGCGAGGTTGCCGAGATCGCCGGCGATGTCGAAGCAGTTTTCCAGCTCATCACCGAGCGCGCCCTCGTTCTTACCGGAGCGAGCGGTGCCGCCCTGGCATTTCTCACACTGACGTCTGCGGCCGGCGAAACAATGATCTGCCGCGCAAAAGCCGGTAATCCGGCTCCGCCACTCGGAGCCCCCGTGGACGTAAAGCAAGGTCTTTCCGGAGAATGCGTTCGCACCGGACTCCTGGTCTCGTGCGAGGACATGGAAGACGATCCCCGTGTCGATCCCGAGATCGGTCGCGCCTTGGGCATTGGTTCGCTGATGGCTGCCCCCATCGTCTCCGATTTCCGCGTACGCGGCCTGCTCGAGGTTTTCTCTCCGTACCCGCGCGCTTTCACCAAGACCCATGCCACGGTTTTAGGACGGCTCGTCGAAATGATTCCCACCGTCGCTCATGAAAAGCGGCAGCCCGAAAGCGCCCAGCCGGAAGAATCTCAATTGCAAACGCCGATTGAGCCGGAAGCCTTGGCTGGCGTGTCCCCCGCTCCGGTTTCGGATTCAGCTTCGATCGAGGCGGCCGCGATCGAACCAGCTTTGGTCGAGCCAGCCCCGGTCGAGCCAACTTCGATGCATGCGATTCGCGAGGCCTTGTGGGAAAAGCCCGCCGAAGTTCCCGAGCCGGTCTCGCAGCAACTCCCCGAATCAATTGTGCCCGAGCAAGTTCCGGAGCAGGTCCCCGAAACTTCATCCTTGGTTCCTCGCTTGCTTCATCGCGCCCTGATCGGGCTGGCCGTTTTAGTGGCAGCGGTGGCTGTCGGTTATGTAGTAGGGCCCATCATCGAGAAGCGTTGGGCTCCCTCCCCGATCGCGTCACAGCCCGTCGCGCCACTCGATCAACGCGCGCCCGTGAAGTCCCTCGAAGAGTTGCAAAAGCTAGCCAATGCCGGAGACGCCGAAGCGCAATGGCAGATTGGCCTCCGCTACCATAACGGAGACGGTGTTCCGCACGACGACGCCCAAGCCATACCGTGGTTCCTGCGCGCCGCCGAACAAGGACATGTGACCGCGCAGGCTACGCTCGGCGCCTACTATTGGGCGGGCCGCGGAGTTCCTGAAGACTTATCCAAAGCCTACTTCTGGTCTGCCATTGCGAACGCCCACGGTGACGAGGCCAGCAAGATTCGGCTGGAAGTGTTGGCTTCCCGAATGACCCGGGCGCAGATTTCCGCCGCACGCGAGCAGGCCGATGCCTGGATTCACTCCTATTACCAGCGAGCAAAATCCGAAGCCAACTGACCGAAGACGCTTCTGGTTTCCCCTGTGTCTCGCTGTGCCCCTGTGGTAAAGAACTTGCTTCTATCGGCCTGAAACGAACGTAGAATATAGAAGTGGCCACGCTGCACGACATTTTGACGGCAGACGCCCGCGTCCGCGAAGCCGACTCCGCGCTCTGGGAAAAACTGGATCGCGATCGAGTGCGCTGCTATGCCTGCGGCCACTGCTGCCCGATTCCCGAAGGACAACCCGGGGTCTGCAAGGTACGCTTCAACCAAGGTGGCAAACTCTATGCTCCCTGGGGTTACGTTGCCGGAGTGCAATGCGATCCCATCGAGAAGAAACCATTTTTCCACGCCCACCCTGGAGCCCTGGCCTACAGTTTCGGAATGCTGGGCTGCGATCTGCACTGTTCCTATTGTCAGAACTGGGTAACCTCGCAGGCCCTGCGCGATCCGGATGCCGTCTCCCCGCCGCTAGAGGCCGATCCGGAAATGATGGTCAAAGACGCTCTAGCGCAAGGCGCAAAAGTTGTAGTCAGCACCTATAACGAGCCGCTGATCACTAGCGAGTGGGCGGTGGAGGTTTTCCGCCAAGCCCGTAAAGTGGGACTGCTGACCGCGTTTGTCTCCAATGGCAACGGCACTCCGCAAGTTCTCGAGTATCTCCGCCCCTGGATCGATCTCTACAAGGTAGACCTCAAGAGCTTCGACGATCATCACTATCGCCAGCTAGGCGGACGCCTGCAGCCCATCCTCGATACCATCCAAAGTCTGCACCAGATGGGCGTGTGGCTGGAGATTGTCACCCTGCTAATCCCCGGCTTCAACGACAGCGACGATGAACTGCGCAAGCTAACCGCGTTTCTGGCCAACGTCTCGCCCGATATCCCCTGGCACGTAACCGCCTTTCACCAGGATTACAAAATGATTTCCCCCGCCGATACGCGCCCCGAAGATTTGGAGCGTGCCGCCGCCATCGGCCGAGAATCTGGATTGCGCTACATCTACGCCGGCAACCTTCCCGGACGGGTGGAGGGCTTGGAAGATACGAATTGCCATCAATGTGGAGAACTGCTGATCCAGCGCTACGGATATTCGATCAAAAAATACAGGTTAACCCCAGAAGGAAATTGTCCTGCCTGCCACCAGCCAATCCCCGGCCGCTGGTCAAACAAATTTGACGGCCAGATAACGTCCAACCCTTTTCTGCCCCGCAAGCGCGCCTGATTCTGTGCGGTGCATAGCTTCACCGCTGATTTGTTAGTGGAGGGGGCGTCACGCCCGTCCTGCCGGGCGGGGACGCCCGGCGCTCCTCCGGATTGGAATTTCACAGCGGGCTGTTAAAATTCTCTCGCAAACCATTCATCAACTTCATGCGAACAGCAAAAACATTGCTGCTGGCGGTCTTATTGTCTCTGGGTCTCGCCTGTTCTCCGCGGGACTTCCTGACGCGCCGTCTAGCCGCTGACTTAATCTCGGCCTCCGACGCCTTCAAAGCGCCGCAAATATTCTGGCTCCGCACCGGCATCGTCTCCAACAAAGATTTCAGTTCTCCCGACTCCCTGGTCTTACAGCGCCGCGGGTGGATCATCGGCACCGAGCAGAAGAAGTGTCCCGCCGGAGTCGACCCTCCGCCCTGCTGGGATATACAACTCAGCCCGCTAGGAGTCGATACGATCCGCCCCCTGATTACGAGTGCGTTGCCCGCCAACGGACCCGATATCGGCCCGATCGGAATCCAGGTTGCGCGCCGCGAACTCGTGAGCATTTCCGGAATCAGCAAAGCCGGCAACTTCGCCGATGTCGAGTTCACCTGGCGTTGGGTTTCGATCAATCAAGTTGGCGCGGCGCTTTACGACAGCGGAGTCCACTACCGCTCGACCGTGGGATTCCGTGGCTATGACGACGGCTGGCGCGTAGTGGAACAAAGCGTCCCCAGCAACCAGTCGCTGGATGAAGCGCTGCGCAACGCGCAACCGACGACGCCATGAACGTTTGTACCATGACCTGCCGCACTACGACTGACGGCACCATGAATCACCGAAACCCGTTACGAATTGTCATCCCGAGCGAAGCGAGGGATCTGCAGTTCGCCGCAAGATGCAGATCTCTCGCTTCGCTCGGGATGACAAAATCTTGAAAGAATTGTCGAACACACCTATGCAACGATCCGCCTTGTCGGTCTCACTCCTGTTCGTGATCTGCACGTCACTCTTTGCCCCAGCCCAAACCGCCAAGCCCAAGCTAACCCTCGACGAGTTCTTCAACTCAGTCAGCTTTGACGCCGTAAAACTCTCTCCCGACGGCAACAACGTTGTCATCGCCACCGAACGACCTGATTGGGAGCAACAGATCTTCCGCAAAGAACTCTGGCTCTACCGAACCGACCCCAGTGGCGGAAGTCTCATCCAATTGACGCAATCCGGACACGACAACTCGCCGCAATGGTCGCCCGACGGCCAGTGGATAGCCTTTCTAGCGGAAAGAAAAACCGGCGATGCTAAAGACGCAGACGCCGGAGACGACGAAAAAGATGGCCGCGGCAATGCCAAAGACAAAGATAAAGATAAAGATAAAGACAAAAACGCAGCCCAGATTTATCTAATCTCGCCCAACGGCGGCGAGGCCTTTGCCATCACTTCCGGCGAAGACGAAGTCCATGCCTTTGCCTGGGCCGCCGATTCGAAGGCAATCTATTTCGCGACCCGCCAGCCCTGGACCAAGCAGCAGAACGACGATCACAAAAAAGATTGGAAAGATGTGGTCCGCTACCGAGGCGACGAGCGCGGCGACGTGATTTTTCGCATCGCGCTGGAAGAAGCCGAGGCCCGCCGCGCCGCGCTGGGCTCTATTGCCGTTGGTTCTAACAAAAAAGACACTCCCGACCCGCAAAAAGATTCCGGAGCCACCCCCGGCGCCGTAGCCATTGCGCGTACGCCGCTGCGAGTAGCTCAGATCACGATCTCGCCAGACGGCCAGCGCCTGGCCTTCCTGTCCGAGTCGGTCTCCGAGCGTCAGGAGAAGATGGAAGACATCGAACTCTACTTCGTCAACCTGGCCAACAACGCCGCCGAAGCGCCCATCCGCCTCACCCGCAACGAAGCCGTGGAACTGAATCTGCAGTGGTCGCCGGACAACCGTCATCTGTTTTTTCAAGTCAACCTGGGATCGCTCGAACGGAAGTATGAAGATCCGCAGCCGCGCCTCTACTGGATAGACGTCGGGGCTGATGTCAACGACGCATCCAGCACTCCGCCGGAAAAAAGACAACCCCAGCGCTGGTTCGCTGACTACCCAGGCGAGATCGTGCACTACGCGCCGCTCCCAGACGGCTCCGTGCTCTGCACCTGCCGCCAGGGGACCGAGGTGCAGTTCCTAACGCAAGCGACTCCAAAAGCCGCCATAGTGAAGCTCGAAGGATGGCCCGGTACCTACGAAGCCCCCGCCGCCGCGAAGCAATCGCAGACGAAGCGCATTGCGTTTGCTTACTCGTCCATCGAGCGCCCCACGGAAGTCTACCTGGCCGATGGCCCCGACAAACTGGCACAGGCGCGCCCCATCACAAAGTTCAACCAGTTGTTCACCGAGCGCGATCTGCCCCGGGCCAAGCCCTATCACTGGACCGCCCCCGACGGTACGAAAATCGAAGGCATGCTGATGTACCCGCCAGGAAAATTTGAAGCGAAGAACTTGCCGACGTTCGTGTTCATCCACGGAGGTCCGCAAGACGCCGATGGCAACCACTTCGAAGCCGACTGGTATCAATGGGATCGCCTCGCCGCCACCGCCGGCTGGCTGGTGTTCGAGCCTAACTATCGCGGCTCAACTGGCTACGGAGACAAGTTTGCCCTCGCCATCGTCCCCGAACCTTTCTCCAGTCCCGGCCGAGATATTCTCGCCGGCGTAGACGCGCTGGCGAAAGACGGCATTGCCGACCCGAACCGCCTCACTATCGGCGGCTACAGCTATGGCGGATATATGACCAACTGGCTGATTACCCAGACCACGCGCTTCAAGGCCGCGGTTACAGGCGCGGGCGGGATCGAGAACGTAGCCGACTGGGGCAACGACGACTCGACCTTCGATGATGCGTATTTTTTTGGCGGCCGCCCCTGGGACAAACCCGATCGTTACAACAGCGAAGCCGCGATTTTCCAGATCAGCAAAGTAAAAACGCCAACTCACATGGTCGCAGGTGGCGACGACATCCGGGTTCCCGTGCTGGAGAGTTACCTACTCGATCGTGCTCTGCACGAGCTCAACATTCCAAGTGACCTGCTGGTCTTCCCAGGAGAAGGGCACGATCTCGACAAGAATCCCTGGCACGGAAAGATCAAAGTAAGAGAAGAATTGAAGTGGCTGGAGAAGTATGGTGGCGTGACGGCTACGCCTCCCGTCGCGCAAGAATGATCTTGCCTATCGTTCCACAAAAGAAGCCCGATTCCATGCAGCGGCCAACCAAAGAGGTCGGCCACGGTTCCAAGACAACAAGAGCGTAATCAACAGTTCCACGGAGGTCCAAAGTGAATCTCTCGCGCTTCGTCTGCGTTTTCATTTTCTGCGGCAGTCTCTTCGCGCAATCGCCGCAACCATCCCTCACCATATATAACGAGGATTTCGCCGTAGTGCGCCAGGAGATCCCCTTGGATCTGAAGTCCGGCGAAAACCAGATCAACGTAAATGACATCACCATGCACCTGGAGCCCGACTCCGTTATTCTGCGCGATCCTACGGGCAAGCACGCGCTGCAGGTGCTCGAACAGAATTATCGTGCTGATCCCATCACCGAGCCGTTGCTGCTCTCCCTCTACGAAGGCAAGATGCTCGATTTTGAAGTCAGGACCGCCCAAGGCTCGCAAATCATTGTCAAAGGCAAAGTGATCCGCAGCGGATACACGCCCCACAACTCTTTCGCCATGAACCGCTACGGCCAGGACTACTACCAGGGCCAGATGATGGCTTCCTCAACGCCCGTCATCGAGGTTGATGGCCAATTGCGCTTCAGTCTTCCCGGCACGCCCGTTTTCCCCAGTCTCACCGATGACACCATTCTGAAGCCGCGCCTCGAATGGATGCTAGCCACCGACAAAGCTGGAACATTTCCCGCTGAATTTTCCTACATCACCGGAGGCATGAGCTGGCAAGCCGACTACAACATCGTAGCCCCCGAAAAAGGCGACCTGGTCGACATCGTGGGCTGGGTCACCATGGACAACCAGACCGGCAAGACCTTCGAAAACGCCCGCATCAAGCTGATGGCCGGGGACGTCAACAAGATTCGACAGGGAATGAATGGCCGGGCCTTCGACAAGGTGATGGTGGCTGGGGCCGCCGCGATGGCCGGCCCTCCAGTCACCGAAAAAGCCTTCGACGAATACCACCTCTACACCCTCGAACGCGCCACGACACTGCGCGATCGCGAGACGAAACAGGTAGAGTTCATCCACGCCGCCGCCGTAGCCACCAAGCAGCTCTACGTTTACGACGGCCTCAAGATCGACTCCAACCGCTACAACGGTTGGGGATGGGAAAACATCCGCAACGATCACAATTACGGCACCGAATCGAATCCCAAAATCTGGGTGATGCGCGAGTTCGTCAACTCGCAGAAGAACCATCTAGGCATGCCGCTGCCCAAAGGCCGACTTCGCTTCTACCGTCGCAACGATGATGGCCAGATCGAATTCACCGGCGAAAACGTCATCGACCACACGCCCCGCGACGAGACCATCCGCATCTACACCGGCAACGCCTTTGATTTGACCGGAGAGCGCACCCGCACCAACTACATTGTGGAGATGAACAAAAGCACCGCAACCGAATCGTTCCAGATCAAGCTCCGCAACCACAAAAAAGAGCCGGTGGATGTCCGCGTAGTAGAACACCTGTATCGAGCCCTGACCTGGGATATCGCGTCCAGTTCCGCCGACTACAAAAAGACCGAAGCTCACACCATAGAGTTTCCGGTAACGATTCCACCAGATGGAGAGAAGGCAATCACCTACACAGCGCATTACACCTGGTGAGAACGCTCGCGGAGGGACGGCCGCCCCCGGCCGTCCAGCCGAGCAAAGCTCGGCCGCTGCCGATGGTCATAGTAACGCTGATTTCGGGGAGTGTGTCAGCTTGGATTTGAGCGCTGCAATCGCTTTCTAAACCAGTTCAAAAAGGAGGCGGCCAACGCAACGATCGCTATGCCGGCCCAAAACCACGCGTGCTGTTCGAGATAAGCCCCAAGACTAAGGGTCCCATAGTGTGTGAAGAAGTGAAATTTTGCAGCGACGTAGAGAAGAATGGAGATAACCACCAGAACCTTATCGATTCTGTCGCACCACGTTTCCAGTTCGCGATAGCTTGACATGGAGCCCCTACCGCCGTGCTGCCGTAGTCTGCAGCTGCGCAACCCGCGTCCGCGGAGCGATTTGCTGATAACGCGCAATCCCCTGATACAGCGCTTCCGCGATCTGCTGGCGATAAGTCGCGCTCTGCAGGTTGCGCTCGTCCGCCGGACTGCTGACAAACGAAATCTCGGTAAGAACCGCCGGCATGGTCGTGCCGGTAAGCACTGCAAACGACGAGTCCTTGATGCCGCGGTTGCGAATGTCCGGGCTCGTGGCTGACAGCGTGGCGTATAGCGCCCGCTGGACGCTAGCCGCCAGCCGCCGCGACTCTTCAATTTTCTCGTGCAATCCGCCCACCGACAGCGATACCGGAGTCAGCTTGGCGAATGTTCCATCCTCGCGCCGCTCGACCTCGCGCGATCCCGGCGCCGCAAACGAATTCGTATAGTAAGTCTCCACTCCCCGTGCCGTCGCCGAACTGCTGTAATTCGCATGAACCGAGACGAACAGGTCCGCCTGCGACTGGTTGGCGATGTCCGCGCGCTGTTCGAGCGGCAGGTAGGTGTCGTTGGTCCGCGTGAACATTACCTCCGCTCCCAATCGCGACTGCAGCAACTTGCCGAGCCGCTGCGTCACGTCGAGCACCAGATCTTTTTCCAGCAATCCTTCGCGTCCCACCGTGCCCAGGTCCCAGCCGCCGTGTCCGGCGTCAAGCACGATGCGGATCTTTCCGGTTCGAGCTGGAAAAGCCTTTACCGGCACAACCTGCTCAGATGCCTTAGCCGTCAATGCCGCAACGGGAGCCGCTTTCGAGGGAGCCGCCGACGCGTCCACCGACGCAATCGCAGCCGAGCGGTTCGGAGCAAAATGGCTGGCTACCGAAGTTTTCTCGGTGCCGCGCAGTTCCACCACCAGCCGATACGGGTTCGACTCCATGCTGACGGAGAAGTTCGATCCGTCCCGCGTGTCGAGCACGATCCGCGTCACGCCCGCGACCGGCTGCGCTACGCGTACCCGCGTCAGCGATGCATCGCCCACGTCCATTGCCTTCCCATCCAATCCAGCCGACAAAGCCGTGTCATGCAGATCAAAGTAAATCCGCTCCGGTGACATCAAACGATGCACTTCGTAAGGAACCTGGTCTTCCATATCAATGACCACCGTGCTGCCCATCGACGAAGACCAGTGACGCACGCCTGTGACTTTCGGAAGCGCCGCCAGTTTGTCTTCCGGCACAGCCGTGAGTGGCGCGGCATCGGCCGCGAGCTTCTCCGGATTCATCAAATTGTCGGCGGCTGCCGGCGCCAGAACATCGTCCGGAGGCGCGGGCGGTGTAGTCACCGACCGTGGCGAAGTCTTGGTTGCGTCAACCCGCGTGCTTTCGCCCTGTGCTGCCGCGACCTTTGTGACCGCCGTCTTCCCATGACCCTGCATTCCCCACCACGCGCCCGCTGAAAACAACGCAGCTACCGCCACCAGCCCCATCACTACATTCAGTCCCGGCCGCGAACTCCAAGGAAGAGCAAGGTGATACGGAAACGAGAAGGAGCGATGCTGTTTGGAGGAACTTGCCGGCTCCTCGCTCTCCAATGGAATCGCAAACGTCTCATCCGCGGCGGCGCTGTGCTCCGGCAACTCAATCATGTCCGCGGGAATGGCAACCGGCCAAGCCAACGCCGCAGAGTCTTCGTCCGGACCGGGAAGAACGCGGCTTTCAGTCCTGCCCTCATCGGGCAACAAAGAAGCAGGCTCCACAGTTTTCTGAATAACCCGGCTTTGTTCCTGCTGGTGGTTGGCCCAGAAGTGTACAGCAGCGGTAGCTGCCAGTTCTTGCGATTGGTTGGCGCTGAGGTCTGCCGCTGCTGTACCCGTCTGTTCTTGCTCTCGGTTGTCGCAGAAGTCTACCGCTGCGGAAACTGGCGTATCGTCAGTGGCGGCTTCAGCCGCTGAGGGTGACTGCGCCGTGTCAGCAGCCGGCCTCGCCTGCAACACTTCATCCGCCACATCCGATAGCCAATGAATACGCCGGTCCTGATCCTCGGGCCGAAGTGCCGAAAGCACCAATTCACCAAACAGATCGAAACATCGGACGTCGTGATCGGTGAAAGCCAGCTCCGTCGTCGAAAACGCCTGCAGCACGCCCAGTTGCTCGCGCCGTCCGCGCAATGGCACCATCACGGTAGATCGCGCTCCGAGCGCGCGTGCCAAGTCCAGTTCGACGCGCCTATCGCTCGCGCAATCGTCGCAACGAAGAATGCGTCCCGATTCCAGGCACTCCTGCAAAAACGCCGATTCGCCGGCCAGGTGAACCCCGCGCTCCACCGCGAGCGCTCCGGCGCTGGCGCGGCACACCATCGTAGTTCTCTCTTTTGTTTCAGTCGCTTCCGTTGAATTTGCCGCCAGCGCAATCACAATGCCGTCGGCCTGGGTAATCGGCAGGGCGCGGTCGCAGATCAACTGCAATACTTCCGTCAGGATGAATCGTTCTGTCTCGAACAAATCGCGATCCGAGGCGCTTCCCGCAGCCGCGCGCCGGTTCCGTATCTGCTCGCGCAGTTCCGAGAAGGCAAGCAAAGCGCGCAGCGCTTCCTGCCGCGCAATCGATTCGAGGACGCGGTTCCCTCCCTGCAGTGAAGACGCAGGATCCGCCGTCGAAGGCGTTTCCCAGTCAACTCGGGTTGGGTTGGCGCTCATACTCGTAAGGTCAGGACCACAAAAACCCAGTATTCATCGAATCTATCATCGTATCGCCGGCGCGCCGCAGATTTCATTGCCAGCCTTGGTGCGCCAGTGCACGAGGTCGAAGGGCCCAGGTGTTTTCCTTCGCGCACCGTAGTGGCCTTGGCGGTAAAAGGATTTGGCACTCCCAGCCTGGTTCGATCGAAGCCGCGTCGACAATCTCCAGCGTAATAGTCTTTAGGGTGGTCAAGCAATGTCCATTGGTACACGTCCCGTCGCGCGGCCGAGATGCGTCAAATCTCACCCCGCAGCCTATAGGGCCCGACCTACGACCCTTCAGCTTTTGCCCCAGCCCCCAATTCGTCCTATCTTGGAAGAGCAGGGAAATAACCCCGGAGAAGTGATGACCGAAGCAGCCAGGCAAGAAAAACCCGAAGAACCCAAGAAATCCAACTGGTGGTGGCCTGCCGGAGTTGTGGCCAGCGGTTTGGCCGGCGCCGCCGCCGTAGTTGCCTTCCGCGGATGCTGGCATGGCAAAATGAGCTGGCCCGTAGGCGTCCAGGGATGTTCTTACCAGGTTTGTCTGAGGTGCGGAGCCATGCGTCTATTCGACGAGAAGACCTTCAGCGCCTACGGTCCATTCCGCAACGACCTGAAGCAACTCCTGGCGTGGCAGAAGTTGAAACCCTGAAACCTCGAAACCTGCTCTTCCTCACGCTCCGACCGGTTGCCCCTGCCGCTTATACCACTCCACCGTGCGCCGCAGCCCGTCTTCAAAGTTCACCAGAACCTTGTATCCCAGATGCTTTTCTGCCTGCGTAATGTCCGCCAGCGAATGTTTGATATCCCCGCCCCGCTCGGGACCGTACTTCACGTTGCCCGTGTAGCCAGTCAGCGGCTTCAAAGCCTGGAAAGTTTCATTCAGCGTGATCCGCCGTCCCGTGGCGCAGTTAAAAACGCGCCCCGCGCACTCCGCCGCCGGAGCCGAGCAGGCCAGCAGATTCGCCGATACCGCATTGTCGATGTAAGTAAAGTCGCGGCTGGTTTCGCCATCGCCAAAAATCGTCGGCTGTTCGCCGCGCAGCATTTGCATGCTGAACTTCGCCAGCACCCCCGAGTAAGGCGAAGAAGGATCCTGCCGCGGCCCGAAAATATTGAAGTAGCGCAAGCAGACCGTTTCCAGCCCATAGCAGCGGTAGAACGAAATCATATAAAGTTCGCTGGCCAGCTTGGCCACCGCGTACGGCGAAATCGGACTAGGAGTCATGGCCTCATACTTAGGAAGCGTAGGCGTATCCCCGTAAGCCGAAGAGGAAGCGGCATACACCACGCGTTTCACCTTGGCGTCGCGCGCCGCCACCAGAACATTGACCGTCCCATCCACGTTGGCGCGGTTGCTCGCGAGCGGGTCCAGCACCGATTTCGGCACCGACGGAATCGCCGCCTCATGCAGCACGTAATCGATCCCCGCGCACGCGTCGTGCATAGCCTCCAGATCGAGAATGTCCGCTTCCCGAAAGTCGATGCTGCTCAGTACTTCGGTCAGGTTCTCGCGTCGCCCCGTGGCAAAGTTATCGACGCCCCGCACTTCCGCGCCGCCTTGCAACAGAGCCCGCACCAGCGAGGACCCGATGAACCCGGCGGCTCCCGTCACCAGATATTTAGCCATAGTGTCTTAATGATAATGGATGTATGGACAATGGACGACCCAGCACCCTGATGCAGCGCGTGACCGCGGTAACTTCCGCTCCCGCACCCGCCAAACGGGCCGCTAGCCGCTCCATCCCTGGAGGTTGGTAGGACTCACGACCGGCGAACCCGCTTGGCCATCTGGTGAAACTCATTGCGGGAGAGCAGCTGATTCTTCCGAAAAAATTCGGTGACGTCGTCGACCAGCGCTTTCGGGTCGACCACCGGCAGGCTATCGTTAGCAGCATTCTCCCGGGCCTGCACCCCATTCGATACGGCGCTGTTCCCGGCCAGCAGTTCGACGAGTTGCCCGAGTTGGGATCTCTGTTCCGGTTCGATGTCAGTGAAGCAGATGCCCATGCCCAGCGCCGGGTACGAGGCGCGAACCACTCCCGCCGTTTCAATCCGGAAGCCGCACGACTTGAGCACAATGCGAACGGGCGTATCGATGGCGTGCGTGTTGCTCATTTCCATGTAGCATCCGTGCAGGCTGACGTCGATTAGCGTTCCCCACAGCCGGACGTCGCTGCCCTCCGCCCGAAACTCCACGCTCCCCGAACAGCGAAGCCGCGGACTCTGCCGCCTCTCTCTCCACCCGGCAGCAGCCTTACCCGTCGCCGCTCCCGCGTCACTCTTCACCTCTGCCTTCGCCGGCGCCCCTCCTTTAAGCCGGCGCAGATAGTTCGCGCCGTCCTCGCCCTTACTCGATTCCGGCGTCAAGCCAGCCTGTTCGGAAAGGAAATTCGGATCCACCAAGCCTCCGGCAAAGCCGCTTAGGTTTGGATCGGCAGATCGCAAGAAAAACTTTAACTCCCCGGGAAAAGTCGATTTTGTTTGTTGTCTTTGGGTGGCGCAGCGGGTCACCGCTGCGATAGTGCATTAGATCCCCGGAAACTGCGGCAAACCAGCCCGAATCTGCTGCCACAGCTCCTCTTTGCCATCCCCAGTCTTTGCCGAAAACGCCACGATCGGCACTCCCCCATAAGCCTGCCCCAGCGTCTGCATCGCCTGCCGTAACTGGTTGCCCGACAGCCGGTCGCACTTGGTGGCCACCAGCGCATACGGCCTTCCCTTGGCCGTCAGAAACTCGATCAACTGCCCGTCGCTTTCCTGCGGAGGAACATTCGAATCCACTAGCACCAGGCAAAGCGCCAGGCTCGACCGCTGATGCAGGTAAGGGTCCACAAATCGTGCCCAATCCTCCGAGATCGAGCGCGCAACCTTGGCATAGCCATATCCCGGCAGATCGGCGAACAGCAACTCCGGCCGCGGTTGTCCCGCCCGCCGCACTTCATAAAAATTAATGCTCCGCGTACGCCCCGGAGTATTGCTGGTCCGCGCCAGCTTTTTCCCCACCAGTGCATTGATCACGCTCGATTTCCCAACATTCGACCGTCCCAGGAAAGCGACCTCCGGCACGCCGGGGACAGGGAAGTGCGTCAAGTCGCTAGCCGACAGCAGGAATCGCGCCAGAATCCGCATACAGACAGTTTCCAGTGTAGAGGTCGCGCATGGCAAGCGCCGCAGAAAATAAAACTGGCAAAAGAGTATGAGCAAGCTGACAGCAGAGTTGTGTGCGAAAGCTGGCAGAGGTGTATGAGCGAAAACTGATCCGGAATGCTGCCTGGCAGTAGAGCATATCAGCAATCCAGCTTCGGAGGGGCGAGCTCAATTTAGCCCAGCGCTTCATCGCCGGGAAGAACTTCTTACCACCCGCTAAAGCCCCAGCGGACGCTTATGTTCCACATCCTGTTCCTCGATCGGATGTAGCCTGTGCCAAAGCGCCAGCCCGCCCGCAATGACAAGTCCAATCAGAACGCTGAACAAAAAGAACCACCGGTAAGCTGGCAGCGCGATCAGCAGAATCGCGACGACCGCGAGAGCAACGATAAGACCCGCCGATCCCTTCAAACTGAATCCAAATCGTCTCCCGGATTCCGGTTCCATAGGCGGCATGGCTAAACTCCCCGAACACTGCCGCGATGCGATAGAAATCCGGCAAGAAGAAAAAGCAGCCCGGGCGCTGCAATCAAGAAGAAGAACGGACCCTGAGGCAGATGCCCGGAACGCAGCAGATTCCAGACGTAAAACGCGATCAGGCATCCCAACGCCACCATCCCTCCCAACTCCTCCCGAAGCCAACCCACGACCAGCCCCACGCAGACTC
>Ga0209415_10008252_pt1 | contig 18087 bp, 14 predicted proteins | sample PeaSoiSIISIP2007_FD_187696 | JGI IMG/M metagenome (GOLD analysis project Ga0209415, IMG submission 187696) | Peat soil microbial communities from Weissenstadt, Germany - SII-SIP-2007 (SPAdes) (version 2) | ecosystem: Environmental > Terrestrial > Soil > Wetlands > Peat | place: Germany... | reverse complement strand
CGCGGCCGGTAACAGACCCAGCGTCGCCACCAGGCTGGTCACGATAATCGGGCGGAGTCTTAGAACGGCGCCCTCCACCGCCGCCTCTTCAATGGAATGCCCGCGCGAGCGTCTTTGATTGATGTACTCCAGCATGATCACGCCGGTTTGCACCGAGACGCCGAACAGCGCGAGAAATCCGATGCCCGAGGAAACGCTGAAGTGGGTGTGCGTCAGCAATAGCGCCAGCATCCCGCCGAGGGGAGTCATCATGACGTTCACGATGATCAGTGAGGCCCACTTGACGGACTGAAACATGGTGTACAGGATCACGAAAATAATCAGGACAGTGAGCGGCACGATGATGGCCAGGCGCGCCGCCGCGCGCTTCTCGCTCTCGTATTCACCCTCCCAATTGACGTGATAGCCGCGCGGCATTTGGACCTGCTTGGCGGTTTTCTGAATGGCCTCTTCCACCGTGCTTCCCAAGTCGCGCCCGCGAACGCTGTACTTCACCGCGACGTAGCGCTGGTTGCCCTCGCGATAAATCTCAGAGCCGCCGTCCTTCATTTCGATTTTGCAGAGTTGCGCGAGTGAAACGCGCTCGCCGGACGGCGAAAGCAGGCGAATATTCGCGATCGCTTCGCGCGTGTCCCGATAGGGCGCCTGGTAGCGCGCCACCAGATCGTAGCGCTGTTCGCCTTGCAGGACCTGCGTCAGCGCGTTGCCGCCCACGGCGGTCTGAATGGCGTCTTGGATATCGGCGACGTTGATTTGGAAGCGGGCCGCCTGCTGGCGATCCACCTTGACGTTCAGGTTGGGCTGGCCCAACAGTCGAAACACCCCCAAATCTTCTACGCCCTGCACAGTACGCATTACCTTGACCACCTCGTCCGCTTTGTCTTCCAGAGTCCGCAAATCGTCTCCGTAGATCTTAGTGGCAAGCTGGCCTTTCACCCCGCTGACGGCCTCTTCCATGTTGTCCGCGATGGGCTGCGAAAAGTTCCAGATGGCGCCCGGGATCTTCTCCAGCTCTTCGTTCATGGACGCGATGAGCGCTTCCTTGTTCTGATGGAAGATCGGCCGCCATTGCTCCTTCGGCTTCAAGTCCACGCAATACTCGGTATTGAAGAAGCCGGTTGTGTCCGTGCCATCGTCCGGGCGTCCCACCTGGCTGGTCACAATGGTCGCCTCCGGGAACGCAGCCAGCGTCAAGCGCGCCTGATTCGCCACGCGTACGCCCTCGGTTTGGCCGGTGCTGGGCGCGAACGTTCCACGCACCCACAGCGCGCCCTCGTCCAGATGTGGAAGGAACTCGGAGCCGATGATCCCGCTGGTCGCCAGATATGCCGTTGCCCCCAGCGCCAACACGCCCACCGACACCACGGCCCAACGTTCGCGAATTGCCCGGCGTACTGCTTTGCGGTAGAGCACCGTGAGGATTCGCATCAGCGGATTGTGCCATTCCTTTGCTCCGCGCCGGAACAAGAAGCTGGCGAGCACAGGCGATACGATAATCGAGAACAGGAGAGCTCCCAATAGCGCGAACGCCACCGTCCACGCCATCGGTTTGAACAGCCGCCCCTCCACGCGTTGCAGCGTGAAAATCGGAATGTAGGCCGTAATAATGATGGTGATCGCGTAGAACACCGGCCGTTGGACTTCATGCGCCGCCAAGCGAATCTGGGCGCCAACCGACATACGCTCTCCATTTCCAGACTGGTGCGAGTGCAAGTGCCGCACAATGTTCTCGATCATCACCACCGCACCATCCACAACCATGCCGAAATCGAGGGCGCCCAGCGACAAAAGATTGGCGGGAATATGCCGCAAGCTGAGGCAGATGGACGCAAATAGCAAGGAAAAGGGGATGGTTACCGCCACGATCAGCGCGGCGCGCGTGTTGCCCAGGAACAGGAACAGGATGATGACGACCAGGATGATGCCCTCGGTCAAATTGTGCAGCACGGTGTGGGTCGTAAACTCCACCAGTTCGCTGCGATCGATGAACGGAACAATCTTCACCCCGGCGGGCAGAATGAAGTTGTTGAGTTCGTCCACCTTGGCGTGAATGCCCTTGAGGGTGGTATCTGAATCGGCGCCCTTACGCATCAGCACGATCCCGGAAACCACGTCCGGGTTGTCCGCAATCTTGCCATCCTCACGTCGAATTACCCGGCCAAATTGCCCCAGCCGTATCTTGGGGCCCTGCGCCACGCTGGCAACGTCGCTGATGTGCAGCGGTGTTCCGTTCTGCGTCTTGATCACCGTGTCGGCGATGTCGCGTACGTTGTTCACCATGCCGACTTCGCGCACATTCACTTGTTGCAGGCCGGCCTCAATGAAGCTCCCACCCGCGTTGGCGTTATTGTTGGCCAGTTGCTGCTCCACCTGCCCAATGCTCAGCCCGTATGCGATCAGCTTCTCCGGATCGATGCGGACCTGATACTCGCGCGTTGGACCGCCGAAGCTCGCCACGTCCACCACATCCGTCACCGACTTGAAGTTCTTTTCGACGACCCAGTCCTCCAGCGATTTCAGCTCCATCACGTCATATTTCGGATTGGTGCTGCGCAACGTGAAGAAATAGATTTGCCCGACGGGGCTCCAGTCGGTCCCCATCTGCGGCGTGACTCCGGGCGGCAACGTGACCTGCGCCAGCCGCTCCAGCACGCGCTCGCGGTTCCAGGCGTTCTCCGATCCATCCTCGAAGATCAGCTTCACATCCGACAAACCGAACAACGAAAATGAGCGCAGGTGCACCACGTCCGGAATCCCGTTCATCGCAATTTCCAGCGGAATCGTTACCTGCTGTTCGATCTGCTCGGCCGAGATCCCCGGCCATTGCGTGATGACGTCGACGTAGTTGTTGGCCACGTCGGGATAAGCTTCCACCGGAAGGTTGTGGAACGAAATCGCGCCCCAGGCCAGCAGAATCAGCGCGATGGCTAGAACCACGAAACGGTTGTTCAGCGCGAAATCGACTACTTTGCGGATCATTTTACTGTTCTACGGTGGATTGCAGAACCAGCGCGTTCGCAACCACCTGCTGTCCGGACTTGATTCCCGAAACGATCTCCTGTAGATTGCCGGGCAGCATTTTTCCGCCTACCACCTCGATGCGCCGGAACTGTTTGTTCCCGTCCGGTGCATATACCCAGTCGCGATCATGCAGGTGCAGAATCGCCGTCGCCGGCACGGTGGCATGCACTTCGCTTTGCATCCCATGGAAGGTGGCGGTGACGAACATACCAAAGCGAAACATCCCTGAATTCTCCACCTCCAGGCGCACCTTTTCGGTTCGAATGTTGGGGTCCAGCGTGGGGGCAATATTGGCGATGCGCGCCTTGAGAACCAGCTTGGGATACGCCGCCAGACGAATGTCGGCATACTCGCCTACGCGCACGGATGCCATGTCGTTCTCGTACACGTCGCAGATGATCCACACGTGCGATAGATCCGAGATGGTGAACAGGTTCGGAGAATTGTCCAGCGTTTTCACGCCCGCCGACGCCGTTACCTGCTGATCGGTGATTACGCCGGAAACGGGCGCATGGATCTCAATGATGGAACTGGGATGCTCCATGTCCGCCCCTAACACCTTCAGGTGCTCGATGGTGGTCTCCACTATGACTTTGGCCTTGATCTGTGCGTCCTCGGCCACTTCCTCGTCTTTCTTCGGGATCGCGCCCTTTTCCAGTAGCTCTTTCGATCTCTCCAGTTGCGTCTTGGCCAGAGTCTCGTCCGCGACCGCCTGCCGGTAATCGGAAAAAGCCTGCGCGATGTCCTGGCTTTGCACCTTGAGCAGCAACTGTCCCTTGGTCACCGCGTCGCCCAGCCGCGCGTCGATTTCCACAATCCGGCCCGATGCCAGCGAGATCACCGGAATGTTTCGCGAGACATCCGCGCTCACCGCGCCCGTCGCCTTCAGCTCCGGCGCCGCGTCATGCTGGCCAGCGGTCGCGATTGGAAACTGCTCGGGATGATCCACCTGGAACACGCTACCGTCAGATTCATGGATTACCTCGGCCGCTGGAGGTGCTCCCTCCTTGGGATTCGCTTCCACTTTTGCGCCGCAGCCGGCCAACACGAAACTAGCCGCCAGGCAGCCTGCGGCCAGTGCCGCAACAATCACACGCTTCATGGAATAACCTCCTCGCCGACGGCCAGATTCACTTGCGCGGCCGCCGTCAAGAACGAACCCACCAGGTTTAAGTAGTTCAACTGCGTGCTCCGATAATCCTGCTGCGCTTGCAGAAAATCCAACAGCGAAGCTCCGCCGCGGTTATAGGCGAAGGAAACCGTATCACGCACTTCCACGGCCTCGTTCAGATAGACATCCTTATAAGGCCGCAGCAACGCCAGGTTGCTTTCGATGGCCGCGTAGGCGGAATCCACATCGCTAAACACCTGCGCCGTGGCCGCGTCGCGCAGCCGCTCATTGCGCATGATGTCCTGTTGCGTCCGCAGTTTCTCGCCCTGATTCCGGTCGAAAATCTTCAGCGGAATGTTGACACTGACGCCGAAGTACGCCGGAATCGGTGGATTACGCGCGAAGTCCGCTCCGAAGGTCGGATCCACCGAGCCGTTCGCCATCGCCAGTCGATGATCCGTTTGCGCTTTCTCTACCGCCTGCGCCGCCGCCTTCAAATCCGGCCGGTTGTCCAGCGCTAATCGCCGCAGATCTTCCAGCCCGCTGATCTGCGCGGAAAAGTCGAACGGACCTGTGACATCAAACTGCTCTACCGGCGTTCGATCGTTCAACAGCGTGAGCAGCTGGATCTTCGCCGTGCGCAGATTCACCATGGCGGTCTGGACGTCCGTTTCGTACTGCACGCGCTGCAGCTCCAGCCGCTGGTAATCTACTTTCGCGATGTCGCCGGCCTTTAGCCGGTCATTGCTCACCGTCAGCAGCCGGTTGTAATAGGCCAGGTTCTCCCGTGCCAGATCCAGGACGGCCTTCTGCTGCAGGGTCTGCACGAACGCGCTACGCAAATTGAACATCAGCGTGCGCTCCTGATCGGCGTACTGCGACACGGCAATCGCCGTACCTTGTTGCGCGCTTTCTCTCCGTAACTCCCGTTTGTGCTGCCGCTCATGCAGATAAGTGATGGAACCCGCCGGAAACGCGTATGCGAGGGGAGCGTATGCGTTCGGCGAGCCATTCGGCAGAGTTTGCGTCGAGAATGGATTGATCTGATCCACGGAACCCACCAAGTCCGGATTGGGCCTCAAATACGCTGTGATCTCCTGCGAGCGCGACTCATCGATGCTGATCTCGGCCGCCCGCAGCGTCGGATTGTTGGTTTGAAATCGGCCCCGAATTTCCTGCCAGGTGAAGCTGCGAGGCTGCGCGAGTGCATTCGATCCTAACGCTGCCATGAGCAATATCCACCCGAGTCCGCTTCGAAGGCATTCTTCCAATCTAGGCATGTTCCAACGTCTCCGGCTTCCAGAGTACCCGCGTCTGGCGCATGGAAAGCGCGAAGTACGCGTCAGGCCAAAAGCCGGGCCTGGGCCTGGGGCCGGATCTAGATCTAAACTTAAAGGTAGCCGCGAGGATAAACACGAGTCCACTATCGTTCGGTCAAACCGATCGCCTATCTTTTGGCCAGAGCCCAGAGTCTTTCTGCTATCAGCTCGCGCAAGTCTTGCGAACGGCAACAACCGTGTGTCTAGAATATGACTAAACCGGCGCGCATCCCCATGCTGTCTTTCTTTCTTCGTGGCGGCACCAAGTCCGTCCTGCTCAAGGCAGGACTCCTGATCGCTATCATCGCGCTTGCCGACTGGCGAGCCGACAAGGATGTCACGCTCGGCTTCCTCTACCTGTTTCCCATGCTGATGGTCGGAAGCGTTTTGCGGCGCTGGCAGATCGGCATCGTGGCCGCGCTGTGTACCTTACTGGCTGAAGTTTTTGACTCCTTCGAATGGCGGGCAGCCTCCGGCGTCCCGCGCGATATCCTGGTCTTCGCCGCGTTCCTTGGCATGGGACTCTTCGTTTACGAGGTTGTCCGCAGCCGCCAGGCGGCCCTCCATCACTTGCAGCAGATCGAAGCCGAAAGCGAAGCCCGGCGAGCTGCCGAGGAACAGCTGAAGGTTCTCGTTGACAGTAGTCCAGTGGCCATCTTTACGGCTGATTCCGACGGCTCGGTGCTGCAGGCCAACGAGGCCGCGCATCGCCTGTTCGCTCTATCGCCTGGCTCGCTCCCGGGCAGGTCCATCCGCGAGTACCTTCCGTCGCTTGTGAACGTGCCGGCCCCGGAGCAGAATGGCCCGGTCTTCCGCACCGTCATGCAGTGCCGCGGTCGCCGTCAGGATGGCGAAGCCTTTCTCGCCGACATGTGGTTCTCCACTTATCGCACCAGCGTTGGGCCGCGGCTTGCGGCCATGGTGGTGGACACCTCCGAAGACCTGCGCAATCGTGAGGAATTCAGCCTCCACCAGCTCCTGGCTGCGTCGCGCATCCTGGTGGGCGCGGTGTCGCACGAGGTCCGCAATGTCTGCGGCGCCATCGCGGTGGTCCACGAGAACCTGGCGCGCAACAGCGCACTGGCCAACAACAAGGATTTTGAAGCCCTTGGCACGCTGATCCAGGCTCTGGAGAAGATCGCCGCCCTCGAGCTTCGCCAGACTGCCTATCAAGCTGTGCGGGTGGACCTTCCGGCGCTGCTCGAGGAGCTGCGGATCGTGATCGAGCCGGCCCTCCGCGAAGAGGATATTGTCATGGCTTGGGATATCCAGCCCGGCCTCCCGACAGTTTGGGCCGACCGCCAGAGTCTGATGCAGGTTTTTCTCAATCTCACCAAGAACAGCCAGCGCGCCATGCTCGATCAACCGGTCCGCGCCCTGAAAATAACGGCGCGTGCCGAAGGCCAGCGGATTACCGTTCGCGTCCAGGATACTGGCGGCGGGGTTTCACATCCCGAGCGTCTGTTCCGTCCCTTCCAGCCTGGCGCGCAAGCCACTGGTTTGGGGGTCTATTTATCGCGTGCTTTGATGCGATCCTTCCACGGCGATCTACGCTACGAACCCGAAGCTCAGGGATCCACATTTGTGGTCGAACTCTCGCCGGTCCTGGCCGGCAGCGGAAAAGAGACCTATGGCACAGGAAATCCGGATTCTGCTGGTGGACGATCACAGCTTGTTCCGCGACAGCCTCAGCCGGTTACTGCAGACTGAACCCGGCTTCACCATCGTCGGCTCTTGCGCCTCGGTCTCGGAAACACTCGCCATTGCCGCCCGGGAGCGGCCCGACATCATTCTTCTCGATTATGACTTGGGTGAGGAACAAGGCACGGCCGCGCTCGAGAAAATCCGCAAGAGCGGATTCCAAGGCCGCATCCTGATGGTCACTGCCGGAATGAGCGACGCAGCCACCGTTCGCGTGCTGGAAAGCGGTTCGGAAGGCATCTTCCTCAAGCACAGTTCTCCTGCTCAACTGGTGGAAGCAATCCACAAACTGATAGCCGGGGAACCGTGGCTGGACCCCCGCGCCATGCGCTCCCTGATTGCCGGCGCCGCCGGGCGCTCCGAGGAACAACGCACCTCGCAGGCCCTCACCCAGCGCGAGCGCTTCGTGCTCCAGGGCGTCTTTGAGGGACTGAGCAACAAAGAGATCGCCGCGCGATTGCAGATTTCCGAAGGCTCCGTGAAAGCCGTCTTGCAGCAGTTGTTTGACAAGACTGGCGTTCGCACTCGCGCGCAGTTGGTCCGCATCGCTCTCGAACGGCGCGCCCAGGATTGGCTCACCGGCGACGCTAGCGCCTAGTCAGGCGCTTCACTGAGTTACTTGCTCAGGTTTCCGCTTAGTACGCTTCGCAAAAACGTACCTAGTAGGCTAATTCCGGTAACTTTGGAAGGCCCGACGAGTCTTACTCTGCGGAGAGTTTCTGAAATTGCCACATCATCTTGGTCCGCCCGTTATCGCGGACCCTCGGGACGTGACCCCGCCAGAAGTCGCCGTTGAAGAAGTAGACCGGCGCTCCGAAACCCGTTATCAAACCCAGGATCCGGCCGAGATCGAGATCCTCCCAGGACCGAGCGCCCCGCTATTTGGCACGGTCCTTGACGTCTCCCGGTCCGGCTTGCGCGTCGCGCTCCAGAATCGTATCAGCCGCGGTGAGCATGTCAAGGTGAAGCTCCATCGCAACGTCATCTTCGGCGAAGTGCGCTACTGCCGCCCGGTTCCCAACGGATTCCAAGCCGGCCTGAAGATCCAGGACCTGGTGCGGCCGCCTGGCCGGCAAGACGAGCACATTGCCGATGACCCGCTCTCACTCTACGCCGTGGGCAAGGGGCTTTCGGTTGCCGAAGTCATCGACATGCGCGAGCATCTGGCGCACTGCGAAGCCTGCCGCACACGCCTGGCCCGGCAACAGGAAGCCTTGAATCCGGGGCGAAAACACCGGCCTCCGCTTCCTGGCAGGGCGAACGGTTAAGCGGATCGTCTAAGCACGCCGAGAAACCGGACCACCCATTGCCGGAACGGGTTCGGCGCTGGCGCTCCGGCCAGATGCTCGATCCCCGGATACGGTTTCATCCGTTCGCCTGGAACCTCGAACAGACGCAGCGATGCTTCTTGGTGCAGGAGTTTGCCACCTTTGAGCTCAATCGGAGCTCCCGCGGGCGCGACGATGTAACTGATGCCGAATCCATCGATCAGATCGGCACGCAACGCTTGCCCTTGATAGAAGCGGTTGGCCAGGTCTCGCTGCGCCTGGTACGTGACGCTGAATAAGTCGTGGCTGCCCAGGCTGGGCATCGGGATTGCCGCCACCCAGGGCGCCATGGCTTCCGGCGCGAGCACCAGACGGTCGCGCGGTAAGTTAGCCTTCATCCAAGAAAGCATGGCCACCTCGTCATTTGGCGCCACGGCGGAAAGAAACTCCGGGTTAGCGGATCTGCCGTCCTTCCAAAACTGCGCGTACGTGGTTCCGAGCGCAAGCGCTGAAATCACTCCCCAGCCCGCCAGCGCCAATCGCATCGGTCGCCGGTGCTCTGTAAATAGCCTCGAGATCAGCCGGTCGGCTTGGGCTTTCCTTACCAATAGAAAACCTACCGCGTACACATATCCGTCGAAGGTGTGCATCGCGCTCGGGATGCCGGGAATCATCGGTAACAGCGCCGCGCACAGAAACCAGCTCTGCAGGATTTCGTCTTCCGGTCTCTCCACCTTGAAACGGATCAACATCAGCCAGCAGATCAGGATGGCTGGAATTCCGTACACCAGCAGAACCCAGGCGGGAGAGCCCATTTTCCAAGCCGACAACTGGGAGAGATCCCGCACCCATGAGTATCGAAGAGTCTCGATCACATAGGGCAGCATTCCCGCGCCCGCCGCTACGAAAAGCCAGCAGCATTCCCGTTTTCGCGCCGCCTTCCAGAGAGGCCACACGGCGGCCACGGCAATCACGAAGATTTCGAAGGGGTGAAACAAGCCGTCCAGGAACACGCATAGCAGCAGCCAATAGTAATAGCGCCGCCGTCCCTCGGTGATGAACTTCGCCAGGTTCGCGAAGGCAAACAGCGTCATCGCGGTTCCGAATGTCAGAAGAGCGGAGTTGGACAATCCGCCGCGCACCAACCCGTCGGCTGTGTCGTAGCCATATTGCACCAACCCGTATCCCAGAACTAATTGCACGGCGGCCGGCAATCCCAGAGTCTTCGCAGCGGTCCAAGCTAGTAGCCACAGAGGCAACGCCCCCAACACTGCCAGAGCTGAATACAGCATGGCCCGCTGCGTCTTCATGAACGTTTGCGCGGCCAGAATCAGCGCGTAAGCCGCCAGCCAATACAGCAGCAATTGCAGGCCGTAGTAAGCGACCATGGTCGGCAGCCCTGAGCGCGCAGCGATGGTAAAGATGGGCTGAAAAAGCGCGGGCTCAGTCTGCCAGGGCGCATGGCCGTTCGGCAGCAGCCAGTGTGTCTTGGCGAGTTCCATCCAAGTTAGGTATTGCGGGACGTCCAGGTTGCGGAGGTAATACGCGGGCTGATAGCCCGGAGGCGGCGACACGATTCCCGCAATCACGCCGATATGGTTTACCAGACAAAGCGCGGTGCCCAGCAAAACTGCGTAAAGGTACCGGCGCAGGGGCCTGTCTCGCATATCTATCTACATGATCGGCATGGAACTTGGCGCCCTACAGAACCTTGGGCAAACAGCCGAATTATTGTTTGGAAAGGCCTGAGACCAAAGGGGGAACCGGATTGGCGATTGGCATTTTGGGTGGCGGTCTGGCGGGCCTTACCATCGCGGCACACTTGGACCACGATTGCGAGGTGCTCGAAAAGGAAAGCCGCGGCGGCGGACACTGCCAGACGGTCCAGGAGTGCGGCTTTACCTACGACGCCGGCGGACCTCACATCATCTTTTCACGCAATCAGGACCTGGCGGACTACATGGTGTCGCTGCTGGGCGATAATGTTCACCGCGCGCGCCGCAACAGCAAGGTGTTCTATAAAGGCCGCTACGTAAAATATCCGTTTGAGAATGGCCTCTTCGACCTCGATCCGCAGGATCGTTTCGAGTGCCTCTACCACTACATCAAGAACGACTATCCGCCGCCCCAGACCAACTTCAAGGAATGGATCTACCATCACTTCGGTAAAGGGCTCGCCGAGAAATATCTAATCCCGTATAACGAGAAGATCTGGAACGTCCCGGCCGAAGAACTCGGCCTCGCGTGGGTGGAGGGCCGCGTTCCCAAGCCGCCAATCGAAGACGTGATCAAGGCCGCGGTGGGCGTCCAGACTGAAGGCTATACCCACCAGCTGTATTTCCACTACCCCGCGCACGGAGGCATCGAATCGCTCCCTCGCGCGATGGCTGAGCGCGTACCGAACATAGTGGCCGACTTCACTGTGGAGCGAATTTGGAAAGAGGGCAGCCGCTGGTGCGTCAGCAACGGCCTTTTTACGCGCCGCTACGATGCGCTGGTCTGCACCATTCCCATCCAGGAGCTGGCCGCTTCGCTGGAAGGAACGCCTCCCGAAGTATTGGCTGCCGTCAACGCGCTGCGGTACAACTCGCTGATTACGGTGAGCGTCGGGCTGGATTCCGCCCGTTTGCCGGACTACTCATCCATCTATGTGCCCGATCCGGACGTACGGTTTCATCGGCTGTCGTTCCCGCACGAATTCAGCCCGCACAATGCGCCGCCCGGCCAGTCCATTATCCAGGCCGAAATCACCACCAATCCTGGCGACGGCACGCACGAAATGACGGATGAGGCGCTTTTGGCGGATGTGATCAGCGATCTGGAGGACATGAACCTGGTGCGCCGGTCTGAGATCTGCTACTCCCGCGTGATCAGGACCAAGTATGGCTACGTGGTCCAGAACGACGATTGCCGCCGCTTTTTGAGTGACGCCAAGGCCTACTTCGAGCAGATCGGCATTTCACTGTGCGGCCGCGTCGCCGAATTCGAATATATCAACATGGATGTGTGTATCGAGCGCGCCCGCAAAGTCGCGGATCGCCTCAATCGCGAGCCTATCCCAGGGCCGGACGTGTCTGTGGCCATCCCCGTCGGTGTACCCGAGTGAGAGTGATGCCTTCAGCCATGAAACCCTGCATCCTGATGCTGACCATGAACGAGGAAGAGGCGGTGGCCCGCCAGATTGAAGAGATCAGAAAGCAGGCTGGTCCGGACGTGGCGATTGTGGTTGTCGATTCGTCTCTGGACCGGACACCCGAAATCGCCGCCGCGCTGGGGGCGAAAGTCATCCGCCAGTTTCCGCCCCGCGGCTATGGGCAAGCGATGTTGCTGGGACAGAGAGAAGCCGCAAAGCTTGGCGACGTCATCGTGACCATGGATTGTGACATGACCTATCCAGCCGAGCGAATACAGGATTTCGTCTCGCTGATCGAGCGCGGATACGATTGCGTTTCAGGCAGCCGTATTGAGGGTTTGAATGAGGGGATGCCGCTCCTCAACCGCCTCGCAAATCGCGCATTCGCGCTGCTGGTGCGCGTGCTCTTCCGCTTTAAAGTTACCGATTTGACCACGGGCATGCGAGCCTACCGGTCGTCCATTATCAACACCATCGAATGGGTGCCGCTGCGATTTTTCCCGGCTGAACAGGGGCTGCGTATCTATCAGGCGGGATGCAAGGTGATTGAAGTTCCCATCTCTTACCGGCTCCGCATCGGCGAAGTGAAGATGCGCAAGCTTCGGGATACGATCGCGCTGGTCCAAGCCATTTATCACTGCTGGCGAACACCGGTTCGCTGCGAGGTTGCAAGGGATGGCGCACATTCCTTCTAGCCGGCCGGAACTGGTGGTTGTCACCGGCGCCGGCCGTGGTATCGGTCGCGCCGTGGCAATGGATGCCGCCGCCCGGGGCGCCATGGTGCTCTGCATATCTCGTACTGCGACATGCACCGATACCGCTCATGCTATTCGAGATGCTGGAGGGCGGGCGGAAAGTCTCCCGTTGGACTTGGCGAATTATTCCAACGTGCGGGATACGGTCGCCGAATGGATGCAGGATCGCGAAGAGAGCCACATCGGCCTGGTGCTGGCGGCGGGCTTCCTGGGACCCTCCGGGCCGCTGATCGCAACCCAGCTTGAAGATTGGGATCGCGCGTGGCGTACAAATGTGCTCGGGAATCTTGCGGTAGTTCAGGCTTGTCTGCCGGCCCTCGAAGCGAACCGATGGGGTCGCATCCTGTTTTTCTCCGGTGGCGGCGCGGCGTATGCCTATCCTCTGTTTCCTGCGTATTCAATCGCGAAAACCGCTTTGGTGCGGGCCGTTGAAAATCTTCACGAGGACTTGAAACAATCGGGCGAATTCGCGGTGGCAATTCTTGCGCCGGGAGCGGTGGAAACGCAGATGCTGGCAGAGGTCCGCGCCAGCGGCGCTGAAGTGCGTACCACCGTTCCGATTGAGGAACCCGTCGCATTTGTCCAGAGTTTTCTATCCTCCCCCAACTGTGGCCTTTCTGGCCGATTCGTACATGTACGCGATGGCTGGCCTGAAATCTTGTGCGGCGATAGAAGCCCCGCGCGAGACGACTTGTGGAAGCTCAGGAGGGTGGAATGATTCGCGTCGGCGTCGTAGGCGCGGGACTGATTGGTAAAGAGCGGCTCCTGGCCATCCAACAGCTTGCCGCGGAGGGTCTGCCCGTGCAACTGGCCGGCATCTGCGAGGCAAATCGCGAGATCTCGCAAACGCTGGCTGAGCAGTTCCACGCGCCAGTTTTCAACGATCTTGATGAACTGATGCGTCTGGCCCCGGACTGGTTCATCGTTGCGCTGCCGCACGATACAGCAGTTCCGGCCGCTCTCAAGATCCTGGAAGGCGGGCATAGAGTATTGCTTGAAAAGCCGCTGGGCCGTGATCTCACCGAGGCACACAAGCTTTTCCGCGCGGGTGGCGATCGATTGCGGGTGGGATTCAATTACCGTTTCTTCGCGGGTGTCCGTCGTGCGCTGCAGGACGCACGTCAAGGCGCCTTCGGCCAACTGATTGCGGCGAATTTTGTCCTCGGTCACGGCGGCTCGCCCGGCCAGGAAACTACCTGGAAGCTGGATGCTCAACGCGCTGGAGGCGGGTGCCTCATCGATCCTGGCGTCCACTTGCTCGATCTATGTCTGCTTCTTGCGCCCCAGGGCTTTCAAGTCGCCGGTGGAACTTCGTGGAATGGGTTTTGGAAGACCGGCATTGAGGAAGATGTTCATTTGCTGCTACGGACCGCCGATGGACTCGCGGTGTCCATTCAAGTCTCCATCGTCCGTTGGCGCAGCACGTTCAGCATGAGCCTGCATGGCACGGAAGGTTACGGAGTAGTGGCTGGCCGGAATCGCAGCTATGGTCCGCAAACCTATCTGAGCGGACCGCGCTGGGGCTGGCGCGTGGCGCCGGATCAGGCATCCTCGGAAAAACTCATTCTGACGTCGAACGGGCTGGACGTTTTTCAGGATGAAACCAAAGCTCTGCTGTTTCCGGAGGCGTTTGCCGGGGATCTCTGGCCTCCGCCTTGTACAGCCGGCCAAGCCCTGAGTGCCATGGAACTGCTGGACCGCATCCGCCAGCAACTTGGCTTACAGACGTGTTTCTCGGAGGAATCATTCAATGGAATCGGCAATTCACGAATCGACAATTCAATGGACCAGGACGGCAACGTCGCTGATCTGCACGTCCTCGGCCGGACGAATCTTTGAAGACAGCGTCGAACATTGGCAGAATGCGGTTCTGCGGTTGCTCAATCTGACAGAGGAGACCGGGCGGGCTTGGGTGGAAGCGGTGGCCGAGGAGGCCATTGCCGAAGGCCCCGATCCTTTCCTGGGCCGGGCGACGGAGGAGCGGCTTCGGATACTGGGAAGGGCCTGGCGGCTTGGCGCTTTCCGGCCGGCCAGCCCCGCGTTGTCTTTTGCGGATTGTTCGTTTCGCGCTCTCGGCGCTCCCGTGGACACCACATGGTTCAGCGCCATCCGAGATGATTCCTCGGTGCGCGTGATCGGGTCCAAAGCTCGTTTGCATGGTGTGCTGGTGGAGCTTCGCGACGGCGCGCGCTGGGAGCTGGTGAAACCGGCGCCTTACGAAGAGGCGTATTTCGAAGGCTCACAGCACGGTGTCGGGTATCAGGGCTACCGCCAGCAGGGTTCTTGGAGACTTGAAAAGGCCGCACGATTAGTGCGCCAAATCCGCGGCGCCGGCTTGATGCTGGGGCTGGACCTTGGATCTGGGACCCGCTTGCTGGATGTCGGTTCAGGCTACGGATATTTCTGCAAGGCTGCGCAGGAGGCCGGCTGGCATGCGGACGGAACAGAGATCAGTCATCACGCGGCATCGATTGCAAAAGCGGATTACGGTCTAACTACCTTCGTCGGAACCTTAAATGAGTTCCATGAGCGCGGGTGCGACCAGCTTTACGATGTGCTCACAATGTTCGACGTGATCGAACATGTCGAGGATCCGGTCGCGCTGCTCCGTGTTGCCGGTGAGCTGCTGAAACCGGGCGGAATCTGCATCATCCGGACCCCCAACCTGCTGTCCATCGAGGCTGAAGTCTTTCAGAATCAATACCATTCTCTTAAGATGGAGCATCTACACTATTTCTCCGCAGCCAGCGTGTGCTTTGCGATGGAATCTGCCGACCTGATCCCGGCATTTGTTACCTCGGAGTCCCACCTTCTGAAGGGCTTTCTCGGTTCCGCCTTGCAGAGTTACGCCAGCTGCCTGAAGGGATCGGACCTGTTCGCGGTGGCGCGCAAGCCCCCTATTGGCTAACGTTTTACTGGAATTTGGCCGATCAGAAGCGCTAGGAGTTCGTGCGCGCTTGACCAGTCTAACCGGCCTTCAGGAAGCACTCCAGCAACCCGCGGAGACTCCATCCACGGGTTTTGCAGTCACCTTCATTAGCGAAGCGATCGCGATTTTGGAACAGGTGGATACCGCCACTATCGAGCGCATGGCGCTGGGGTTGGCGCGCGTTCGCGAACTGGGCGGCCGGTTGTTCATCCTGGGAGTGGGGGGCTCGGCCGGACACGCCGGCCACGCGGTCAACGACTTTCGCAAGCTGTGTGGTTTTGAAGCTTACGCGCCAACTGACAACGTCTCCGAACTCACCGCCCGTGCGAATGACGAAGGTTGGGACACTTGCTTCGCGGGCTGGCTTCAGGGCTCACGAATCGGATCGAGCGACGGCGTGCTGGTGTTCTCGGTGGGTGGCGGCAGCCGCGAGAAAAACGTGTCAGTGAACATCGTTCGGGCACTCGAAACCGCGTCCGGCGCCGGCGCTCACATTTTCGGCATCGTGGGACGCAACGGCGGATTCACGCGCCAGGTAGCTCAGGAGTGCATCGTTATCCCCGCACTGGCGCCGGATCGCATCACGCCGCATACCGAGGGGCTGTGCGCGGTGCTGTGGCACTTGCTGGTCAGCCATCCGCTACTGCAACGCTCGGCGACGAAATGGGAATCCGTCCGATGACAGAGGGACGTTACTTTATTGCCGGCGGCGCCGGGTTTATCGGAAGCCACTTCACTGACCGCCTGCTGTGCGACAAAACCACCGAAGCCGTCACCATCTACGACAATTTCTCCAGCGGCCGCGAGTGGCACTACGCGCATCACGAGCAGGACCGGCGGCTGCGTGTGATTCATGGCGATCTGAAGGACCTGGCCGCGCTGGAGCGCACCATGGCCGGTCACGACACGGTGATCCACCTGGCGTCCAATCCGGACATCGCGCGCGCCGTGGTGGAACCGGACATCGACTTTCGTGAAGGCACTCTCCTGACGCAACACGTCGTGGAAGCCATGCGGCGCAGCCAAACTCCGAATCTGCTCTACGCTTCGGGCAGCGGTGTCTATGGCGATCTCAAGGACTACGAAGCTCACGAGGACTACGGCCCGTTGGTCCCGGTCTCCACTTATGGCGCAAGCAAGCTGGCGGGTGAAGCGCTCATCGCCTCCTACTGCGCCATGTTCGATCTGCGGGCCTGCGCATTCCGCTTCGGCAACGTGGTCGGCGCGCGGCAAACTCACGGCGTCGGCTTCGACTTCATTCGACGATTGCGCGCCCAGCCGGATCGCTTGCGCATCCTGGGCGACGGCCAGCAGAGCAAGTCCTACATTCACGTGGAAGACGTAGTGGATGCCGTTTTGTTGGCGGGTCGCGTTTCCCCCAAGAACTTCGAAGTCTACAACGTCGCTACGGGCGACTACATCACCGTCACGGAAATCGCCGAACTGGCCATCGAAATCGCAGGTCTGTCGCGCGAGCAAGTCCAGCTTGAATACACCGGCGGCGATCGCGGCTGGAAGGGTGACGTGCCGGTGGTGCGCTTGAACACCGATCGCATTCGAGCTCTGGGTTGGACATGCAAACGCGACACGCGCCAAGCCCTCTGCGTGGCGCTGCACGCGATGGCGGCCGACGCTCGTCTGGGGAGGATATAGCGAGCGATGCGCCGGGCGGTGTTCCTGGATCGCGATGGCGTAGTCAATCGCGCAGTCCTGCGCGAAGGCAAACCATACCCGCCCGCTACGCTCTCGGACCTGCGGCTATTACCGGGCGTTCGCGAAGCCTGCGGCAAACTGCGCGAAGCTGGATTCGCTTTGATTCTGATCACCAATCAGCCCGATATCGCGCGCGGCCTGGTGACGGCGGAACAAGTCTCGGAAATGAACCAGCGTCTGCAGCGCTATCTGCAACTGGACGGCGTCGGCCTTTGCCCGCATGACGACTCGGCGCGCTGTTCCTGCCGCAAGCCACAACCCGGCCTGTTGCTTGAAGCCGCTCGCGTGTGGGACATCAATCTTGAATCGAGTTACATCGTGGGCGACCGTTGGCGCGACATCGAAGCCGGCCATCGCGCCGGCTGCCAGACCATCTTCGTGGATTACGGCTATGCCGAACAACGTCCGGACGGCCCGTTCGTTCGAGTTCGCTCGCTGCGGGAAGCCTCGCAATGGATTCTCCGGACCGCTCATCGGAGTACGCCGCTAGGGACGGTGCGCTATGCCTGACGTCGCTTCGCTCCGCGTGAAGATCTTCGCCGACGGCGCCAACCGCGCTTCCATCCTGGAACTGGCGGACAATCCCTGGATCCGGGGATTCACCACCAATCCGACTCTGATGCGCTCGGCGGGGATCACCGATTACGAGGCCTTCGGAAGGTCGCTTGCGCAAGTGATTCCGGAACGTCCGTTTTCTTTCGAAGTCCTCTCGGACGACTTCGACGAGATGGAGCAGCAAGCTCTGCGTATCGCCACTTGGGGCGAGAATGTTTACGTGAAAATCCCCATCACCGATACGCGCGGCCGCAGCTCCTCGGCGCTGGTCAAGCGCCTCGCTCAGCAGGGCGTGAAAATCAATGTCACCGCGCTGATGACGCTGGATCAAGTGGATGCCGTTATTCCGGTCCTGCGTCACGGACCGCCGAGCTGCATCTCGATCTTCGCCGGCCGCGTCGCCGATACCGGTTGCGATCCGCTGCCCATCCTGTGCGGCGCTCTGGAACGCATGCGCGCCTATCCGCAAATCGAGCTGATCTGGGCCAGCCCGCGCGAGTTGTTCAACATCGTCCAGGCCGATGCCATCGGCTGCCACATCATCACTGTGACCCACGATCTGCTGAAAAAGCTTCCGCTACT
>Ga0209415_10008251_pt1 | contig 18088 bp, 15 predicted proteins | sample PeaSoiSIISIP2007_FD_187696 | JGI IMG/M metagenome (GOLD analysis project Ga0209415, IMG submission 187696) | Peat soil microbial communities from Weissenstadt, Germany - SII-SIP-2007 (SPAdes) (version 2) | ecosystem: Environmental > Terrestrial > Soil > Wetlands > Peat | place: Germany... | reverse complement strand
GTTTGCACGCGACTTCACCCGTGCCCACCAGCTCACCGAGCGCGTCAATCAAGTCATATTCTCTCCGGTAAACGAAGACCCGCTGGGAAAGTGGCAGGGTTTGCCCCCTCGGCAACTCGTCGAATGGATTCTGGCTGACGGGCTAGGCGTGCGCTTGGGCTTGCAATTGCACAAAATCGTCTGGGACCCGGCCATGCGGGGTGTTTGACAGAAATGCAGATCCAGGTGAGAGGATGACGAGTCGCATCAAGTCCGTCGTGCTGCTGAGCGGCGGCATGGATTCGTGTGTCTGCACGGCCATCGCCCTGGAGCGGCATGGCCCTGGCAATATCGCCTTGCTGCATGCCGGCTACGGACAAAGGACACAAAAACGCGAGCGGCGCGCCTTCGAGGATATTGCCGGCTTTTATGGCATATGCGAGAGGCTCATCGTCCAATTGGATCACTTCCGCGCTATCGGCGGCTCCGCCTTGACAGATCAGCAGCTTGCCGTTCCGGAGAATGAATTGGGCGCACTGGGACCGGGTGGCAGTCAGGTTCCCGTTACCTACGTGCCTTTTCGCAATGCGCATTTTCTGAGCGTTGCGGTGAGCTGGGCAGAGGCAATTGGCGCTCAGGCCATTTACATCGGTGCGGTCGCCGAAGACAGCTCCGGCTATCCCGATTGCCGGCCGGAGTATTACCGCGTGTTTCAGGACTTGATTCGCATGGGGACGCGTCCAGAAACGCACATTGAGCTGGTCACGCCGGTGATTGGCATGAAGAAAAGGGAGATCATCCGCCGGGGTTTGGCTTTGGGGGCCCCGTTGCATCTGACGTGGTCCTGCTACCAGGGGGAAGAGCTGGCTTGCGGCGCCTGTGATAGCTGCCTGCTGCGGCTCCGCGCCTTCGCGGAAGCGGGCGTCCCCGACCCCATCCCCTACCGTGGTGAGGCTAGGGCAATACCTTAGGAATGTGACGCCGGTCATTGGAATCAGACGCAGATGAGTGATAATAGGGGAAACCGGCCGGAGAACCGAAGGCTGGCGCTCCTCACACACAAAAGGAGAGTGGAGCATGTTGAAATCAGTCAAGGCGTATGCGCTCGCCGCTCTGTTGACGCTTGCGCTCGTCAGCTTTTTTGCACCGCGGGCTACCGCACAACTCAACGGAGTAATTCAGGGTACAGTTTTGAATTTTGAGGGCAAGCCCTATGCCGACCTGCCCGTCGATCTCAAGGGTGAACAGGGCACTGTCAAACAGACTAAGACCGATGCGGCCGGCAAATTCATCTTCCCCAACCTCAGATCGGGGAAATACACACTCGCCTTCCACCCTTCCGAAATGCAGCAGCCTTTTGAAGTGCAGGCTTCGGCTCAGAGCTCCGGCCCCACGGATGTTCCTATAAATTTTAAGGAGATCATCGAAAAGAGTCCCGAAGGTGCCGCGGCTTTGAAAAAGCGCGAGGAAGAACAGCAAAAGACCGCCGGCATGAAGGATCACTTCAACAACGGCATCGCCTTCCTCGATCAGGAACGCGCCGCAAAGACAGACCTTGCCAAGGCTACCCCTGATCAGCGCGACCAAGCCAAGCAGAAGATCAACGATCTCGCCGACAAGGCCGTCGCCGAGTTTCAGCAAGCCAACACCATAGCCCCGGAGAAGGATCCCAACCACCATCTCTTCTGGGCGCGCATGGGCGAAGCCTACGACCTGGCGGGGCGAACGGATGACGCCATCAATGCCTACCAGCAGGCCGTCACCTTGAAGCCCGATAATGCGAGTTATTACAACAACCTCGGCAACGTGCTTGCCAAGGCCGGCAAAATCGACGATGCGCGCGTCGCTTACACCAAGAGCGCGGAGCTCGATCCCCCGAACGCCGGCTTCGCGTGGCGCAATTTCGGAATCAGCCTGTACCAGTCGAACCGTATGCAGGAAGGCGTCGAACCCCTCAAAAAGGCCGTCGAAATCGATCCCAAGAATGCGCAGTCCTGGTATCTTCTGGGCGCCTGCCTGGTTGCCTCAGCTGATTACAAGCAAGTAGGCGACAAGGTGGAAGTCACGCTGAAGCCTGGAACCATAGAAGCCTACCAGAAGGCTCTGGAGCTCGACCCCAACGGGACCTGGGGCAAGCAGGCCAAGGATGGGCTGGAACAGGTGAACCAGCTCACCGGCGGTATCGATACCAAGGTCGGCGGAAAGAAAAAGAAGCCGTAACTCCGTGAGCTCAATCTGAAAAGAAAGACCGGCTCTGCGAAGGCAGAGCCGGTCTTGTTTCTGTGGCCTCCTTTGGCCGGAAGCGCAGCGAATCCCCGAGCTCTTGCATCACCATCCCACAACAGGGAGGGAGAAAACCCTCCCCTGGATTGTCCCGCGCCCTCTCGTTTGGCGCAGAGCTCAACTGTGCGTCAACGTGCCCGTGGTCTTCGTCCGGCGGAGTGTCCAGGCAAAGCACACCATGGAAGCGGGTAGCAAGATGGCCCCGAACACGAGCAACACGAGCAGCGGCCTGCCGATCGCGAACAGGCTTGCGCCACCCAACAAAACGGCGCGCATGGCTTCCAGCGCATACGTGATGGGGTTTATCCTGGCGATGAACTGCAGCCACTCAGGAAGGATACTCACGGGGAAAAGCATGCCACCCACCACGCTGGAGATTCCCAGAAGAAACCACTTCGCGGGATTCCCGCGTTTGAAGAGCAGCAGATAGGCTGCGGAGAGAATCCCCAAACCAGAAAAAGCCAGCAGCGTTGCGAGCAACACCGCAATCACCCCAATCCAGTTTGCGCTGCCCAGCGGAAAATGGAAAAGGGCCGCGCCCCAGGCGAGATAAACGACGATGCGTAACGTCGTGGCCGCGAAGGGATATACCGCAGACCCCGCCAGAATGACAGGCAGGGAGACCTGCGTAACCAGAAGTGGCTCCAGCGTCCCCGTATCCCGCGCTTCCAGCAGGCTGCGGTCGAAGCTGTCCAGCGCCGCATTGAGATAATCGAAAAACACGAATCCCACCAGCGAGTAAGCGAAATACGTGCTGCCCTGTGGCAGCGCTTGGCGCAACCCCGGCGAGTCCACAAAGCGCGCCACGTAATAAAACATCGCCACGCCAAACAGCGCTTCGATCGCCTCCAGAACAAACGGACTCCGGTAAGTGCTGGCGATCCGGAGGTCGCGTTGAAAAAAGAGCAACACATCACGAAGAGTGCGCATCATGCGGGGCGAGCCTCCACATCGGGAGGTACGGGGCGCCCGGTAAGCCGGAAGAAAACCTGTTCCAGGGAAAATGCTCCCGCCTTCGCCTTGAGCCCGGCGGGCGTGTCAAACGCAATGAGTACGCCCTCCTGCAGGATTGCCACGCGATCCGCGAGGAGTTCGATTTCCGGTAGGGAGTGCGAGGCGAAAAGAAGGGACGTGCCGTGTCCCGCAAGGACTTCAGTCTTCAGGAACCGGCGGAACTCCGACGCGGCAATCGCATCCAGGCTGCGCGTGGGTTCGTCGAGCAGCAGAACTTTGGGTTGATGAAGCAGCGCGCGCAAAAGGCTGAGCCGCTGGATCGTGCCGGAAGAGAGCGAACGCGTCTGACGGTCCAGCGCTTCGCCCAATTGAAACCGCTCGCCCAGCGCCCGCGTGCGCTCCTCGATGGTGGCGTCGGTAAGATGGTTGAGCCGCCCGAAGAAATTCAGGTTCTGTCGCCCCGTCAGACGCGAGTAAAACCCCAGGTCTCTGCCTGCATGGTAACCGAGGTGGCGGCGCACCGCGGCCGGGTCGCTCACCGCGTCGTGACCGGCGATCCGTGCAGTGCCACGCGTCGGAAGCAGCAGGGTGGCCAGGACCCGCAGCAGCGTCGTTTTCCCTGCGCCGTTCGCACCGAGCAGGGCCACCGCCTCGCCTTCTGCCACCTCCAACGAAATGCCGCAAAGCGCCGGGGAACTGGGCTTTGCAAACGGCTGCAGGAACGCGCGCCACCCGCTGTAGGTCGGCGGAAACCACTTTTCAAGTGCATCAATTAAGATGGCAGGGATAGACACGCTTGATTTTATAACCTGTCTGCCGCCATTAGACAATGCGCCGCCTGCCGTCTTTGCCGCCGCGTGCATGGCTTGCAAAGCCATTCCCCGGTAAGATACTCGCGGAGCATCTACATCGAAACCAAAACGCCCCGCTGTTCCTCGGGGCACGACGGGGCAGGAGAAGCGCCGCATCATGCAATTCGCCAACCGCGTGGTCGTTCCCAAGCACGTGCTCGTCCGGCATCTCGACGGAGAGTCCGTTTTGCTGAACCTGGAGACGGAAAAGTATTTTGGCATGGACACCACCGGAACGCGCATGTGGGAACTGCTCACGTCCTCTCCCAGCGTCGACGCGGCTTACGCCAGGCTCCTGGAAGAATTCGAGGTGGATCCCGAGCTCTTGCGCACCCATCTCACCGAACTATTGAGCCGCCTCCTGGAATATGGCCTGCTCAATATAGAAACCGACAATGTGGGAACCATTCCGGCGGTATAGAGCGCTGGATTCCGATGCACGGAAGATGTTTCGCCGCGCCGCAGTACTTCTTCCTCTCGTTGGGGCATCTCTGCGCCTGCGAGGTTATAAGAGGACCCAGGAGTGGCTGGAGGCCCGATGGGTGCGCCGCAATGTGGCCTTGCCGCCAACTGTCGGCAGCAAGGACACCGTGGAGAAAACTTGTCGCATGGTTCGTGCTGCCGTCCGCTACGGCATGCCCGGCGCGAGTTGCCTTGAAGTATCACTCACCCTCTGGTATCTGTTGCGGCTTCAGGGAATTTCCGCCAGCGTTCGCATTGGTGTCCGCAAGCAGACGAACCTCTTCGAAGCCCATGCCTGGGTAGAGTACGAGGGCACTGCCCTGAATCAGTCGGAAGAGGTGCATCGCCACTTTGCCCCGTTCGACAGTGAATTCCGCGTTCCGCCGAAGGAGCAGTCATGAGCGGCTTCTTTGGCGTGCTGCGGCCGGACGGAGCAGCGATTAATCAGGAGTGGCTGGCGCAACTCGCCGCTAAGCTGAGCTTTCGCGGTCCCGATGGAACGAACGTCCGCGCGCAGGATGGTTGGGGATGCAGCTTCGCCTTCTTGCAGACCGATCCTGGAAGGCAAGCGCTGCAACAACCGGTGACCCTCGACGGCCGTTTCTGGCTGCTCGGCCACGTGCGCCTTGACGCCCGCGACGCTTTGCTCCACAGGCTCTCCGGCAATGGCCGCTCCCCTGTACAAGGTGCTACGGACGAAGATCTGCTGCTCCTCGCCTGGCGGCAATGGGGCGAAGTTTCCCTTGAAGATCTCCTTGGTGATTTTTCGTTTGCGCTCTGGGACATCGTGGAAAAACAACTCTGGTGCGCGCGCGATTTTATTGGCGCCCATCCGTTCTTCTATGCGCATGCGGCGGGCGCTCTTTACTTCAGCGATACACTGCAAGTCCTGCGGGCTGTTCCGGGAATCTCCTCGCGACTCGACGACCTGTTTATTGGAGATTTCCTCTTGGACGGGTTGTGCGCCGATCCTACGCGCACAGTGTATGCCGGCATTCGCAGGCTGGCTCCCGGACATCTCCTGAAATACGACGGCGGCCGCGTGGAAGTGCAACGATTTCTGCAGTTACCCATCGAAGAGCCGCTGCATCTCCGGCGCCCTGAAGAGTACACCGAGGCCTATCGTGAGTTGCTGCTGCAAGCCGTGCGCGACCGTATGCCCGATGCCGCTGCCTCGCTTTACTTGAGCGGTGGCCTGGATTCCGGCTCCGTCTGTGCTATCGCCACGCAATTGGCTTCGCAGCGCGGACAACGCGAGTGCCTGAAGGCTTTTACTGTAAGTTGGAGGACTCACTTTGACGACCCGGAGCCCGAATTTGCCGCGCTTACAGCAAAGCACTTGAACCTCTCGCACGAAGTCCTGGAAGATGCGAGCTTCGTACCCTATGAACCCCTGAAATCAGGTGTAAAAACAACTCCAGAGCCCGACTCCGATTTGTTTCTCGCAAGAACCGCGCGGCTCTTCCAGAAAATTGCGTCTCATGCCCGCGTTGTGCTCTCGGGCGATGGCGGCGACGATGTTCTGACCGGTCGGGCGTGGCCCTATTTCCGCTATTTGCAGAAGCGTGGTGATTGGACCGAAATAACGCGTACCTTCGGGGGCTATTTCTGGACGCATGGCAGGATTCCTCCACCAAGGGGTGGTTTTCGGACACGCCTTCGCTGCCTGCTAGTTGGCCAAGATGATCGGCAGGGTTATCCAACCTGGATTGCACAGGACTTCGAGCTTCGTGCGCAACTCAAAGACAGGTGGCGTCAACAGAGTTGCGCACCCGTTTATGAACATCCCGTCCACCCGCACGCCTATGCTTCGCTGCACAGCGCGTACTGGGCCGGCGTGTTGGAAGATGAAGATGCCGCCTGGACCGGCGTGCCTTTGGAAGCGCGGGCGCCACTCCTTGACCTGCGCCTTCTGCATTTCCTTTTGCGCCTGCCTCCCGTGCCCTGGTGCGTCAACAAGGAACTCGCTCGCCAGGCCATGAACGGGTGTTTGCCCGATGCCGTTCTCCAGCGACCAAAAACGCCCCTGGTGATGGATCCGCTCGAGGCCTGCCAGCAGAAGCTGGATTGGACTCCCGTCACCTCCGAGCCGCCCGAGGGGATTCTGCAATACGTGAATTGGCCGAAATATATCGAAACATTGGAACAAGTTAAGGGTTCATTGAGCTTGGAGATTCTCTGCCCAATCTCCCTCGCGCACTGGTTGAAAGACATTGAAAACGGGGAAGGGATTAAGTAAAGTGTCACGAGAGGGGCCTGAATGAAGCAGCCGTCTGAGACACCCGCTAAAAAGCCGTATCAATCACCCAAGCTGCTCGTTTATGGTGACCTGACCCAGATGACGAAATCCAAGGCCGTCGGGGGCCGTGCCGATGCCGCTAAAACAGGCCTGAGACGCCGAACCGGAGCCTGAATTCCCCCCAGTTTCTTTTGCAGCCGAAAAGCAGATCCCTGTGAGCTATTCCTACCGAGTCTACGGTCTTGGGATTGACTCGACGACCAGCATTGCGGGGCCAGCCTTGGTTCCGCAATCCACCCGGCGAGCCGACTTGTTCCTCGAGACAGGTCCAGAACCCGAATGGGCGAGGCGTGCCTGTGCATTTCCGAGCCACGTGCTCTCCCATCGGCCGGGGTCCGAAGACGGCGCAGATCCTTCTTTTCAGCTTATCGAGCACGGCCAAGCCGCATGTTTCGAGTTATCGTACTCGGACGGTGCCCGTTTTGTCGTTGACGCCGAGGCCCGCCGCGTCTGGGGGGCCTTTCGTCCCCCACTTACGAACGCGGACCTCGCGACCTACTTCTTGGGACCCGTTTTGGGATTCATTTTGCGGCGTCGGCACGTCACATCTCTGCACGCCAGCGCGGTCGAATTCTTCGGCCAAGCCGTGGCCTTCGCGGGCGACGCTGGCTTCGGCAAGTCCACCACAGCCGCCGCTTTAGCGCTGCGCGGCGCCCCAGTTCTGAGCGAAGATATTTCCCCACTGCAAGAGTCCGCGGGACGATTTCATCTCTTCCCCGGTTATCCGCGGGTGTGCCTGTGGCCTGATTCCGTTGTACATCTCCTCGGCTCTGCCGAAGCCCTTCCCCGGCTCACGCCTGTTTGGGAGAAGCATTTTCTCTCTTTGGATGGCGTTCGCGCCCGGTTTTCACCGGAAGCGTTGCCCCTGGGACTGATCTACCTGTTTGCTTCGCGCTTAGATGGCACCGACGCACCGCGCGTGGAAGAAACCCGCCCTCGGGAGGCACTTCTGAATCTCGTGCAGAATACCTACATGAATTGGCTTCTGGATCGCGAGCAACGTGCCGTTGAGTTCGACACATTGTCCCGGCTCGTACAACAGGTACCGGTGCGGCGCATTATTCCTCACCGGGATGCGAACCGCATTCCCGCACTTTGTGAACTGATCCAAAGGGATGCAGCTGCTTTCCTGACGGGGCCCAAGCCATCGCCGTCTTAGGTCTGCTCGTGAGTTATCCGATAACCGTCTAACGCCCTTTGGAACCCAGCTTCGTCCCTCTATTCTCTGCATACCGGTGTACACTGGCCGAAACGAAACTGGAGCAATTTCTGTCTTCCATACCTCCATTTGGCGCGGGCTCCCTGGAAAAAGAATGGAGCTTTCTCTGTGCTTGTGCCTCGCCGTTAGCCAATCGTGACCGGGTTATCAGTTGCCTTGGAACTGGATTGGACTGGGGCGTGTTGTTGGAGCTGGCCGAAGGGCACGGCGTGCTCGGCATTGTTGCTGCGCGCTTGGAGGAACTGAATTACGAAGGAGTTCCCCCGGACGCCCGCAAAAAGCTGCAGACCCGCCTCCGCGCCCAGTACCTCTTCACTTTGAGTATGACCGCGGAGTTGTTCCGCCTTCTGGAAGATTTTGCACGAGCCGGCGTCGAGACGCTGCTTGTGAAAGGTCCTCTGATTTCACTCCTGGCTTACGGTGACCCTGCGGTGCGGAGCTATGTCGATCTCGACCTGATAGTTCGTCACCGCGATATTCTAACTGCGACGCAGCACATGATTGCCCTGGGCTTTGATGCGGACGTTCCAGAACGCGCCATTCAAGCTGGAAAAGTGCCCGGCGAATACCTCTTCAAACGCCCCGGGACGCAACGCCTCGTCGAACTCCACACGGAACGCACCTTTCGCTACTATCCGCGGCCCATGCGCGTCGAGGATCTCTATGCCCGTCAGCGGCGCGTACCGCTGGACGGCCGCGATGTGCCGGCGCTAAGCCTCGAGGACGAATTGTTGCTGAACTGTATTCATGGCGCCAAGCATTTCTGGGAGCGGCTCATCTGGGTTGCCGATGTGACCGCTTTGGCCGCGCGTCATCCCGAAATGGATTGGCAAAAGGTCCGCCAAGCCGCCAAGGATGTGGGTGCGGAACGCATGCTGCGCGTCGGTCTGCAACTCGGAGTTTCCGTTTTTGGCGTTCAGCCGCCGCAGGAAATGGCCGCAGAACTCACTTCGGACGCCGCCACGAAGCGACTCTGCCAGCAGGTAGTCCGTTGGCTGCCCCAGGCCGGGTTTGCCCCGCCCGCCCTCCGGGAGCGAGCCTTCTTCCGTGTGCGCATGGCCGGCGGGGGATTCGTAGGCGCCCAATACCTCTTGCGCTTATCCCTATCTCCTACCGAGGAAGATTGGGTGGAGGGGGCTGAGGACCGCCGCTCCTGGTTCTGGGATGCCGTGCGGCGACCGCTACGCTTGCTGCGCAAATACGGTCCTGGGGGCTAAGCGCACCCTTCAGGTCAAAGGTGCGCAGCAGCGAGCAGCTATTCTGCGAGCGCCTCTCCAAAGAAAAGGGCCCGGCCAGCAATCCACGCCAGCCGGACCCAGTCGTAGACATCCTTCTTGCTTATATGTTCGTCCGCTCCGAAATGTGGTGCGGCGCCTTCTGCTCGGGAGCTGGAAACTCGACGGTCAACGACAACTCGCTCCGGTTGCGCAGCAAGCCCAACTTCACGGCCTTCGCGTCTTTCTTCATCATCAGCTTTTCGCGCAGTTCGCCGGCACTGTGGATTCTCTCGCCGTCCATGCTGGTGATCACATCGCCGGCCTTCAGCCCGGCCTTGGCCGCGGGAGAATTCTCGAAAACACTGCGCACCAGGACGCCTTCGCCATCCGGTGCGCCAAAGTAATTTCCGAAATCTCCTTCCAGGTCCTCGGCATCGATGCCCAGCCGCGCGCGGCCTGAAACGGAAAAACTGAAATTGCGGAGACCCTGGAGCGCGGGCAACTCCTGCAAATCCGGCATCTGGAACGCAAAAGTTCCAGGCGTTGGCGCCACCATGGTGTGGTGGTGTACGGCCTCCGACTTGCCCAATGTCACCGTGACGCTCTGCTGGCGGCCATCTCGCCACACCGACAACTGCGCGGTCCTCCCCGCCGGAATCTCGCGGATCATGCGCCGGAACTGCTCCGAGCCTTCCACCCGTTGCCCGTTGACCTCCGTGATGACGTCGTTCTCCTTCAATCCTGCCTTGGCGGCGGGGCTATCGGGCACGATCTTCCCGAGCAGCGCCCCGCGCTCCGCCGGCAGCTTGAGATCTTTCACCTTCTCCGAAGTGACTTCGGCCACGCCTACGCCGAGCCAGCTTCCGCCTCCACCCAGCAAAACCTGGACGTCGTCGTCGGAGGGAAGTCCTTCGATTTCGAGGACCTCGTCCGATTCCGTTTGTGGAGCTTCCTTTTCCTGGTTGATATAGATCTGTGTGTGCTTTTGCGATGTGCTTCCGGCTTCTTGTTGCTTGGCGGAAGCTCCTGGCAAGGCCAGCAGCGCGATGCTCAGAGCCCCCGAGCCTAGTACGGTCCAAAGATTTCGATTGTTCATAGTGGCGATCAACTCCTCCGCTTACTTAGACGGAGGAAATGCTAAACCGTCGCCCGAAGAGCGACCACGCGAATGGCCCCGTTCACCGTGCCCAGCCGGATGGGCGAGCCGCCGCCTCCCAGCTTTCCATGCAACACTCGGGGCTGCACTGCTCCACGCATCACCACGGGAAGGTCCGAAGAGAAGCTCCCGTTCATGCAATGGGCTTCCAGGTCTGCAGGGAGATCCGCTGGAATTGCCAGGAGCACCGAACCGTTCGTGGTCTCCGCAAGGGCTCCTTTGGAATCCGCCGGGTGCTTCAGTTCGAGGTACACATTGCCATTCGTCGTGTGGGCGTGCACGTCGCCGCTGCCTTCGAAAACCTCAATATTGCCATTGACCGTATGCAACTCACCCACTGAAGCGAGGTCCGTCACGCGTAGCGAACCATTCACCGTATTGACGTGTGTTACTAAAGCGCTCCGCGGCACGTGCACCGTATAGTCCACCGCCACTTCCACTCCCTCTTCCTGTGGGTAGCGTGTGGAAATGGAAAGTCCCCCGTCGGGGCGTGAGTCCACGTCTATCGAAACGCGGTCCAGGCTGGATTCCTTTTCCGGCGTTGTCTTCACCGCGCGCACTTCCACCACATCCTTGTCCCAGGCCTCGATGCGCACCGTGCCATTCACATTGTTGAGTTCCAGCGCTCCTCCGGAACGCAAAGGATAAGTTTGCGCGAATTCACTTGTTACGCCGAAACATTGTGGAGCCAGGAAAACCGTGATGGCCAACAGAACCAAAGTAGCGGGACGAAATACGCTGCGAATCATAGTCGACCCTCCTTTGCGAACCAGGTCACTTCCCCCAGGGCAACTACAAGCTCTTCCTCCCCACGCGCCGTTTCACCGGCCAACTCCTCAGTGGAGCTGAAAATTAAACGTTACCGTGGTGATAACGTCAACCTTTTTGTCGCCTACCTGCCCGGGCCTCGCCCGCCATTGCCGGATTGCAGACGTCGCGGCATCTGCCAGCGCGGGTTCCCCTTCAATAACTTTGTCCACGCTCAGGCTGCCATCCGGCTTCACCCGGACTTGCATGCGCACCACGCCCTGCAAGCCTGCCACGCGCGCCAACTGGGGGTATTCCGGCGGAGGGGAGACGATCAAGCGCTTCTTGAACTCTTCCGCATCTTCCCGCACGCCGCCCAGGAACACACTCTCCATCCGGGCGATCCACTGGTCCATCCAATCGGCTTTGGTCCCAGGTGTTGTCGCCGCCAGAGCCTGCGATTCCGGTGGCGCCGCTTCCTTGGGAAACCCATCGTTGATGAGACGTTGTCTTTCCTCGTCCACCATGGATTGCCGCAGCGTTGTTTCCGCGTCGAGGTATTGCAGCCGGATCTTGCCTGCCGCTGTGTGCAACTTCAACACCGCCCCTCCGCCGTTTAGCTCCGCATGCGCGTGCAACGCCCCCTCCGGCCGGCTCTGCTGCAGATTCAAGCGTAGAGAAGGGTCCGCCTCAATGCGCCGCCCGCCACCGTTGTCCACCGTCGCGTCGATCGTGGCCATGATATTCCGCGGCAAGAACACCACGATGTCGCCCGTGGTGGAAGAAAGTTGCGAGGTGCCTGGCAGCCGGACGGGACGATGCGGATCCGATGAATCCGGGGCAATCCATGCCGTGATGGTGCCGTTTCCCGTTGCCGCGCGGAGCGTATTTGCCACGTGCGTCAGGCAGATGCTGCCGCCGCTCGTTTCCACTTCCATCGGCCCTGTAACGTACATTACGCGAATTCCACCGCCGGCCGTTTGCGCATGCACCGAACCGTGTACCTCTCCGAAATCGATCTGCCCGCCGCCCGTGCGCACGCTTACATAGGAGCCCGCTTCGCCAACGGCGATGTTGCCGCCTTCTGTTTCCAGATGCGCTTCGCCCCCAATTCGGCCGGCTCGAATGTGTCCTCCCCCGGACCGCAATTTGGCGCTGCCGGCGATGTTTCCCGCCTGAATGTGGCCCCCGGCAGTAAACGCATCCAAGTCGCCGGCGACATCCAGGACCGTGATATGCCCGCCCTGGGTTTCCAGCTTGGCCGTATAGCGCTCCGTGGGAAAGCCCTGGTAAGGCCCGAATCCAAGGCGTCCCGTATGAATGTTGCCGCCCTGAGTTTCCAGCAGTACGCGCCCGGCCAGGTCCGACGTTTCAATGTCACCAGCGCCGGTGGTAACTTCCACTCCGAAATTTGCCGGCACGCTGATCTGGAATTGCACCCAGTATTGTGCGTTGCGACTCATGATCGAGCGCAGTTGTGGAAGCCCCCCCACGAGGGAAACACCGTTCGGCGTTTCTTTAGCCGTCAAAACATACCTTTGCAGAAGCACGTGCGCGAGGGGGCCCGGCGCGTCCGTTTCGATGTGTACGGTGTAATGGACCACGGCAGGCGCGTTGGGGGGTAGCGCCTGGACGCGCACCGAACCTAGATCCGCGGTGAGCGTCAACGTCCCACGATCGCTTGTGGCAATGTCACCGGAGCGGTCCGCCGTCGCATGCGGAGGTACATTTTCCCCCGCGTAAGCTGGCGCCACCATGCCTAACGCAGCGACTGCATAAGCAAGTGCGAGGAATGCTGGCTGCTTCGGCTGGCGGCGAGTAGGGAATGACATTTTCCAATCCATTCGCATGAAGTGCGCCCAATTTGCAATCACGCGATGAAAACTCACTGTTCGCCGCGCTCGCCGATTTCCCGCAATGCCGCCGAACTGCGCAGCCGCACGTACTGGCTGGGGTCTTTACGCTGCAGATCTTGCAGGGCGCGAATCACATTGGCCAGCGATTCGTCCGGTGGAACACCGGGAGCTCTTGGCGCACCCAGTTCATGCTCCGGCGCATCCACATCTCCGAAAACCGGCTGCACGGCGGAATCCGGCTCCCCGGCATCGAGAGAGCGCACCAGCAAATTCACCGCTTCGACCCGCACGCCGGGATTGGAATCCTGCTGCAGCGCCTCAAGCAGGGTCTCCCGGACCATCCGGTCCGAGGTCGAATCGCGCAGCGACTCCAGCGCCTTCAATCGCACCGCCGGATTCCGGTCCTTGCGCGCCGCGGTCAGCAGGGCGCCGCGCACCTGTACGTCTTTGGCTCGCGCCCTCAACACATCCAGACAATCCAACCGCACCCCTGAATCAAAGCGATCGCCGTTCTCCACAACGTACATCAGCACTTGCCGGACATCCGTATCATCCAGGTTACCCGTGAGCACCACGGGTTGCTCTGCGCTCAACTGCAGGCGAACGTTTTGCGTTCCGGATTCCAAGGAAGGAGTCCAGTTCACGCCGGCAACGGCCATCTTGGCGAGCTGTTCTTGGGTGATTCGTGGCCCGGGCCGCACATTCACCGCCTGGTCCAGCGCGTTCGCATCATTCCGGCCGGTGAACCACTGCGTTGACTCCACGCCAGCTACAAGTCCGAAAAGCACCAGCAGCGCGCCGCTCCACGCCGGGTGCAGCGCCATCCACCTTCGCAACCACAGAAACGCGGGTGCCTTCTCCTTTACGGGGGGAGTTGCTAGGTCGTCGAGCTTCTCGGCGAGTTCACTCCGGCAATGCGCCAGCAGCACGCTCGCGCTCTCCAAGCTCTCCGCGGCCTGCGGGATCTCTCCGACCGCCTCCTGGAAAGAGATTTCCTCCGCGAGTTGCGCGCGGCAATCCTTGCAGATCGCCAAATGTGTATCAATGGATGCGCGCTCCTGAGCGTTCACTTCATCGCAAACGTAAAACACCAGCAGCGCTGCAACCTCAGCGCAAGTTTTCGTCGGATCAGCGGCGCTCATCGTAGTTCTCCGAGTTCACTGCGCAGTTTGCGCGTGGCCCGGAATAGCGAGTTCTTCACGGTCTCCTCGCTGGTGCCCAGGACCGCGCCGATGGCTCGCAACTTGAGTCCCTGGTAGTGCTTCATCTCAAATACAATGCGTTCCCGGGGCGAGAGCCGCGCCATGGCCGTCGCAAGCTTGGCCCGGATTTCCTGGCCAACCAAATGCTTCTCCGGATCGAGCGCAGGGCGATGCTCCCTCTGCCGCTCGAAGAAGTCCGTCATGCCTTCCTCATACTGCCCGGGATGCACTTCGGGCGCCTGATCCTCCGGTCGCGCCCGCCGCCGCCGCAATTGGTCCAGGCAGACGTTGGTTACGATGCGATACAACCAGGTATAAAAACTGCACTCAAACCGGAATCGGTGGAGGTTTTTGTAGACCTTCAGGAAGGCTTCCTGATAAACGTCCCGGGCGTCCTCGGTGCGCTTCATCAAGTTTAGAGCCAACCGCAAAACGTCCCGATCATAGCGGCGAACCAATTCCTCGAAAGCAGCGCGATTACCGATCTGCGCTTCCTGGACTAGGGTGCGCTCATCGAGATTGGCCAAAGAGGTCACCGTGGCCAGGGCAGCTTCGGAATTGCTGGTCCGGCCGGCATCATCCGCGAAAGCTAAGGCCAATGGGGGTAGCGGCATATTCGCTGTCTCTTCGCCGAATTCGGTGCAGATCATTCTGCGACAGGAGTTTACTTCCCGGTGCTCCCCTGCAAATAAATCCACACCACCGATAACCAATTTGGACGCATTCTATGCTGATACGTAAGCAAAGGTCCCCATCCGTCGACTCACGTCCGTGTGGCCTCTCACCTTGGATGCGCGCAAGCACCCCCAGTTGCCCTGAGCGCTTACTCCCGGGCGGTTCTTTCCCCCCACGAAAGCCGCCACCATGCCAGTGGCCACGCCAGGAGTACCCCCAATGCTGTCAGCACGATGTAGCCCTGGCTCCGGTAGAATGCGTCCGGTTGCCCGATCAACTCCAAACCCGCGCCCAGCAGCCCGGCACAAACAACAACGAGGAACCATCCCAGCAGGTTCAAACGTGCTACCCTGCGAATCCCAAACACCACAAAGCCCAGCAAAACCACTTGCACCAGGAAGTGCTTAAAGAAATCTGCCGGAGAGCCCCAGTTTGTGACCATTGCCGCCGCTATCGCAAAGAACAGGAGCAAGCGCAACCAGCGCACCCTCAGCTCCGCGCCGACAAATCCCACCGCAACGGCCAGGACTCCTGTGATCAGCAGTCCTTGTAGGAGCGTTCCGCCGATCACACTGCCCGCGGGCACCAGCGCGTCAAACGAACCCCCAAAGCTGCTGGGCGCGCCGCGCTGCGCGGTTGGCCACCACGTGGACGCCGCGCTCAGGAGCCGCTGCAGACCGATCAACAACGCCGAGCCTCCCAAACCAATACAGAAGGCATCGCGATAATACTCCCCTGGCATGCCCAGCCATGTAGGAACCTGCTCTTCGCCAAAGGCCCGCGCCGCAAAATGCCACGCTATCCCGAAAAGCAACACGATGCTGCCCGCCAGGAATGCGCTTCCGAGAAGCACGAACCCGATTTGCGTGCCCAGGAACAACCGGAATGGAAATGCCGTATCGTACTGCTGCAATAAATTGGGAATTCCCGCGCCCAGCAGGAAACGCACCACGAACAGGGCAAACCCGGCCAGTCCCCACAAAAACAGGCGTCGCCACGGCACAACGAAGCTCTGCTTGCGGAAATTCTGGAAATAGAAAACGAGAACCGCAACTGCCAAGCCCAAGCCCAACGCAATCTCGCCTAGCAGAAACAACGTTCGCGGCAGCGTGCGTTCTTCCTGTTCGCGCGTGAAATCATCGGGGATCTTGATGTACGTGCGATAGTTCGTGGCTTCATCGCCGAGCACTTGAACTTCCATGCGCGCAAAAGCGTGATCATTCAAGTCTTTCTCCGCGCTATTCTCCGAATCGAGCGGGGTGATTTGCTGCCATACCAGTGTGTGATCCCTGCGGCTGGGACGATCGTCCGAACGGGAATCCACCAGCTTCCACCCGCCTAATTGAATGTTCTTCTTCTCCTGCAAGAACCTCTCTGCGACTGCGATGGCCTCCACTTTGGATAACTTCGCGCCTTTGGCCGCCTCGGCCAGCGTGTGCCTGAAGGCGTGCAGAGAACCGTCCGGCTTCAAGGTCACGGCAAATTCCTCGGGCTCCGAATCGCGGAAATACCGCACAAACCAGAGCGCGCCGGGAACGCGTTCCGCATACATCCGGTTGATGGCCGCGACGGTTACCTTCCTTCTCAGCAGGAACTCGTTCGTTACGGGGTCCATCTTCTCCACGAGTGTTGCGGACCTGTGGTAATTTGCCGGATCCAACCCGTGTTCCCGCAGCACGACATTCGCCTTGGCCGAAACAGTTTTTTCATTCACGGACAGATGCAGATAGTCGCCGATCCGCTCCCGCTCGAACTTCCAGGCAAGCACGCTGCCCACAATCAAGCAGACCGCAAGAAAACTAATGCTCCCGGCCGTGAGTCCCGCGTATCGCCGCCCCGCGATACTCCGTTCCGCCGCTGCGAGTCCCTGACGCAGCTCGATCTCCGGCGCCGGTTCGGCTCGATTCAGCAGATCCTCGACTTGTTCAAACTCCCCGCGCAGCAGACATGAAATGCCCGAGTACGCCAATGGCGCGAGCGCCGTCAATGCCACCACGACCCCCGAAATCCTGAAGTACACGTTGTCCGAACGGATCAGGAGCAATCCCACCAGGGACGCGTCCACCGTGTAATGCCAGATCAATGTAGCCACGATTCCGTAGCGCAGTATCACCAGTCCGGCGACAACCCCAATGAGTCCCACCTCAATTCCGCGAATGTAGGCGGGTTCCTGTGGATAGTTGCTGTGGAGAAAACCCCATAAGAATGCCGGTACCACCACCGCTATCCAGCGAAATCGTGCAAGCCGCGCCACGAACGGAATGGCAAACAACCGGAAGAGAAATTCCTCACTGGTTGCCGCCGTCACGCCAATGGCTGCGCCGCTGATCCAAGGAAAGACCGTGCTTGCCGAATTCTCGTAGTTCAAGTCCTGCGGCGCCCATGCGCCGAGCTTTCCGGCCAGCATGTAAAAAGCCACGATGAATCCGATGTGAGCCGCGGCCATGGATAGACCGACGACCGCGGACGAAAAAAACTCCTTGGAACGAAAACCGCGTTTCGTGAACGCTTGACCCAGCCTCAGCCGGTCGGGCTGCGAGGCTCGGTACATTGTCTCTCCAGCCGGAAGGATCAGCGTTACCGTCAAAGCCGCCATGAAGAGGGCCGCCAGCACGGCTAACCCGATCTGCGAGGCAATGAAACTCACGTAAGACTCCGTGGTTTTGTACTGCGCGAACCACAACGGCCAGTCATTCAGGCTTTGCAGGAAAAGCAGAACGGCCACCGCGATCCCCACGCGCACCGGGGCGACCCAGGAAACCTGGCCCTTCCGGGAAAGCGCAATGGCGATCCAGGCTGCGGCCCCAATCAACATGAAGTACGGGACGAGGAAAACAGAGGCGAGCGTGTTGTTGCTGTTTCGTAACCGTTGGTACTCCCGCGACCACGCTTCCGGCACCTGCAGAAATTCCTGCGTGCTCCCGATCTGCCGGCCCTGCAGTCCCACCACCAGCCGGTACGGCGCGTCCTTGGCCTTGAAACTCTTGCGTTCCCAGGTGAACGACCAATCCACGCGATTTGGCCGCGATTGGGAATTGGCCTCCTCTGGCAGGGAATTCCAGTTGTTCAGGTCCGTACCTAGCTTGTTCCGCAGATAAAGCTCCGCGGCTGTTTGCGCCTCTTCGCGGTTCAGCGATTTGCTGGCTCGAGCCTCTTCGATCTTGTGGTCGTAGGAGACAACCTTCCCC
>Ga0209415_10008250_pt1 | contig 18090 bp, 15 predicted proteins | sample PeaSoiSIISIP2007_FD_187696 | JGI IMG/M metagenome (GOLD analysis project Ga0209415, IMG submission 187696) | Peat soil microbial communities from Weissenstadt, Germany - SII-SIP-2007 (SPAdes) (version 2) | ecosystem: Environmental > Terrestrial > Soil > Wetlands > Peat | place: Germany... | reverse complement strand
GACGACTGAGGTCGTCGAGGTCGCGCCCAACGTCTTGCGGATGCAGCTCCCGATCGAGATGCCCGGGGGGAGCGACGAGATCGGAAGGCTCTCGCAGCGCGTGGTGACCGCCGCGTCGCAGCTGCGCGACCGGGCAGACGAACGCGATGGGGTCAGACGGCAGCTCGAGGACATCCTGACCGCGAGCCCCGTCGTGTCACTTCGCTACGACGTCGCAGGGCGCCGGTTCTCCTACGCGAGCCCCAATCTCATGCGCCTGCTCGGTATCACGTCCGAGCAGGCGCTCTCCGACCCCGCCTCGGTCGTCGACCGCTTCCATCCGGACGACGCTCACAGGCTGCGCGACCTGCTCGTCGGCGCCCTGGACCGACGCGGCGAGCGCGTCGAGATAGTCCTGCGCTTCCGCCGGGACCCAGCCTCCGAGAAATGGGGAGAAGCCGAGGCGATCTACACCCTCGAGCACGACTCTCGCGGTGACCTCGTCGGTGTCGTGGCCTACTTCGTCGACGCCTCTGAGCGTCACCTCGCTCAGCGCGCTGCCGACGAGCGCCGATCGATGCTCGAGTCGATCTTCCACGCTTCTCCCGACACGATCGTCGTTCGCGACGTCACGGGTCGGGTGATCCTCGCGAGCTCCACACTCGCGGACCTCATCGGCGTCAGCGCCGACGCGAGCGGCGAGTACGCCACGGCTCACGGCGGTCCCGTAGAAGAAACAGCCGGCGGTGTCTCGCCGGAGGACCTCCAGCTGCTCGAATCGCTCACTGCCCGCTGCATCGCCGGCGAGCTCACGCCGGACCCGGTCATAACCTCAGGCCGCCTCCACGGGGGCAGGACCCGCACATACGAGACGCGCGCACGGCCGGTGCTCGACGACATGGGCCGCGTCACCGGAACCGTGACCGTCTCGAGGGACGTGACCGACCGTATGCAGATGGAGCAGTCTCTTCGAAGCGCTTCGGACGAGGCGGCACGTGCGAGCGACGCGAAGAGCGAGTTCCTGTCCCGCATGAGCCACGAGCTCAGGACTCCCCTGAACGCCATACTCGGCTTCGCACAGCTGCTCGAGCTCGACATGCTCCCCGTGGAGCAGCAGGCGAGCGTGGACCAGATCCAGCGTGCCGGCCAGCACCTCCTCTCTCTGATCAACGAAGTGCTCGACATCTCCCGGATCGAGTCGGGGCGCTTGAGCCTCTCGCTCGAGCCGGTGGACGTGGGTGGCCTGCTCGACGAGGTGACGATGCTCCTCACTCCGGCGGCCGAGGCCGCCGGGCTGAGCCTGACGGTCGCAAGTGGAGAGGAGAGGGGGGCCTTCGTCCGGGCCGATCGCCAGCGGCTGCTCCAGGTCCTCCTCAATCTGGGCTCCAACGCCCTCAAATACAACGAGCGGGGCGGTTCGGTCTCCTTCCGCACCTCGTTCTCGGCGCAGGACCGTGTCCGATTCGAGGTGCGCGACACAGGCCCGGGCATCCCGCTCGACCAGCAGGATCAGCTGTTCGTGCCGTTCTCACGTCTCGGCGCGGAACGGTCTGCGGTCGAAGGCACCGGGGTGGGCCTTGCCCTTTCGAAGCAGCTGGTCGAGCTCATGGGCGGTGCCATCGGGGTGGAGTCGCTGCCAGGCCACGGATCGACGTTCTGGGTGGAGCTCGGCTCGGCTCGCTCCAAACCGACGGATAAGGGGGCACGTCTCGAGCGCCCGGCGCCCACCTATTCGGGCGTCCCCGAAGTGCAGGACGAGGAGTGGCCCCGAGAAGAAAGAGGAGCAGCGAACGGGAGCGCCGGCGTCGTGCCTGAGGGAACGGGACCCGGCCTGGCTGACTCGCTCGGGGTCCCCGCTCCGAGCTCGGGTGACGCCTACGGGCCTGGCGAGGAGAAGAGGGGGCTCGTGGTCCTGCACATCGAGGACAACGCATCGAACGCCCTGCTCGTCGAGCAGGTCCTGGCCAGAAGGCCGGCGGTGCGGCTCGTCTCCTCGGCTGAGGCGGGGTTAGGGCTGGAGCTGGCACGCGAGTACCGGCCCGACCTGATCCTTCTCGATCTGCACCTCCCCGACTTCCCCGGGGACGAGCTCCTCTTCCGGTTGAAGGCCATCCCCGAGCTCGCCGGAACGAAAGTCGTGGTCGTGAGCGCAGACGCCACTCCCGGGAGGATCCGGCGGATGCTCGACCTCGGAGTGGAGGGTTATCTGACCAAGCCCGTGGACGTCGAAGCCCTCTTGCACCTCGTGGACCTGGAGATCGCGGCCATGCCGAGCGTCTCGACATGAGCCTCGGACGAAGCATCTGCACGCCGCAATCGGGTGCAGCAGGGGCGGTCGCTATGCGATGCGCCCAAACGGGCAAGAATGCTGGTAGGCGCAGAAGCTCGAGAAGCCAACTGGGACCCGAGGAAGGACAGGATCCGAGGAGGAGACGGTGACGATGATCGACGAAGAGCACAGCGTGCTCGTGGCCGAAGACGACCCGGCCAGCAGGAGCGCCACCAGGCTCTTTCTTCAACGAGTCGGCTACCACGTGGGTGAGGCCGCCGACGGGCCGGCCACGCTCAGAGAGGCGAGCCTCGGCCACTACGACCTCGTGGTCCTGGACCTCGGGCTCCCCGGCCTGGACGGCGAGGAGGTGCTGGCCCGCCTGCGGCGCGACAGCTCCCTTCCGGTGATCGTGCTCACCGGCCGCTCCGAGGAGGCCGAGCGGGTGCGGGTGCTCGACCTCGGCGCGGACGACTACGTCGTGAAGCCGTGCTCTCTTCCCGAGCTCGACGCGCGCATCCGGGCGGTGCTGCGCAGGGGGCAGTCGGCTTCGGGTGCAGCAAGGATCGAGCACGACGGTCTGGTGATCGACCGGACCGCGCACCGCGTCGAGGCGGGCGGCAAGGAGATCGAGCTGACGCCGAAGGAATTCGACCTTCTCGCGTTCCTCGCCACAGCACCCGACCAGGTCTTCACGCGCGAGGAACTCCTCGAGCACGTCTGGGGCTCCACCCAGGAGTGGCAGGACCCGGCCACGGTCACAGAGCACGTGAGGCGCTTGCGTCTGAAGCTCGAGAGCGATCCGGCCAGACCCAAGTGGCTGCACACGGTCAGGGGGATCGGCTACCGCTTCTCCGGGCCGCCCACCAACTGAGAGCCGAGCGACCAGCCGGGGCCGAGCGCGCGTTCGGGAGCCGACGCCTCAGGTCTATTCAGCCGTTCGGGTCAGCGGCACGTCGATACTGACGAGGGTTCCGCCGTCGGTCGTCATGGAGATGCTTCCCGCGAGCTGACTGCGGACTAGGTCCCTCACGATCGAGAGTCCGAGGCTCGACGTAGCGTCGATCTCGAAACCCGGCGGCAAGCCGCAGCCGTCGTCTCGCACCTCCACGTTGAGCCGGCGCCCGTCGTTGGCGAGCCGAACTCCTACGTGGCCGACGAGCGCCGACGTGCCATCGTCTTCAGCTAGGGGCTCCTTCTCGATCTCTGGGAAGGCATGTTCGACAGCGTTCTGAAGAAGCTCCGCGAGCACGACCGCGAGCGGCGTCGCGATGTCCGCCGCGACATCCCCAGGGGCTCCCGAGACCGAGATCCTGATCACCTGTCCCGAGAGCACCGAGTCCTCTGCCATGCGCACGAGGGCGTCGACGATCTCTCCGAAGGGAACTTGATCGCCTGGATCTCGCGAAAGGATCTCGTGCACGACTGCGATAGAACGGACCCGCCGCTCTGCTTCTCGAAGCGCCTCGCGTCCTTGACCCTCCTCGAGGCGCCGCGCTTGCAGCCTGAGAAGCGAGGAGATCGTCTGGAGGTTGTTCTTCACCCGGTGGTGGACCTCACGGATCGCGGCGTCCTTCGAGAGGAGCAGGCGGTCGAGGCGGCGCAGGTCGGTCACGTCCCTCAACAACACCATGGAACCTGTGGCCGAGCCCGAGTCGAGGAGGGGAGTGCAGTGGACGAGCACGATCACGTCGGGGCGTCTCTCGACCTCCTCGATGACCGGGCGACCGGTCGCCAGGGCCGCGTCCACCGCCGCCTCCTCCACGCCGAGCTCCGACAGGCGATGCCCCTCCACGGTCTCGCTCACCCCCATCCGGTGAAGCGCGCTCATGGCGTTCGGGGACGAGTACGTGATGCGACCGTCAGAGTCGGTGACGAGCAGGCCGTCTCCCACCCGGGGAGCGTCCTCGCTGATCACTTCCTCGCCCACGTGCGGGAACTCCCCCGCTGCCACCATCGCTGCAAGGCGGTGATAGAGGTCGCGGTAGACGCGCTCGAGACGGCCCTTGCGGCGCTCGACGAGAGGGCCCACCCGCGCCACGACGGCGACTGTCGATCCCTTGCAGCTGACCGGGAGCGACTCGAGCTGTGCCCGCTCTGCAATCGCCGGCACCTCCCCGGTCGTGGGCCAGTCCTGGATCCCGATCTCGCGATGTGCCTGTGGCCTCACAACCGAAGCACCCGGGGTGGCTCCTGGCGGACCGACAGCGCGGCTCACCCCGATCACGGTAGAGACGCCGCGATCTTCACTCGGCACGGCGCCTGGTCGGAGGTCGGCGGGCGCTTCCAACAGGGCGGGCAAAGACGTGACCGTCGACAGGGAGAAGGTCCCGACCGAGATCTTCCCGGTACGCAGCGCTTCTTCTACTCCCGGCCATTCGTGTCCTTCGACCACGTGGCCGACCAGGTCGACGCGGAGAAGGGTCGCGCCGGTCGTCGGTCTGATCTGGCCCAAGACGACGAGCCGGCCGCCCGCCCGGTCGCGAAGCGGTACCAGGAGGAGCAGGTCCGAGAACGACAGGTCCGAGAGGGCTCCCCAGGAGCCCATCAGGCTCTGCAGGTACTCGAAAGCCTCCGCCGTGAGGTCGGTGTGCTGAGCGGCAAGATCGGCCGGGGCGATCACGGCCGGCTCGATGGGGCGCCGAGTTCGATCGTGACAGGACGGCGCTCTCGAAAGGCGCGAAGGGTGTCGACACGGAGCTCCTCGAGAGTCGCAGCCAGGTCGGCCGCGCGGTCTGCCACGTCACGCAGCCGGTGTGCGTCCGAAGCGGTCGTGAGAGGAACGCCACGCGCCACGAGCCGCTCCAGCAGCCCCCGAGACGGGTATGCCTCGTCGACGGGCTTTCGCCATCCCGCGGAGCTCAGCTCGGCGGCCATGCCGGAGGACAGGGCGGCTTCGGTGAGCCGGTCCCAGCACTCCTCGGGATGTTCCGGCGTGTGCCCCGCGACCTTCACGAGGTCGGGATGGGCGAGCACGTCGCAGGCTCCGGAGGCCGCGAGCTCCTCCATGGCCGAGGTGTACCCGTCCCATGCGTCGTCGACGTGGCGCGCGGACCACTGCCCCATCGAGACAGGATCGGAAAGGTCGTCGAAGCGCCACGTCCCGATCCAGTGGACCGAGCCGAGCAGCACGTCGAAGGGGTAGCCGGCGAGGAGCTCGGCCACCTCGTGCATGCGGCCCCTGTAGTAGTCGACCTCGAGCCCGAGCACGACGGGCAGGCCGGCGGCCTTGGCATCCTCCACACAGTGCACGTAGTCGTCGAGATCTGCGTGCGCGTGTGCGTCCCAGTACTCGGCCATCGAGGCCCGGAGCGCTACGTCGGGTTCGTCGTCCCAGAACCCGCGAAGCAGGTTGTCGGCCTGCACGAAGCGGAAGAGGTGCTCGGTGAGGGCGATCTCGGTAACCCCTGCGGCGTTGGCCCGCTCGCAGTAGGCAGCGACCTGTTCGAGAGTGGGAGCGCTGTCGCGCTGTCCATGGGGCCAAAGATGGAGGTGGTAGTCGAGCACGCCCTCCGAATCGTATGCGGGAAGAGGAAGAGGGACCGACAACGACGATCGCCGTCTCCGGCGGCCCTAGGCGACGAGCTGCCTCTTCAGGGCGAGGACCCTGTCCAGCGCTTGGACGTAAGAGTGATGAGTTTCGTCGGTGCCGTCGCGAGCCGCGACTGCGTAGGTGACGTGCAGCCAGCGCCGCGCGATCGCACTCTCACCGCCGGGCCAGCCTCCTTCGGTCGCCTCGACGGCTGCGACGAGGCTTTCCATGTCCTCGGCGGAGATCTCTGTGAATCGCCGGAGAAGCGTCTCCAGGTGGACCTGCAGCTCCTCGTCGCCTGCGGCTCCCACGGCATCGGCCCGGGCGCGCCCTTCGCTGCCACGTAGCCACGACTCCTCGCAAGCGATCACGAAAAGTGCCCCCACTCCCCCGAATCGCTGCACCACAGCGTGGCGCGCGACTGCTGGGCTGTCTGGGTCGCCGAGCAGGCCGACAGCGCGGCCCGAGTCAGCGACGATCTCCGCGGCGCTCACCCCTGACGCTTCGGCGTCGTCCGCGCACATCGACTCGGAGAGAAGCTCTGCGATCTTTCTGCTGACATCTGTCATCGACGACGAGTCCCATCTCCCAGCTTCACCGGGAGTGAGCAGCAACTCCCACGCGTCGACTGGGTTCCAAGCCCTGGATCGACGTCCCCCCACGTCTCGGACAACCACTGGCCCTCCTTGTCACCACAGTTGTCGGCACTTGGAGGCCAGTTCTTCAACCGACTTCCAACAAGTTGTCCCGTGCATCGACAATGTCCTGGTCGGGGCGGGTTCTCCGAGTCGAAGTCTGCCCTATCGGCCCCACAGGCTTTCCCCGATCCGGAAAAGACCCTTCAGGTCGTAGACGTCGGTGTCGAAGAACGGCACGCTGACCAGCGTCTCGGGCACAGTCTCGAGCTCGGCCTGTTCTTCGGCTTCGCGCTCTGCTATGACCCGATAGTCCAGATAGCTGGAGCCAACCTCTGACAGGACCCGCTCCACCTGCTCCACCTGCGCGCCACCCGTGATCGGCGAGAGCTGCGCAGCGAGTTTGGCTGCGTCGTCTCTCAGCCTGGCGGCCACCGCCGCACCGCCCGGGTCTCGGAGGTAACTCGGAAGCACCTTGTTCAGCACTATGGCGCCGAGATGGAGTTGGCGGTCGGAGAGGGCCTGGGCGAAGAACTCTCCCTCGCGCAGCGGCACCGCCTCGAGGGTGGACACGACGATGAACGAGGTCCTTCGGTCGGCCAACAACCTCTGGACCGATCGTGCTCGCTCGACGAAGCCGTCGTACATCGATTGGAAGAGGATGAAGAACTCGGCGATGTCCGAGAGGAATTGCGTACCGAGGATCCGGTCGGCCACTTGATAGAAGGGTCTCGAGGCGAAGTTAACGATCTTCGACCGGTAGGGGACGATGAGCCACCGCAGAAGCCTGCTCGAGAAGAACTCGGCCATGCGCTCGGGCGCATCGAGGAAGTCGAGGGCGTTTCTGGTCGGCGGGGTGTCGACGACGATCAGGTCGTAGGTCCCTTCGGCATGGATCTCGAAGAGACGCTCCATCGCTATGTAGTCGTGGCTCTGAACGAATCGGCCGGAGATGTTGCGGTAAAGGGGATTAGCCAAGATCTCGTCACGGGTCCGGGTGTCGGGCGCGTGATGCGATATGAGAGCGTCCCAGGACTCCTTGGTGTCGAGCATCGCGGCGTAGAGCTCGCCCTCGGGCTTCACACCCGCGTCGGTGAACGCCTTCTCCGGCACACGCTTCTCTTTGTTGCCGATCCCTTTAAGGCCGAGCGCGTCTGCGAGTCGCTTCGCCGGGTCCACCGTGAGGACGAGCACCTTCCCGCCGAGGCGAGCCGCTGCCATCGCAGCGGCGGCTGCCGCGGTGGTGGTCTTGCCGACCCCGCCGGGACCGCACGCCACCACGATCTCTCGCGATGCGAGAAGACCGCTCAGCGAGCCACCCGCCGCAGGGACCCTCGGTGAGCCTCGCGCCATTAGAAGCCGAGCTCCTCGCCGAGAGACCGAGCGACCTGGCGGATCGTGCGAAGCCCGTGAGAGCGCGTGAACAGGAACGGCAGGTACAACATCGCTACCTCAGGGTCGATACCGGCGCGCAGCCGCTCGAGATGGCCGGCCCGCGTACGGCGCAGGGTGACGGCCAGACGAGCCGCCTGGAGCACCGGCCCCGCGTCGCCGTCCGCGAGCCTTCCCAGCTCGGCCGTCGCGTCCTCCTGGCAGAGCTGTTCGAAGATCTGCTCTTCACTTCGCCCGAACAGCTCCGGCAGGACGCGGTTGACCACCACCGAAGCGAGTTCGACGGTCGTCTCCTGCTTCACCCGAACGGCGAGCTCCATGGTCTCGTTCACCGGCATCTCCTCGGGGGTGGTGACGACGACCAACCCCGTCCGCGCAGGGTCGGAGAGGATCTCGAGCACCCAATCCGTCTGAGACCGGATCAGCCCCACCTTCACCAGCTCGTTGATCGCCTGGGGCGCAGACAGCTGACCCACGATGTGGCCGGTCGCGGATGCGTCCACGACCACGAGGTCGTAGTGATCCTCGCGGACCTCGTAGCAGAACTTCCCGACTATCAGGACTTCGCGCACACCGGGTGCGGCGGTGGCGACGAAGTCGAAGGCCTTGGCGAGGGGTCCGATCCGGCCGACGACCGGTATCCGGAGGTTCAGCCGCAGGTACTCGCGAAGTGACGCCTCGGTGTCCATGGACATGCCCCACAGGCCCGGTAACAGCTCGCGCGCGCGGAACTCGGTGGGGCTCGTCTCGAAGTATGAGGCGATGTCCCCGCGTGGGTCCGCCTCGCAGAGGAGGGTGCGCTTTCCGTGTTCGGACGCGAACAGGGCGAGAGCTGCAGCGACGGTGGTCTTCCCGACCCCGCCCTTACCGGTGACGAAGATCAACCTCCGGTCGAGAAGGGGGATCACAGCCGACTCTCGGCCGGTGCCTCTTGGCGAGGGAACCGCACCGGGCGCACGAGGCGCACCGGGAGCAACCGATCAGGGTGCGCCGAAGCCGACGCGCCGCTCCGAGACGGGCGCCCCGACCTCGACGTAGGCCACCTTCGCCGCGGGGACCGCGACCTTGCGGCCCTTGCGGTCGGTGAGCCAGAGCACGCCTTCGGCGTTCGAGAGAGCCTCTTCGATGTCGCCCATGACGGCGTCGCGATCGACGTCCTCACCGAGCTCGACCTCGAGCTCTTTGATGCTCTGAACGATCCCGATTCGAACGTCCACCGCTCCATGCCTCCGATCAGCCTGCGGACCGGCCCAATCTCCGCTGGTTCCGGGCCGCACCCTGACGATACAGCGGTGGTGCACACTGATGATCGTGAGGGGCTCTGAGACCGAGCGTGCGAACAGGTGGGTGGCGACGATGTCGGGCCACCGGGAGAACGGGGTGCGCACGGCTCATGCTGACTCGTCCGCCGTCGCGGACGAGGGTGGTCGTGTACAACCCCAGCCTCGCGAAGGAAGAGAGAAAGCAGAGCGAATTCTCCTGGCCCCGGGTGCGACGAAGTCTGGCGGAGCGGGGCGCCGGGCATCTCCTGAGGCTCCTGACCCCTTCCGGACCTGCTTCGAACGTGATCGCGACAGGATCCTGCATTCCTCGGCATTCCGTCGCCTCGCCGGCAAGACACAGGTCTTCATCTTCCCCGCCGACCACCAGCGCACTCGCCTCACCCACGCTCTCGAGGTGGCACAGGTGGCGACTTCGGTCGCTCGTGCCTGCCGGCTCAACGTGGCGCTCACCGAGGCCATCGCGCTGGGGCACGATTGCGGGCACGGTCCGGGGGGCCACGCCAGCGAAGACGCCTTGAGCGGCTTCCTGCCCGACGGGTTCGATCACGCCGTCTGGGGTGCCGAGGTATCGGTGGCCGGCCTCAACCTCTGCGAGGAGACCCTCGACGGGATACGGAACCATTCGTGGTCCCGGCCGGCTCCTTCCACCCCCGAGGGCGAGGTAGTGAGCTGGGCCGACCGGATCGCATACGTCTGCCACGACTGGGAGGACGCCGTATCGGCCGGCATCGTCTCCCGAGACCTCCTCCCCGCCGACGTGCGCGACCTGTGCGGGGAGAGCCGGTCAAGCCAGCTACGCGCATTCGTCACCGACATGGTGGAGACGATCTGTAGCACCGGTCGGATCGGCATGGGAGACGAACACGCAGACGCGCTCGCGACGTTCCGACGCGGGAACTACGAGCACGTCTACCTCCGTCCTGCCTCTGTCGCACAGGGTTCGGCCGTGATCGAGGTCCTGCGCGCCCTCGTCGAGCACTTCACCGACCACCCCTACCGGATCCCCGACGTGCGACGTTCTGGGGGGCTCGATGCCGGGACCAACCCCGCGGTGAGAGCCGCTGTCGCCTATGTGGCGGGGATGACAGACCGTTTTGCCATGGACCGGGCCATCTGCGACCTCGGATGGGACCCGGCGCGCCTCCCTCAAGGTGTAGCCGACCGCTCCGGACGGTGGTGACGAAGCGGTCGCGTCTAGCGGACGGTGAGCTCCGAACGGTAGATGCGAGCAGGTCCGAGAGCGACGATCGCCTCGGCGAGCGCGTCGAACGCCTGGGCGGCTTCTCCGGACGGGTCCGAGATGCGCGCAGGCACCCCCCCGTCGCCGCCCTCTCGAACCGAGGGCACGAGCGGGATGCGGGCGAGCAGGGGAACCTCTAGCGACTGCGCGAGAGCCGCCCCGCCCCCCGCACCGAACAGCTCGTAGCGCGTGCCGTCGTCGCCGGTGAACCACGAGAGGTTCTCGATGACGCCCCGCACCGCCAGCTTCAGGCGCTTGGCAGCGAAAGCCGAGCGCTGCGCCACGCGCTGTGCGGCCGCCTGCGGAGTGGTCACGACGAGGATCTCGGTGCGCGGGAGGTACTGGCCGAGGGACAGTGCCACGTCGCCGGTGCCCGGCGGCATGTCGACGAGCAGGTAGTCGGGCTCTCCCCAATACGCGTCGACGAGAAACTGCTCGAGAGCCTTGTGGAGCATCGGCCCTCGCCAGATCACGGGTTGCTCGTCCTCCACGAAGAATCCCATCGAAAGACAGCGCACGCCGTGGACGACGGGAGGGACGAGCATGTCGTCGATCGCGACGGGCCCGCGGGTGACACCGAGCATCTTCGGCACAGAGAAGCCGTAGACGTCGGCGTCGAGCAGTCCGACCTCGAGCCCGCGCGCCGCCATCGCTACAGCCAGGTTGACCGTCACCGAAGATTTCCCCACACCGCCCTTGCCCGAGGAGATGCCGATCACCCTGGTGCGCGCCCCGGCTTCCATGAACCGGTTCGGCTTCCCTTCCGCATTGTGCAGCGGCCCCGGAGCTCCGCCCGAACCTCTCCCTGCCGGAGCCTTCGGTGGCGGCGATGGCAGGTCCGCAAGCTCGCCCCCCGCGGGACCAGCCAGGCGCTCGAGCAGCTCCGCTCGCTCCTCCCCGTCCATCACGACCATGTCGATTCGCACGTCGCCGGTCCCGGGCAACGAGGCCAGGGCGTCGCCGACCCTCCTCGCGATCTCGGGACGTCCGGGCCAGCCGGCCACCGGAAGAGCGAGGACGACGGAGAGGCTCTTTCGCCGGAGATCGACTTCGCGCACCATGCCCAGCTCGCCGAGCCCGCGCAGCAGGTCCGGGTCCTCCACAGCGCCGATCGCGGCGCGCACTTCTGCGACGTTCGTGGCCAAAGGTTGCTCCTCGAGGTGGCCGACGAGACAGAGCGCGACCAGGGACTTCGCCGTCCCACCGGGTAGGCTAGTGGCGTGCGTAGCGCGCTCGAGCCTGCCGAGAGCCGCCCAGGCGACCGCCGTTTCTCGGCTGCGGTCGCGGCGGTCACATCGGCCTTCGGCGACCCTACGCGCCGGGAGATATACCTCCACGTCAGGTCGCACCCCGGAGCGACGGCCTCGGAGGTCGCGGCTGCGTTCTCGCTCCACCCGAACGTCGCAAGGCACCACCTCGACCGCCTGGCGTCCGGCGGGTACCTGGAAGTGAGCCTCGAGCGCTCCCCGACGGCTGGCGCCGGGCGGCCGTCGAAGCGCTACCGGCCGGCGGGCGTGCCAGGAACGGAGTTGAACCTCGACCTGCTCACCCAGCGAGACGACCTGCTCGTGATGCTTCTCACGCAGGCTCTCGAGCTGCTCGGGCCGGCCGAAGCAGAGCGGATGGCCGAAAGAGTCGGCGAGGAGTTCGGGCGTCGACTTGCAGAGCGCATGGAGCCAGGAGAGGGCCAGCGCTCTCTTCGCGGTGCGATGCACGCGATCGCAGACGCTCTCACCGCTCACGGTTTCGCAGCGCACGCCGAGGACCGCGGGAAGTCGACGGCTGTCGTGGCCGAACACTGTCCCTTCGGCGACGCTGCCACTGCACACCCGGTCATCTGCGCGGTCGACCGCGGCATGGTGCGAGGTCTTCTCGCTGGGCTCTGCGGCGTGAGCGCCGACGAGCCGATCCCTGTGGTGCTCTCGTCGCGGGCACGCGGCGACGACACCTGCGCGGCGCTCGTTTGACGTCGCGCTCGCGCGACGACTCGACTCCGCCGCAATCGGCTCGCCACTACCTCGACCACGCCTCTACGACTCCGCCTCGGCCCGAGGTCGTCTCCGCGATCATCGAGTGGTACTCGCGCGCACCCGGGGATCCGGGCCGTGTGCACGCCGAGGGGCGCGCCGCCCGGGTGGCGGTCGAAGAAGCCCGACACCGCGTGGCAGAGCTCCTCGGGACGCGCCCGAGGCAGGTCGTGTTCACCTCCGGGGGCACAGAGGCAGCCAACACCGCTTCCTGGGGCGCGGCGCGCGCACGGCCCGGGCGGCCATTCATCGTCTCGGCGGTCGAGCACTCGTGTGTACGCGAGAGCTCGTCACGCTTCGCCCAGGTCTCGCAGCTCGGTGTCGATCACCGCGGGCGGATCGATCCCGGCGAGGTCGAGGATGCCCTGGAGAAGTGCGAAGCGGCTGGTGAGCCGGCGGCGCTCGTGCATTGCCAAGCCGCGAACCACGAGGTCGGCACCCTCCAACCCATCGAGGAGGTGGTGGAGCTCTGCCACCGCCACGGAGTTTGGGTCCACGTCGACGCCTGCGCGGCGGCCGGGCACGTGCCGCTCGCCCTCGACGATCTCGGTGCAGACCTCGTATCGGTGAGCGCGCACAAGCTCGGTGGGCCTCTCGGGATCGGCGCGCTCGTGGTTCGACGCGGCCTGCGCATCGAGCCGCTCGTCGTAGGCGGCGAACAGGAGCGCTCCAGGCGCGCCGGGCTCGAGAACGTCCCGTCGATAGTCGGCTTCGCCGCCGCCGCGGCGAGCCTCGCAGACCCTGCGCAACTCGAAGAGGAGTCCGAGCAGGCGCGGCGTCAGAGCGAGTGGCTCCGCGCAGCCGCCACGAAGGTGGACGACGTGGAGCTCCTCGGCGACCCGGACCCCGCAGGCCGTCTGCCGCACCTCGTTTGCTTGGCGGTCGGTGGCGTCGAGGCGGAGCCGGTCCTCCTAGCACTGGACCAGGCGGGCATTGCGGCCCATTCGGGCTCCTCCTGCTCCTCGGAGTCCTTAGCCCCTTCACCGGTCCTCGAGGCAATGGGGGTCGACGCCGAGCGATCACTTCGGCTGAGCGTCGGTTGGTCCACTACCGACTCCGACCTGGTCGCATTCGGCTCGGCCTTCGCTCCGGCCGTCGAACGCCTGCGCTCCCTTCGGTCCTGAGTCCCCGACCTCAGCGGGTCGGAAGAGACGGCGGTGTCAGCCCCGCTCCTTCGAACGCCCTGTCTACGAAAGGCTGGGCAGATCGCACGACCGACGTGGGCGGTCCGTCGGCGAGGAACAACCGGTACTGCGCGACGGCATTCGTCGTGTCCTGTTCCACGAGGAACATCGATCCCAGGTAGAGGTGCGGGGTGTAGGCATTCCCGTCGGCCTGCTCGGCTTTCTGCTCTTCCGCCTGTCCCTGAGAGAGGAGACTCGAGCTCTTCGCCTGGACACCCGCCTCGAACTCGAGCCATCCCGATTCGGCCAGAGCCTCTTCTTGGGTGGGGTCCTGGAGGAGGACCTTGTGGTAGAGCTCGAGCGCCCCGGCGGCATTCCCGTCGGCCTCGAGCGTCTGCGCCTGGGCGAGATCGCGGCCGAGCTGCTGATCGCGGTTCAGGCTCACCGACCCCGAGACGGTCTCACCCGGAAGGCGCGCCGTCGTGCCCCTCGTGACGAGGACTATCGACACCACCGCGACCGCCAAGAGAACGGCAACCGTTCCGAGGATCCAGACTCTTCTGACAGGCCGGCCCCTTCGTGCGGAACGCTCCGGGACAGCGTCTCGTGGCGGGCCGTCGCCGGCTGAGCCTTCTGTCGCCGCGTCGGGTATCGCGGAGTCGCTATTCGCGACGGCCGCGTTCGCCTCTTCCAGCGCTCGCAGGACCCGAGCGGCGCGGACCGTGTAGCTGTCGCGAAGGTCTGCGTAATCCTCGTCCGAGAGATCACCAGCTTGGTGCTCGCGCTCGAGGTCCTCGAGAGAAAGGAGGAGCACGTCGCGTTCATCTAATAGCTCCTCGAGGCTCAAGGCGTCACCGCCTCGCCCCCGGCCTCGTCGGAGATCGCCCCCCTCGCGCGCGAAAGCGCCATGGCCTGCCCGACGAGGAGGCGGTCTTCTTCGGCGATCTGCGCGGGCTCCACCCTCCGGCGCCGCCAGAAGAAGACACCGAGGCCGACGAGCCCCGCCCCCACCGCGGCAAGGGGAACGACCCACACGAGCGCGCTCAGACCGCTCGCCGGAGGGCTCAGGAGGATCGCGGCTCCGTAGCGGGCCTCGAGGAAGCCCTCGATCTGCGAGGTGCTCTCGCCCTGGCGGACGCGGGTTGCGACGATCTGGCGGATCGCCACGGCCGCAGGGGAAGTCGAGGCGGCAACTGACAGGTCCTCGCAGCTCGGGCACCGCAGGGCCGCGTCGATCGTGGCGGCTCTGCGAGCCGCGCTCTCCGAACCAGCGGGCCGCGATGCTCCTATCGCGAGAGCCAACGCGAGGACCAGACCGAGCGACCCCCACAACCATGGTCTCAGACGAATGAGGGTCAGACGAGTGCGGGTCAGACGAGTGCGGGTCAGACGGGTGCGGGGTCGAGCTCGGCTCGTCGCAGTAGTCACGACTCCTCGCTCTGTGCCCTGGAGAGCCAAGAGTCGAGACCCGCCTCTGTGACCGCGCCGTCCAGATGCACGACGACGACGCCGTCGGGGGATACGAGGAACGTCTCAGGTGGGTCGCGTACCCCGAAGTCGACGGCGATCTGCCCTCCGGGATCCGAGACGGCAGGCCAAGTGGCTCCCGCCTGCGACATGAAGCTCCTCGCGCTCGGGGCGGTGTCGTCGTAGGCGACGCTCACGAGTGCTGCTCCACCGGCCTGGCGGTGCTGGTAGGCGAAGGCGACGAGATCGGGCTCCTCCTGCTGGCACGGTGGGCACCAACTGGCGAAGAAGTTGACGAACACCCACCTCCCCCGAAGTGACGAGAGGTCGAAGCTCCCACCGGTGAGGGTCGTGCCCGACAAAGCAGGTGCTGGCTTTCCGAGTAGCGGCGAGTCGGCCTCCGTCGACGTGGCGGGAGGCCGCGTGGCGAGTACCGCCACGAGCCCTGCGGTCGCGACCAGGGTCACCCCCGCTGCCCAGCGGGCGGTGTGGCGCCTGCGAGGGCGCGTCGACTGCGGTCCACCCCGCAGGGTCTCGTCTCGATCTTGCTCGGTCACGACGACCTCGTGCCGACGAGCTCGTCGGGCGCCCCCTCGGTGGAGTCGAGGTTCTTCTCGTTCGACGGACCTGCAGGCGGGGCCGACGCCACGAGCGCGGACGGTGCAGATACCGGATCGGTCGGGCGGCGCCGTCTGCCGGGGAGAGCCGCGAGCACCGACCCGATCACGATGATCACTCCGCCCGCCCACAACCACGCGACGAGGGGCTGGACTGTCACACCGATCCCGATCGCTCCCCCTGCAGAGGTAGGCAGGCTGTCGATGGTCAGGTACACGTCGTCGAGCACGCCAGAGTCGATGGCCGGGGTGCCGACGTAGTCGGTGCCCGCGCCGAATTGGCTCAGCGCCGGGCGGAACGGCCCGTGCCCGTCGACGAGGACGAGAGCCTCCGTGGCGGTTCGCGCTGACGTGCGGACCTGTGCGAGTCCCTCGAAGGCGATGACGTGCCCGTCGACCGTCGCCTGCGTGCCGCTCCTCAAAGTGACCTCGCTCCGGTGGCCAAACGACGTCGCTGCTGCAAGAGCGACCGCGATCACCACCACCCCGAGATGGACGACCATTCCTCCGTTCGCTCGGCCCACAAGTCCGCGCCACGCGCGTGCCCCTCCTCGTCTCGATCCGAGCGAGGACAGCACGAGCTGTCTCACGTTGGCCGCTGCTGCAAAACCCCCGAGGCCGAACGCGCACAGGGGTCCGAGGCCGCGCACCCCGCCAGCGACGCATGCGACCACTACGGCAACCCCGCAAGCGGCGGGCACGACGAGCCGGTCCGACAAGGTTGCCGTGTTCGTCTTCCGCCACGGGAGAGCCGGGCCGATCGCCATGAGAAACAAAAGGGCCAGGCCGATCGGCAGGGTCATCGCGTTGAAGTACGGCGCGCCGACTGTCACCTGCTCCCCGCGTAGCGCCTCGTAGAGCAAGGGGAAGACCGTGCCGAGGAGGACGATGAACGCGAACGCCACGAAAAGGAGGTTGTTCAACAAGAACGCCCCCTCGCGGCTCACAGGCGAGTCGATCCCCCCACCCGAGCGCAACCTGTCGCCGCGCCACGCGATGAGCCCGACGCCGGCGGCAAGGACGACGCCGAAAAACGCGAGGAGCGCCGGTCCGATGTCAGAGTCGCTGAAGGCGTGCACCGAAGTGATCACTCCCGAGCGCGTGAGGAAAGTCCCGAGGATCGTGAGGCTGAAGGTCGAGACGATCAGAGAAAGGTTCCACACCCGAAGGAGCCCGCGCCTCTCCTGCACCATCGCCGAATGCAGATAGGCAGTGGCGCAGAGCCACGGGAGGAACGAGGCGTTCTCGACGGGATCCCAGGCCCAGAAACCGCCCCACCCGAGCACCTGATAGCTCCACCATGCGCCGAGCACGATGCCGACCGTCAGGAACCCCCAGGCGAACAGCGTCCAGCGCCGCGTGGCGGCTTGCCAAGGCTCTGTGACTCGCCCGGTCACGAGCGAGGCGATCGCGAAGGCGAACGGGATCGAGAAGCCCACGAACCCGAGATAGAGAAGCGGCGGGTGGAAGGCGACGAGCGGGTTGTCCTGCAGGAGTACGTTCGGGCCAAGGCCGTTAGCCGGCGCCAGCCCCACGACCGTCCGGAAAGGATCCGACGGCCCTGCCATCAGTCCGAAGAAGAAGGCGGCGATCAGGTACGTGACGAGTGTCGCCCAGCCGACGAGCGGGTCTTCGGACCTGCGGCGGAACCTCCACACCATCGACGCGATGTAGCCGGTCAATATCAAGCCCCACAGCAGGATCGAACCCGCCAGGGCCGACCACATGCCTGTGATCGTGTACAGCAGTGGGGTGGATCGGCTGTTGTTGGCCGCGACGAACGCGATCGAGAAGTCGTGTGTGAGAAGGGCCCGCTGCATGGCAAAGGTGGCGAGAAGAGCGCCGCCGAGCGCGATCCACGCGTAGACGCGTCCAGATCGAACCGTGGCGGGTCGACCCCGGAGCAGTCCGTAGACGAGGACGCCAGCCCCGGTGAGACACGCGGCAAGCGCTAGCAGGACCCCGGTGTGCCCGAGTGCTGCGTTCACCGCGTGGTCCCGTTGGGCGCCTTGACGCGGGCCGGGTGCTCCTCGATGTAGTTGGCGGTGTGGTCGACGATGATCTGGTTCGAGACGAACGTCGTCCCACTGAAGTGGCCCACGACCACCACCGGTATGTCGGGCTGGAAGAGCTGCGGCGGATTGCCGGTGTTCGTGACCGCAACACGGTCGTGGGTTCCCGCTGCCACGAAGCTCACGCCGCTCGCCGTGCGGTGAACAGTTCCAGGCACGACGAGTCCTTCGAGTCTGAAGGTCCTGGTCCCGAGCATCGCTTTCTGTGTCACGGCCTGGTCGACCGTCTCGAAGTAGTCGAGCGAACCAGACAGCCCCTTCACTAGAAGGAGGCAGAACGCACCCGCGAGAACGGCTATGAGCGCTCCTACGCGCCATCCTGGTCTGCGACGCGGCTTTGCGACCGATCCGACGTGACGGAGGGGCCTCGGTGAATGGGTGGAGTCGTCGTGCGCGGCGGATTTCGAGCCTGTGGCGTCGCTCGCGTCGTCAGGTTCCGTTGTGTCACCACTG
>Ga0209415_10008249_pt1 | contig 18091 bp, 21 predicted proteins | sample PeaSoiSIISIP2007_FD_187696 | JGI IMG/M metagenome (GOLD analysis project Ga0209415, IMG submission 187696) | Peat soil microbial communities from Weissenstadt, Germany - SII-SIP-2007 (SPAdes) (version 2) | ecosystem: Environmental > Terrestrial > Soil > Wetlands > Peat | place: Germany... | reverse complement strand
CCCCCCCATCCACAACATTGGTGCCCGAGTGAAGGCAAGACGTGGATGGCGGGCCTACGCCCGCCATGACGAGGGGCGCTGCCGCAGCCTCTCCGTTAGACCACCCCCTCGCCGCGCAGCGTCTCCACCTCCGCATTGCTCAGCTCGAGCCACCGACCCAGCACGTCGCCGGTATGCTCGCCCAGCATCGGCGATGGTGCGATCCGCGGCGGCTTGCCGTCCACCCGCACCGGCCAGGCCGGCATCTTGAATGGCCCATGCTTCGGATGCTGCATCACCTGCATGATCCCGCGTTGCTCGAAGGTGGGCTCGTTGTGCAGCTCCATCGTGTCGAGCACGGCGCCAGCCGGGATGCCGGCACCACCGACCTGCGCCATCGCCTCGTACTTGGTCCGACTGCGCGTCCACGCCTCGATGATTGCATCCAGTTCGGCCATGTTCTTCACGCGGTCGCCAGGTTTCGCGAAGCGCGGATCGGCGATCAGCTCCTCGCGCCCCATCACCTTGCACAGCCGCGCCCAATGCTCCGGGTTGGCACGGCTGGTCATGATCCAGACGTAGTCGTTCGGCCCACCGGGCGCGCAGGGGTATAAGCCCGATGGCGCATTGCTGCCGCCGCCCGAGTGCGTGCCGTCGCGCTCCACGGCCTTGCCGCTGCGCGCCTGGGTGGAGAAGTTGGTGCGCATGTAGTGCAGCATCGCATCCTGCATCGCCACCTGCAGCCGATGGCCCTCGCCGGTCTTCGCCCGCTTGTGCAGCGCGCCGAGGATGGTGATCGCCATCGTCATCCCGGTGCCGGTGTCGCCGAGCGACAGGCCGGGCTTCACCGGCCCGCGGCCCTTTTCGCCCGTGACGCTGATGGTGCCGCCGGTCGCCTGCGCAATCATGTCGAACGCCAGGTTGCTTTCATAGGGGCTGCCGGTGCCGAAGCCCTTCACCTGGCAGTAGATGATGCCCGGATTGATGGCGCGAACATCGTCGTAACCGAGACCCAGCCGCTCGATGGTGCCGGGCGCCATGTTCTCCACGCACACATCCGCCTTGCGCAGCAGGTCCTTCACCAGCGCGAGCCCGCGCGGCGATTTCAGGTTCAGCGTGATGGACTTCTTGTTGGCGTTGAACATGTGGAAGTAATACGGATCGTCGTCCGGCTGGCCGGGACGCAGGCGGCGGCCGGGGTCGCCGGTCTTCGGGTTCTCGATTTTCACCACTTCGGCGCCGAGCCAGGCGAGTGCCTCGGTGGAGGACGGGCCGGCCTCGAACTGGGTGAAGTCAACGACCTTGATGCCGTTGAGGAAGTCCAGTTCCACGCTGTTGTCCGACATGGTGCGTTCTCCTCCTGGTGTGCGTTGCTGGTGGTGTTTGGCGGACAGCATGGCACAGGTGGGAGCCGGCGTCATTCTGGCGCGTGGGAGGTTGGACGTGCCGGTGAGCGGGCGTGCGCTGTTCTGACCTGGAAATGTACTCGCTACCGGCCCCGACCTTGCCCGAAATCCGGATTTCCGGCAGAAAGCCGTGCGTCCTGAATCATTCTCCGGAGGAAATGTCGCATGCTGTCGCGCATCCTGTTGCTGCTCCCGCTCGTGTGGTTCGCGCTCGCCGGCGGCGCGCACGCGCAGGCCGTTCCATCTGAAATCAAGATCGGCAGCCTGTATGCAAGCTCCGGGCCGTTCGCCAGCATCTCGATGCCTGTGTACTACACGCTCAAGATGTGGGTCGATCAGACGAACGCAGCGGGTGGCGTCTTCGTGAAGCCGTACAACAAGAAGATCCCGATCAAGCTAATCAGCTACGACGACCAGAGTAGTACGGCGACGGCGGCAACGCTGTACAATCAGCTCATCACGCAGGATAAGGTCGATCTGCTGGTGGCCGATTCCGGCTCGGTGCTGACCTCGGTGGCGGTGCCGATTGCCAAGGAACACAAGATGTTCCTGTTCGACGTGTCGGGCACCGGTGGCACCTTCTTTACCGCGGACAACCCTTACATCGCGCTGATGGCGGACCCGGTTTCGACCATCTGGCCGAAATACATCGCCGACTTCCTCGACAGCACCGGCGTAGCCGAGGGGATCAAGACGGTGGCGATCCTGTATGCCACCAACGACTTCACCACCACGCAGGCGAACGCGGTGCGCGGCTTCATCCAGGCAGCCGGCAAGCTGAAGATCGTCTACGACCAGGGCGTGCCGACCACCACCTCCAATTACACCGTGCTGATCAACAACATCGCCAATGCCAATCCGGACGCCGTGCTGCATCTTGGCTACGCCGGGAACGACATCGCCTTCTTCCGCAATCTGCAGGATTCCGGTCAGAAATTTCGCTTCGTGTTCGGCATCTATCCGGGTGAGGAGCAGGATGAGCTGACCAAGACGGTCGGGGTCGGCGGGCTGACCAACATCTTCAGCTACGTGCCGCCCTCTTCCTACCATTACACGCCGAATTTCGGCCCGACGCTGGAACAGTTCCATGCGATGTGGGACAAGGCGCACCTTCCCGGCGTGGAGTTCGGTGCCAACGCGATCTACGGCTACATGACGGGGCTGGTGATCGAGCGCGCGCTCGCCACCACCGAGAGCCTGGATCAAATGGCAATCCACAACGCAGTGTTTGGCCTGTCGGGCAAGTTGACGACCATGGACGGCAGCTTCGCGTTGAACGAGATGGGCGCACAGGTCGGTGAGATCACCCCGCTCGGCCAATTGCAGGCGGACGGCAAGGGCGGCCTGAAGCTGGTCGTCGTCTATCCGCCGGAACTGGTGAACGGCAAGCCGATCATCGGCAAGTGAACGTTCCACTTACCCCGCGCTAACCGTCGCAGATGCTGTTCGGCGCGATCGCCGCGGGGCTGGTGTTCGGCCTCTACTTCACCCTGGTTGGGCTCGGGCTCAACCTGATCTTCGGCGTCATGCGCATCGTCAACCTGGCGCATGGCGACTTCCTGATGCTGGGCGGATTTGCGGCCTATTTCCTGTTCTACTTGCTGGGGCTGCATCCGCTGGTGGCTGCGGTCGCGGTGCTGGTAGTTTTTTTCCTCGTCGGCCTGCCGATCTACTACATCATCGTGCCGCGGCTGCTGCTGGCGCGCGATTCCGAGATGCTGTCGGTCATCCTGTTCTTCGGCCTGTCGCAGGTGATCGAGGCGCTGACCGCGATCGTCTTCGGCACCACCGAGCGCTCGATTCCCGGTCGCGTGCTCGGCACGGGCCCGGTCATCATCCTCGGCCAGCGGCTGCCGAGCGCCTGGGTGTTCGGCGCCGCGGTAAGCTCGGTCGCGGTGGCGATGGTCTATTTGTATCTGTATCGCACGCGGCTCGGCATGCTGACCCGCGCCGTGATGGTCAGCCGCGACGAAGCCCTGGCCACCGGCATCGACGTGCATCGCGTCTCCGCCATCGCGTTCGGCATCGGCATCGCGTTGGCGGGCATCGCCGGGGTGTTCGCGCCGTTCATGCTGGGCAGCGTCACGCCCTCGATCGGGGTGCAGATTAACGTCGCGGCCTTCGCGGTGATCGTCGTCGGCACGCTGGGCAATCCGCTTGGGACCGTGCTTGGCGGGGTGATCTACGGCGTGTCGCTGATGCTAATGCAGACGTATTTGAGCTCCTGGGCGGAGCTGCTGCCGAACCTGCTGCTGATCGGCGTGCTGCTGATCCGTCCAGAGGGTTTGCTCGGCCGGAAGACACGACGTGCGTAGGACAGCGGCGGAGCTTTCGCTCGGCGGCGCCGTGGTCGCGTTGATGGCGATCATGCCGTTGGTCTATTCGAACGAGCTGATGCTGTTCAACTTCGTGATGTTCCTGACGCTCGCCCAGGGGCTGAACATCATCTACGGTTTTACGGGTTATCTGCCGTTCGGCTATGTCGGCTTCTTCGGTGCCGGCGCCTATGGATTTGCCCTGGCGGTGATGCACCTGCACTTTCCGCCCTTCGCGGCGCTGGCGATGGGCGGCGCGGCGGCGCTGGTGGTCGCGGTGGTGCTGATTCCGATGCTGCGGCTGTCCGGCGCCTATTTCGCCATTGCCAACCTCGCGGCAGCGCAGGCGATTTATCAGGTGATCTCCAACCCGGCGCTGGAAGACATCACCAAGGGCCCCTATGGTGTGTCGCTGTCCGAGGTATTCGCGCCGGGTCTGTCCTACGCCGTCGCGCTCGCGATCATGGCGGCGACGTTTGCCCTGGTGGTGTGGCTGCGCAACTCGCGCTTCGGCCTGGCGTTGCAGGCGATCCGCGAAGATCCGGTCAGCGCGGCGATGGCCGGCGTTTCGGTCGTACGCGGCCGCACCATCGCCTGGCTGCTGTCGGCGCTAATCGCCGGGCTGGTCGGCGGGGTGTTCGCCTGGCACATCTCGGTGTTCTATCCGGAGACCGCGTTCGACATCGGCGTTTCGATCTTCGCCACCGTCTTCACCCTGTTCGGCGGCCCCGCCACGCTCAGCGGTCCGCTGCTCGGCGTGGCGATTCTGTACGGCGTCTACAATGCGATTGGCATCACCGTGCCGCAGTATTTCCAGCTCATCTACGGGCTGCTGATCGTTGCGCTGGTGATGTTCCTGCCCAACGGGCTGGTGTCGCTGCTGACGCGGCGAGGCATCCGTGTCCCCTGAACCGCTGCTTCGTGTCGAACAGGTGATGAAGCGATTCGGGGGATTCCGAGCGCTGGACGGCATCAGCCTGTATCTGGCGCCGGGCGAGGTGCTCGGCCTGGTCGGCCCGAATGGCTCCGGCAAGACCACCTGCATCAATGTCATCTCCGGTCTGTATCCGCCGGATGAGGGGCGCGTCGTGTTCGACGGTGTCTCGATCGGCGGCCGGCCGGCGCATCTGCTGGCGCGGCGCGGGATCAATCGCACCTTCCAATCGCCAAAACCGTTCCTGTCGCTGACGGTGCGCGAGAACGTGGCGGTCGCCGCGACCTATGGCCATGGCGACCGCCCGCCGGTCGACGTGCCGGCGCTGCTAGGTTCGCTGGAGCTGGACCGGTTGGCGGACCGGCCGGCCGGCGATCTGAACAGCGCGCAGCAGAAGACGCTCGACCTGGCGCGCGCGCTGGCGACCGCGCCGCGGCTGCTGCTGGTGGACGAGTTGGCCGCCGGCCTGAACCCCGTCGAGCTTGGTCGCATGGCGACGCGGCTGCGCGCGCTGGCGCTAGGCGGAATGGCGCTGCTGGTGGTGGAGCATTTGATGGGCTTCATCGACCAGGTCACCGACCGGGTCATCGTGATGAATGCCGGCCGCGAGATTTTCGAGGGCACGCTGCGCTCGGCGACGCAGGATCCGGACGTGATCCGCGTCTTCCTGGGGGGCGCGCATGGCTGAGACGCTGCTGCAGGCAACCGGCATCACCGCCGGCTACGGCAAGCTGCAGGTGCTGTGGGGCGCTGGGCTCGACGTGACCGAGCGCGAAACGGTCGTGCTGCTAGGCGCCAACGGTGCCGGCAAGACCACGCTGCTGAAGGTGCTGTTGGGGTTGATGCAAGCGTGGGCCGGCACGGTGCGGCTGGGCGCCGAGGACATTACGCGGCTGCGCACCGATCACCGGGTGCGCCGCGGCATGGCCTATATGTCGGAGCTTGGCGTGTTTCCTGGCCTGACCATCGAGGAGAACATCCGCATTGGCGGCCAGTTCGCCGCCGCCGCGGCGCTGCGCGCGCGGATGCAGGAGCTGTTCGGGGTCTTCCCCGATCTGGCGGAGCGCAAGCACGTCCTGGCGGGCAGCCTGTCCGGCGGGCAGCGCAAGATGCTGGGGATCGCCAAGGCGCTGGCGGCCGGACCGCGCGTGCTGATCATGGACGAACCCTCCGCGGGTCTGGCGCCGCTGCTGGTGCAGCAGGTGATCGAGGTGCTGGGCCGGTTTCGCAGCAGCGGGGTGTCGCTGCTGATTGCGGAACAGAATGTTGCGTTCCTGCATCTGGCAGATCGGGTGTTTACGCTGGAGGGTGGGCGGATCGGCTTTCAGGGCACGGTCGAGGCGCTGCACGCGGACGATGCGCTGCGCCGGGCGTATTTTGGGTTGGGACCGCAGGGGTAGCGCGCCGATCGGATGGTAATGGTTGTTGTTGTGGCAGGCGCGCGCAAGGAAACGGCCCGACATCGTCATGCCCATCGCCGGGCGCGACCTGGGGATCAGAACCGGACATGACGGTGGAGTGTGTGGCTGCGAGGCTCTCGGCGCCACAATGGGAATTGCTGATCGGAAGGCGCTTTGCAGTTCTGTCGCCGTGCGATGATTTATAGTTCGCTCTTATTGCGAAAATTGCTGATACGTTCACCTGACCGTGAACCCCTTGGTTGTGGCGACGGGATTTCTGCCCGGCCCGACAGCCACACGCCACGGCCGGGGGTGGCCCGCGGCTTCGCTTTTCAGCATGAAGGAAGTGCGGAGAACACGGTGACCACGGAGAAAGAGCGGCCCGCCCGGCCGGGGCTACACCACGTAGCGACGGAGGCCGTCCACCAGACGTGGCACGTTGAAGTTCAGTAGCAGGCCGACGTGGATGCCGCTCATGCGGAGGTAGGTACGGAGTTGCACCTCATGGATCGGAAGGATGGCGGTTACGGCTTTGATCTCCAGGATAGGCTCGTATGCGACGACGATATCCGCCTTGAACCCGTCGCCGATTGGTTCGCCCTTATAAACGACGGGAATTGCGACCTGTCGCGCGAATGGAATGCCGGCCTCTCCCAATTCGCGGCAAAGGCATTGCTCGTATACAGATTCCAACAGGCCGGGGCCAATGTGGCGGTGCACCTCGATCACCCGATCGGTCAATTGTTCCGCCGGAAGCATAATGCTCGCTCCGTGAACATCGTGCCGGCCGCGCTTTCTTCGTGCCGAATGTCAACGAAACGCTAACGCACCGGCACTGCGTTGTCTGGCCTTGACGACACACCGCACCGGCAGCGGTTCGGTGGGCTGGGTGCGGTTTCAACCAACGGAGTTCGCAATGAGAGCGTTATAGTGAGTATGGGGCGCCCTAAAGGTTGACACACGGACGGCACCCACATCGTCATGCCGACGCAGGTCGGCATCCACGACTTTTCCTGCTGCGTTCAGCGAAGTCGTGGATGACGGGCCTTCGCCCGCCGTAACGGTGGAGGCTGCGCCAACGAGTCAGGCTTTCGGGCGCCTGGTATTACGCAACAGGATTCTGCGGTGCGTCCGCGCCATCCCAGCGCGCCGCCGCGGCGTCGTCAGTCTCGCGCGCCTCGACCCAGACGCCGGTGCCATCGGCAAACTCCTCGCGCTTCCAGAACGGCGCCCTGGTCTTGAGCCAGTCGATCAGGAACGTGGTCGCCTCCAGCGCCTCGCCGCGATGCGATGCCGCCGCCAGCACCAGCACGATCTGCGCGCCGGGCTCCAGCCGCCCGACCCGGTGCACCACTGTGCAGCCCAGCAGCGACCAGCGTTGCACGGCCTCGTCGGTGATCCGCCGGATCGCCCGTTCGGTCATTGCGGGGTAATGCTCCAGGGTCATTGCGGCGATCGGCCGCCCCGCGGCGGCATCGCGCACCGCGCCGACGAAGCAGCCGATCCCGCCGATATCGGTCCGTCCGGCGGTCAGCGCCGCCAGCTCCGCCGACACGTCAAAGTCCGACTCCTGCACGCGCGCTGTCGCCATCCCTGCGCTCACCATCTCTGGGCTCCCTGGGCGCCAAGTTCCATCGACACCATCATAGCGAATCCGGCTGGCCTCCCAACCGTCAGGCGCCCTTCCTGACCCAGCCCGGTCGGGGCGCCGGCATGTCGACGTTTCGGCGTCCCCGCAGGCCCCCGCCCCGGCTCACAGTGCGGTGGGCTTCTGTTCTTCGCCCAGCGGCACCCTCGCCTGCCGCCGCGCGGGATCGTCTCCCGCAAGCGGGAGAGGTTTTTTCGACGTCAGCCCCCGGTCACCGGGGGGAAAAAAGCCACCTCGTCGCCCGGGTGCAGCACGGCCGAAGCCGGCGCGAACTCCTGGTTCACCGCGCACCGCACCGAGCGGCGGTTAGCGAAGGCCGCTGCATAGCCCGGGCCGCGCGCCGCCAGATGCTCCACCAGGTCAGCGACCGTCGCCACACCCGGCGGGAGCGAGAAATCCTCCGTCGCCGTGCCCACGCGCTCGCGCAGCCAGGCGAAATACAGGATCGTCAAGGGTGTGTCAGTGTCTGCCATGATCCTCAGTGCGGCGTCGGGATGGTTTGGATCGAGCCGTCCGACCTGATAACGGTGCTGGTGCCGTTGCCGTTTGGCACGACGATCGCGGTGCCGCCGCCCGGCAAGGTCATCGTCTGATAGCCCTGGGTGCCCCCGGTCGTCACCCCGGGGCCGCTCGGCGTCTGCACCACCTGGCCTGTCGGATTTTGCGCGGGCGGTGGCGCGGCCGGCGCACCGGGCGGCGACGCCGGTTGCGTATTCGGTAGCGGCGGCAACCTCGGCAGGTTTGAGCCGGGCGGCGTGGAGCTGCCATGCGACACTTGCGGCGGCGGCGAGGGCGGCGCCTGCCCCGGGCTCTCGCCCGGGGGCACCACGCCACGGCCCAGCGGTGAACCGGGCACCGCTTGCTCCGGCCCCGGCTCCAGATTGCCCTGCTGCTCCAGCTCCTGCAGCGTTGGCGTCGGCGGCAGCGGGCCCGGCCAGATATCGCCCGGCTGCGGCGTCAGCGGCGGCTCGTTGACAGTGTCGCCTCTCGCCCGAAGCAGATTCTCGGCGTTGCCGGTCGGGGCGTTAGGTTGATTCCCCGTGGTGAAGGGCGGATTCCACCAGGTCTGGTAACTGCAGCCTGCGAGCATGAGCACGAGGCCCAGCGTGGTGAAACGCCGCATGAAGAGCAAACTCCCGCACAGGGGCCGCGGCCGCGGCCCAATCGATGGCTTCCAGGCAACATCAGCGGCCCCGGCCGAGCCGACCTCACTCGAATGTGCCCTCACAACGCGAGCTACTCAAGCGCGAGGAATTGCAGCAGCCATCCCACCACGGCGGCTGGATCGTTTAGCGGCAGCAGCGTCCGGTCGCAGCCTGCCAGCGGCGCATCGGCGGCCACCGCCACAACGTCCGGCTCCGTGGGCCAGATCGGCGGCTTGCCCAGCGCCGGGCGATGCACCTCCAGCTTGGCGAACGGATGCGTCTTGAAGCCCTCGACCAGCACCAGGTCAACCGGCTGCATGCGCGCCAGCAGTTCCGGCAGCCTGGGCTCCGTCCCGCTGACCTCATGCAGCAGCGCCCAGCGCGTGCCGGATAGCACCAGCACCTCCCGGGCGCCGGCCTCGCGGTGGCGGAAGGTGTCCTTGCCCGGGCGGTCCATGTCGAACCCATGGTGCGCATGCTTGACGGTGGACACGGTCAGGCCGCGCCCCCGCAGCAGTGGCAGCAGGGCAGTCAGCAAGGTGGTCTTGCCGCTGCCGGACCAGCCGACAATGCCGATGACGTTCAAGCAGGGACCTTCAAACGGGGACCTTTACGAGGGCAGTTGGCGCTTCCGCAGCGGATCGGTCGATACCGTGGCATGGCGCCAGCCGGCAGTCATGTAGTCCCAGCCGGTCCATAACGTGAGGCCGGCGGCGACCCACAACATCGCCTCGCCGATCATCGACACCGGCAGGAACCCCAGGTGCAGGAAGCGCGCCGTTGTGTCGCCCGCCAGCAAGGTGCCGAGCGCGCCCATCTGGAAGCCGGTCTTCCACTTGGCCAGCTTGGTGACCGGCAGGCCGATGCGGATGCCGGCGAGGTATTCCCGCAGCCCGCTCACCAGGATCTCCCGCAGCATGATGACAATGGCCGGATAGAGCGCCGGCCCGGACAGCCGGTTCTGGCCGACCAGCATCATCAGCGCCGCGCCGACCAGCAGCTTGTCGGCAATCGGGTCCAGCATGCGGCCGAGATCGGATTGCTGGCGGCGGCTGCGCGCCAGCTTGCCGTCGTAGTAGTCGGTGAGGGCGGCGGCGCTGAACACCACACAGGCGGCGAGATCAGCCGCCGGCATGCGCAACGCGACGAGCACCACCAGCAGCGGGATCGCCGCGATCCGCGACAGCGTGAGAACATTGGGAAGGTCGGTCGGCATCGGCGCCTATCCTACTCTTTCCCGCGGTTCCGGGGGAGAGGAAGAGTGAGGGCAATTGCATGACATGGCCGGTGCCTTCTGTCGGAAAGGGTCGCCGGTTCCTGCCCCGCGGGCGAGGGTGACGCCGGCCGCGCGGGACCACAGGCGTTGCCCGGATGCCTGCCAAACTTGGCAAAAGGAACGGTTGAGAAAGCAAGTCCACTGCCGTAAGTTCGTTCCGCGGCGAGGCGCGCCGCCACGACAAGGGGGACGCGATCCGCCCCTGCTGCAAACAATCAAGACGTTCGACGGCGGCAGGCGCTTCGGCCGACGCGGGGAACAGGGGGGCATCGGCGAAGGTCGTTCCTTTTCGATCATGCCTGCAGGACAACAGGGCTACCAACCTGGTCTTTCGCTGCGCTGGCGCTTGCTTCCGGATTGGAGAAATCTGGGAGAACGACATGAACGACAGTTCTGGCGTAGGCCGGTCGGCGATGCCGGCCAGCTTCGTGCTTGGCCAAAAGCTCGATAGCATTCCGTTCAGCGGCTATCACCTAATGATCATCCTGGTGCTGGGCGCCGTTGGCTTTGTCGAGGGCTACGATCTGGCACTTGGCGGCTCGCTTCTGGTGTTGGCCAAACAGCCGCTGCAACTGACCCCGGAGCAAATTCGCTGGCTCGCGGTCGCCCCGACCATATTTGTCGTTGCCGGAGGCTTCACCGCCTCCGCGATGTCGGACCGCATCAGCCGCAAGACGGTGATGCAGATCGGCGTGATCATCAGCACCGGCATGACCCTGCTGATCCCGCTGGCGCAGACCGGCACCCAATTGCTCATAATCCGTATGCTGACGGGCATCGGCCTTGGCTTTGCCATTTCGGCGCCGTTTCCGATCGCCGCCGAGCTGATGCCGAAGCAGCACCGCCGCACGTACGGCGCGATCTTCGAGGTCATGCTGGCCAGCGCCTTCACCCTGCTGCCCTTCGTCGGTTTCCTGCTCGCCGGCAATCCGGACGGCTTCCGGCTGATCGCGCTGCCGGGTGGGCTGGCGCTGGGGGTCGTGCCCCTGCTGGTGCATTTCGGCCTGCCGGAGAGCGCGCGCTGGTACCTGCGCCGGGGCGATCCGCAGGCAGCCGTCGCTACCGTCAACCAGATGATCGCACGCTGCGGCAACAAGGTGCCGCCGCTGACCGTTCCGGACCTGGGACCGCATGTCGAGGACGCGGTCGAGGCGCTTCCTCCGTTCAGCGCGCTGTTCGCGCGCGGCCAACGGCAATGGACCGTCGTGGGCATCGTGATCTACGCCGCCGCGACCACCGCGTATTATTGCTCCGCGATCCTGCTGCCGAAGGCGCTGGTGGACCAGGGCGCCGCCGTCGGCTTGAGCTTCGGGCTGGGCACCTTGCTGTTCCTGGTGACGATCCCCGGCAAGTTCTTCACCGGGTTCATCATGGAGATCATCGGCCGGCGCTGGACCATCACCTATTGCCTCGGCGGCGCGGTGCCCGGTCTGGTGCTGATGGCGATGGCGCATAGCACGGGCGACTACGCCACCGTGGTGATGACCGCGGGAGCGATCATCACCGGCCTGACCGTGCTGTCGTCCTTCACCGCGGTGCGGGTCTACCTGTCCGAGCAATTCCCCACGGCGCTGCGCGGCCGTGGGCACTTCTTCGGCGAGGCGACCGGTCGGATCTTTTCCGGCGTGTTGACACCGTTCTTCCTGGAACCGCACACCGGCTCCGCCATTATCTTCTTTGGTTGGATCGCGGTGGTGGTGGGGATCGGCGCCTGCATTCCGCTGCTGTTCGGCAAGGAAACGGTTGGCCAGCTTGAGCTGGTCACCGAGGCGGGTGCGGAAGCTGTGGTCTAGCTGGGCGGAGGCGACCGGGTGGCGCTGTGTTCGCGCCGCCCGGGACGCCGCGCAGACGCGAAGCGCGAAGGGCGCTTGCCATTTCCTGGCATCGAGGCCGGCGCCTGACGGCCTCATGCCAAGTGACAAGCACTCTGTCTGGCTTCTTCCGAGCGATGCGATGGATGTCTGGCCGGCCAACCGCTCACCGCGCATTGCCCGAACCGACCAAAACCATACGTCACGCACGTCAGGGTCTCGCCTCACACGGGGCGCGCGATCCGGCGGGATGCGGGACGGCGCCTGTTATGCTATCAGCCGATCCACAAGGAGGGGCCGATGGGCGTGGTCAAGGTTGAGATCCCCGTGGACGAGGAGGTTGCGGCCGACCTCTCCGGGCCTGTCCGCCTTGCGGCCGTGGGGCAACTGGTCAGTCGCATGCTGCGACCTACCGCCGCCAGCGACCCAGTGGGCTTGCTGCTCGATGCCATCGGTTGCCGGGCCGAACTTGCCGGCCTGACACAGGAAGACATCGATCAGGAGTTGGCCGCGTGGAAGGCCGAGCGGGCAGCGCGGCGCGGCTGATCGTTCTCGATGCCAGCACGATCGTTGGCGCGGCGTTGCGTCGGGCCGGAATACCGCGCCAGGCGTTCGATCGTGCCCGGGAGGCTGCCAGAGTTGTCTTGTCGCGGCCGATCCTGGACGAGGTCCGTGACGTTCTTGATTGCCCGAAGTTTGCCAATGTCGTCACGCAGGCCGATCGGGACGACATTGTCCGCGCGCTGACCGCCGCGGCGCTATGGTTCGAGCCGGTCACGCCGATCAACGACTGCCGCGATCGAGACGACAACAAGTATCTCGAACTCGCATTGACCACGTTTCGAACGCATTCCGATCGGCCTTCCGCGGTTGCGTGCGCAGGGCAATCGCCTTTAGGCGATACGCCGTAACCCCCACCATGGCATGCCGACCTGCGTTGGCATGCCATGCGGTCGGCGCCGGCGGGCCCAGACGGTTGGTAGAACAGTGCGCTACGCCCGCCGATAGCCGCGCATGACGGCGCGAAAGGTCGTGCGAATCAGCTCGTCGACGATCGGCGGCGGTGGTTCGCGGCGGTAGAGGTGCTGGCGCACCGCCGCCACCGGCACCTCGGCCAGCACGAACTGCGCGCGGCGGATTTCCTCGAACCCCGCGCGGCCGAATGTGTCGCGGGCGAATTTTTTTAGCGAAGCTCCGGCGCGGCGCGTATGGGCGGCGACCTGCGCGCGCAGCGCCTCGGGCCAGTCGCCCTGCACGAAATCGTTGCGGTGGTAGAGCAGGAGCAAGCGACCCTCGTTGGGGTGGGCGCGTACCCAGGCGGGGGTGTGCAACGCCGCCGCCAACCCGTCGCCCGCCGCGAGCGCCGCCTCGATGCCTTGCTGGAAGTCCTGCACCGTCTGGAGCCACAGCGCGCCGAGCAACGCGTCGCGCGATTTGAAGCGGTGGTAGAACGAGCCGGTCGGCGCCTTCAGCCGCTCGGTGATCGCGGCGATGGTGGCCGCTTGCGGGCCGTGTTCCGACACCAGCGCGAGTGCCGCATCGAGGAAGTCGGCGTGATCGAAAGCGGGGCGAGTCATGCTTCTAGAATGATTCCTCTAGAACGCGTTGTCAAGGTCGGCTAGGCTGGCCTCTGGTTCACCAGGGAGGCAGGCCATGCAGACGACCCAGGCGGCGCAGATCGAGCGACTGTTGGCTGTGGCGCGCGAGACGATCGCGACCGTGCGCCATTGCTGGGTGGCGACCGCCGCCCCGGACGGCGGCGCCAATGCCCGCGCCGTGCGCGCTTTCCCAGGCGCGCCCGATGCGGACGAATGGACGCGCCGCTTCCTGTGCCGCCGCGACTCGCGCAAGGTGCCGGAGATCCAGCGAGCGCCGCGGGTCACCCTCGCCTATCAGGACGGTGCCGGCGAGCGCTATGTCGCGCTGGTCGGCCGGGCCCGCGTGATCGACGATCGGACGGAGATGCGCAGCCTGTGGCAGGGGGACTGGGACGCCTTTTTCCCGCCGGGCTTCGCCGACGCGAACATGATCGTGGTGCAGGTTGCTGTGGACCGCATCGAAATCCACGCCCGCGGCGCCACAGCCGAGCCATTCGGCCACGGCCGCACCAGGATCGAACGTGCGACCGGAGGCGACTGGCGGTTGGTGCCATAGTGGCGGCTCGCCGCGCTGCCCGTCACGGCCGGCCCGCCCGTCTCGACTGTTCACAACTGTTGTAACCTGGCCAAAAGGCCACGCGAACAAAGCGGTTCCGCTCGAGCACATCGCTCTTCAACCTGCGCCGCGTCGGCGTCGCCTATCCCCGTGCTGTTGACCGATGCTACCCCTGACGCACGTAAGGGCGAACGGCGTCGAGCAACTGTGCGGACGGTGCAAGGCGTGGTCCGTCACCCTCATCGACCGGCGGCACGATTGTCACGCCCCAGGTGGGCAACGTCCTGAGCGACGCCCGCGCCTGAGGGTGTTCCAGCAGCGGCTGGTTCAACGATGGACCTACGATCACCGGGGTGCCCCGACCGATCGCCTCGGCGACGACGGACAGTGCCAGGTTGTCGGCGATGCCATGAGCGAGCTTGTTGAGCGAATTGAAGCTGCATGGCGCGAACAGCACGACCCCGCGCGGCGGTCGGGGACGGATCGCCAGGTCGAAGTATGACTCGACGACCCGCACCCCTTCGACGTCCGCGAGGTCGCGCGAGGCGATCACGCGCGAGGCGTTCGGCGTCGGCAGCGCGATGACAGTGGCAAATCCGAGCGCGACCAACCCGCGCAGAATGTCGGGACAGCGCGCCGCCGTCGTCGTGCCGCTGAGCACCAGATAGGCTACGTCAAAACCGTCGCCACCAGCCTGGTCGCCAAGGCCCATCCTCGTTCTCCCTCCTTGGTCGTGTCCCCGGGCGGCGGGTGCCCCAGCAACCGTCACATTGTTGCGCGCAATCTGCCGGATTCTCGCATCAGCCCCGCTTCCCGTTTCACCCTGACCGGAGATTCGGCGAGCCCGGCGCGGTGCTCCCCGGCCACCTGGCGCTCGGCCTCACTTGCCGCTCGCCAGCGCGGCTGGTGTCTCCGTGTAGTCCTGTTGGCGCGGGCAACCCAGCGTCTGCTCAGGAAGCAATGCCGAGCAATCGCGCGGCGGTTCCGCCGAGGATTGCGATGCGCTCGTCGTCGCTCAATCCAGGCGTGCTGAGCACGAGATCGACCTCGGTACTGGTCCACGGGAACGGGTAGTCGGTTCCGATCATGATCTGGCCAGAACCGGTTTCCGCGATCAGGTGGCGCAACGCCTCAGGCGTGAACACGATCGTGTCGAAATAGAGTTGCCCACCCTTGAGATAGGCAGTCGGGTTTTTCTTGGGCAGCGGGCCGACCCGGTTGGGGAAGCAGCGGATCACCGCGTCGGAGCGGTTGGCGTAGGACGGCAGGAACCCGCCGCCATGCGCGGCACAGATCTTCAGTCCGGGAAAGCGGTCGAGCGTGCCTTCGAAGATCAGGTGCGACAGGGCAATTGTGGTTTCCAGCGGGTTGCCGATCGTGTTGGTCAACAGGCCGCTACCGGCGAGCCGACCGCTCGGCTCCAGTTCGCGCGTGCCAAGCGGATGCATGAAGACGAGAACGCCGAGCTGTTCGCACTTGGCCCAGAACGGATGGAATCTGGGATTGGCCAATTCCTCGCCGGCGACGCTGCCGGCGACGCCGACGCCGCGGAAGCCGAGCGTCTTGACCGCGTATTCGACCTGTTCGGCGGCGAGATCGGGATGTTGCAGTGCAGCGGTCGCGAAGGCCACGAAACGGTCGGGGCTGGCGGCGCAGAATTCCACCAGCGTCTCGTTCTGGAGCTTGATCAACTGGGCCGCGGCGTCGCGCTCGGCGCGGTACCAGTACGGGTTGATGCTCAGCGCCTCGACGTCGATGCCTTGCGCGTCCATCGCCGCGATGCGCGTGCTGGTGTCCGCCATCAGCAATCCCGGCGCTTCGAGCGGATGGTTGATCAGCGCCGCGGCCGCCGGGACGATGCAATGGGCGTGCACGTCCACGGTCTTGACCCGCTTGCCGTTGACCACGACCTCGCGCCGCCGCCCCTGCGGTCGGGAACCCGGTGCCGGCGTCGTACTGGTCATGGCGCAGCCGATGAATGCGATGCCGGCCAGAGCGCTGGCGAGCAGATCTCCTTGTATAGGCATTTCCGCCCCTCCTTCATGGTTTGTCGGTCGGTTCGCGAGCCTACTACGGCTTGCTCGCCGGTGGCACCAGGCCGGCATATGGGACGGGGAATACCACCAGCCCGTTCCAGCCTCCCCAACCCCATGCTACAGACCGCGCATGCAACACACCGGCCGCCCGAAATGAACGAACAACGCCCCGCCGCCAGCCTGGACCGCTTCTTCGCCGCACCCCTGGTGGAGACCGACCCCGACCTCGCCGCCGCCATTGGCGCCGAACTGCACCGCCAGCAGGACGGCATCGAGCTGATCGCGAGCGAGAACCTGGTCTCCGCCGCGGTACTGGAGGCACAAGGCTCCGTCCTCACCAACAAATATGCTGAGGGCTATCCCGGCCGTCGCTATTACGGCGGCTGCGTCTACGTGGATGTGGCCGAGCAACTCGCCATCGACCGCGCCAAGATGCTGTTCCAGTGCGCCTTCGCCAACGTGCAGCCGCACTCCGGCGCGCAGGCCAACCAGGCGGCGTTCCTGGCACTGCTGAAGCCGGGCGACACCATCCTCGGCATGAGCCTCGACGCCGGCGGCCACCTGACGCATGGCGCGGCACCGAATCTCTCGGGAAAATGGTTCCACGCTGTCCAGTACGGCGTGCGCCGCGACGACGGCTTGCTCGACTATGACCAGCTCGAACAAATGGCGCGGGGGGAAAAACCGAAACTGATCATCGCCGGCGGGTCGGCCTATCCCCGCTTCATCGATTTTGCCCGCATCAGGCGCGTCGCCGATGAGGTCGGCGCCTATTTCATGGTGGACATGGCGCATTTCGCCGGGCTGGTCGCCGCCGACCTGTTCCCCAGCCCGCTGCCGCACGCGCATGTGGTGACCACCACCACGCATAAGACGCTGCGAGGGCCGCGCGGCGGCATGGTCCTGGCCAACGACCAGGAGATCGGGCGGAAGATCAACAGTGCGGTGTTTCCCGGCCTGCAGGGCGGCCCGCTGATGCACGTCATCGCCGGCAAGGCCGCGGCCTTCGGCGAGGCATTGCGGCCGGAATTCCGCGCCTACCAGAAGGCCGTCGTCGACAACGCCAAGGTACTGGCCGAGACCCTGATCGCCCGGGGCCTGGCGATCGTCACCGGCGGCACCGACTGCCACCTGATGCTGGCCGACCTCCGCCCCAAGCGGGTCACCGGCAAGGCGGCCGAGGCCAGCCTGGAGCGCGCCGATATCACCGCCAACAAGAACGCCATCCCGTTCGATCCAGAGAAGCCCACGGTCACCTCGGGCGTGCGGCTCGGCTCGCCGGCAGCCACCACGCGCGGCTTCGGCCCGGAGGAATTCCGCGCGGTGGGGGAGATGATCGACGAAGTGCTGGAGGGCCTGTCGCGCTCCAACGACGGCGCGAACGACGCGGCGGAACGCGCGGTGGGCGCTCGCGTGCGGATGCTGTGCGCGCGATTCCCGATCTATCGCGGGGGCTGAGCCATGCGGTGCCCGTTCTGCGGCAACGAGGACACGCAGGTGAAGGACAGCCGTCCCAGCGAGGACGGCGGCGCGATCCGCCGGCGGCGATTCTGCACGCATTGCGGCCAGCGCTTCACCACGATCGAGCGCACCCAGTTGCGTGAGTTGACAGTGGTGAAGGCGGACGGGCGGCGGGTACCGTTCGACCGCGACAAGCTGGCGCGCTCGATCCGCGTCGCGCTGCGCAAGCGGCCGATCCAGGAGGAGCGCATCGAGCGCATCGTCAACTCGATCGTGCGGCAGTTGGAGGCGTCGGGCGACAGCGACATCGCCAGCAAGCAGATCGGCGAGCTGGTGATGGACACGCTGAAGGAACTCGATCCGGTGGCGTATGTGCGGTTTGCCAGCGTCTATCGCAATTTCCGCGAGGCGAAGGACTTCGAGGACTTCATCGGGTCGCTGGACGAGAAGGACTGAGAGCCTGAAAATGTATCGGCGTTGGGCACGATTGGGTTGAGCGAGACTTCGGCCGCGTGGTGACGATGGG
>Ga0209415_10008248_pt1 | contig 18093 bp, 10 predicted proteins | sample PeaSoiSIISIP2007_FD_187696 | JGI IMG/M metagenome (GOLD analysis project Ga0209415, IMG submission 187696) | Peat soil microbial communities from Weissenstadt, Germany - SII-SIP-2007 (SPAdes) (version 2) | ecosystem: Environmental > Terrestrial > Soil > Wetlands > Peat | place: Germany... | reverse complement strand
TCACCTCGACATATCCCTTTTCGAGCTTCCACCCCGGCGGATTCCCACTAACCACGACTCCATCGCCGAGCTTCGCCGCCGCCCACTTGGACAAGTTGGTTCCATCGAACAGCACAATCGCATCCGATGGCGCGCCCCCCGGCCGATCCCCTGGAGTCACCACGGGCGGATGTGGCCGGGCCGGATCGTGGACGTGATACGGCAACCCCGGCAGCATCGGCGTGTCCGTAAATCCCAAATCGTGATTGGCGGTCTGATTCTGAGCCATCGCCCCTATGCTCCCGATGATGAAAAACGCCAATACTGTGCGCATAGATGTCATCCTCGCCCAACATGTTACGCTAGGGGCGCGCATGTTTGCTCGGTTTGTTCTGGCAGTCCTCCTGGCGGCTGCCGCAGTCGCCCAGACTCCCTCCACCCTTTTCCAGCAGGTGAACGAAATGGTGACCGACCTCTCGGACATCACCGGCTGGACCGTCCGCCGAAAAGTTCCGTCCGAAATGTTGAGCAAGGATACCTTCCACCGCTACGTCGATTCCCGGATGAAGGAAACTTCCAGCGCCCGCGAGATCCGAGCCGAAGAGCTGGTTCTCAAAATGTTCGGCTTCGTCCCGCAGGATTTCAATCTCGCCAAGGAAACCGTCGAGCTGGTCAGCGAGCAAGCCGCCGCCTTCTACGATTACAACAAGAAGCGTCTCTACATCCTCGATTCCACCAGCGAAGGCATGGAACAGCGAGTCGCGCTGGTGCATGAGCTGGCCCACGCTCTGGCAGACCAGCATCATCCATTGGGAAAATATCTGCACAAAGGCTCGCCGGACGATGACGCGTCCACCGCTCGCCAAGCCGTGATGGAAGGCCAGGCGACGTGGCTCACCTGGGCTTACATGGCCAAGCGCAACGGTGGAAAAGCTGAGGTTCCCGCCGCCATGATCGACGAATTAACCAAATCCCTGGGAGCCGACGGCGCCGATTTTCCGGTGTTCACCAAGGCTCCGCTGTATATGAAAGAATCGCTGGTCTTTCCCTATAACGAAGGCTTGAAGTTCCAAGATGCCGTTTACCACAAGCTCGGCCGGTCCAGTTTTGACCAATTATTCACCCGCCCGCCTGACACCACCCAGCAGATCCTGCATCCAGACGCGTATCTTGAAGACAAGAAACACACGGACCCGGAACCTCCACTGCTCGACGTCGTGATTTCAAAGAAAGACGCGAGGACTTACCACGAGCTCGCCGAAGGCAGCCTGGGCGAGTTCGATCATTCGGTCCTGCTGCGCCAGTTCGTGCCCGAGAAAGAAGGCGCGGCAGCCGCCAGCCATTGGCGCGGAGGGACATTTCGCCTGTATGAATCGAAACGCGACAAACACCCGGTTCTGAGCTACAAATCCGAATGGGATTCGCCCGAAGCCGCCCAGGAATTCTTCAACTTATATCAGCGCGTGATGAAGGGCCGTTGGACCAAAATGAACGTTGAACAAAAGGAGAACATGAAAATCACCGGCACGGGCGACTCCGGGAAATTCGAGCTGTGGGTGACCGGCCCGACCGTCCAATCCATTGAAGGCCTGAGGTAAACTGGGACCATGAGAATTCTTGCATCAGTTCTCGCGTTCGGCGTCACGGCCATGGCTGCCGCGCCGCCGGTGATCAAAAAAGCTGCCGAATTCACGATCTCCGAGCCGTCCGGGAAACAGCATCTTCTATCGAGTTTCAAAGGCAACGTAGTGGTTCTGACGTTCATCTATACCACCTGCCCGCATTGCCAGGACGAATCGCGAATGTTGACCAAGCTGTACCGCGAAATGGGGCCGCGCGGGCTTCAGGTGCTCGGCGTCGCGTTCAACGATAACGCCGGGATCCTGGTTCCGGGCTTCGTCGAGCAGTTCGGCATCCCCTATCCCATCGGCGCCAGCGCGCGTGAGCCCGTGTTGAATTACCTCGGGATTCCGGATACCGTCATGGGCCCGCGCTGGGTGGTTCCCCAGGTTGTGGTTATCGACCGAAAGGGCAACATCCGCGCACAGTCGCCGCTAGAGGGAGACCCCAATCTTCAACAGGAAGCCTACATGCGCAATCTGATCGAGACTCTGCTGAGGGAACCCGGACCGGCCACTTCGTCCAACGCGAAAAAGCCGTCGAGCCACTAGCCATGCGATTGACTGCTATTACCGCTCTGGTCGCCGCCGCCCTTCCGGCGTTCGCGATGCCTCCCCTGCCGCGCAAGTCACCCGAGTTCACGATCACCGAAGGTCCCGGCAAGGAAGTCCTTCTCTCCAGTTTCCGTGGAAAAGTGGTAGTGCTGGCGTTCGTGCACACCACGTGCATTCATTGCCAGGCCTTTTCGGGGATGATTACACGCCTGCATAAGGAACTGGGACCGCGCGGCTTCCAGCCGATCGACGTCGCGTGGAACCCGAACGCGGAGCAGTTGGTGCCCGGTTTTATCAAAGACATCGGTATCGATTTTCCGGTTGGCTACAGCGAATGGGAGCCGATCATGAGCTATCTGGGATTCTCGGTCATGGATCGTCCCGTGGTTCCGCTGGTCGTGGTGATTGACAAGAAGGGCATGATTCGCGCGCAAAGCCCGCCGCAGGGCGACCCCAATCTTCAGGATGAAGGCAAGCTCCGGTCGATGATCGAGGGTCTTCTCAGCGAAGGCGCAACCAGCAAAGCCGGCAAGCCGAAGCGTTAGGCCAGCGCCGCTTTGCAATACGCGAAGCACTTCTTCATTTCAACGATCGTGTCCGTGCCCGGGTACTCATATTCGATGTTGGCGGGAATCGGATAGCGCTTATTCTTCAGGACCTGTAACACTTCACGGATCTTCGTGTCGCCTTCCCCGAAGGGAACCCCGGGACCCTGGTTCTTCTTGCGATCCTTGATATGCAGCGTCACGATGCGATCGTGATGCTGTTCCAGAAAGCTCACCGGATCGTAACCCGCGGCCGTGAAATGGCCGATGTCCAGATTGATCGCCAGATACTTGGACGCGCCGTGCAGCGCCTCTTCAAAATCCTCCGGGCGCGCGAATTCGTTGGCTTTCATATTCGAATGATTATGGAAGCCAACATAGATCTTGTGCGCCTCGGCCAGCTTGTTGAGCCGTTTCGCGGTCGAAACGTTCGACGATGACGTAATGTATTTCACGCCCAGCGCCTCCGCCATGTCGAAGCCGCGCGCTAGCTCTTCGTCGGACCAGTCCTCGCGGAAACTGTAGTTGAACGCATACAGATCGATGCCTGCGTCGTCGAACTTCTTGCGCACTCCTCGTAATTCATCGAGCGGCGGATTCTTGCGCCACGCCGCCAGTGCGGCCGGATCCTTCGGCTCCACATGACCCTGGTACAACTCTGCCTCACCCAGCCCGACCTCTTTCATCCCCGCGATGCACGCGTCCAGCGACCGGTCGCGAAAGCTGTACGTCTGCGCGCCGATGGTCACGCCGTGGATCTTCGAATCGATTTTTGCGAAGGCCGCAATCGCCAGCTTGCCGAACGTTCTGCGTGTCATCCCAAAATCCTCGCAATCGCCTCCGCGATGATCTTTCCGTGGAAGCGGCCGTTTTCGATGAATATTTCGTTGGTGTGCATGCCCGCCACCAGCACGCCCGCCAGATACATCCCTTTGCGATCGCTTTCAAGCGTATCAGGATCGGTATAGGGTCGCTTGGTCTCCGGATCGAACCGTATGCCGTGCGCTTCCAGGAATCGGGTATCGGGCTGATAGCCGGTCATCGCGAACACGAAATCGTTCTTGATGGTCTGCTCGCCTTTGGGAGTATTCAGAGTCACGGTAGTCTCGTCGATTCGCGCCAGCGTCGACCGGAAGAACGCCGCGATCTCCCCACTCTTGATGCGATTTTCGATGTTCGGCTTGATCCAGTATTTCACCCGTGAAGAAATCTCTTCGCCGCGATGCACCAGCGTGACGCGCGCCCCGCTCCAGTGTAATTCCAGCGCTGCGATCGCCGCCGAATTCTTCGCTCCTACGATCAACACGTCCTGGTTGTAATACGGATGCGGTTCCTTGTAGTAATGAATTACCTTGGGCAGATTCTCGCCCGGAACGTTCAGCAGATTCGGCACATCGTAATAACCCGTGGCCAGAATCACTTTCTTCGACGTATAGGCTTGCGGCCAGCCGTGCATGTCCTTCGAGTGCGTCACGAACTCGCCATCTTCGCCCGAAATCCGGTCGACAAGCTGGTACTGCCGGATGTCCAGCCCATAGTGATCCGCCACGCGCCGGTAATACTTCAAGGCTTCCGCGCGCACCGGCTTTTCATTCAACGACGTCATCGGAATGTCGCCGATCTCCAGCAGCTCCGGTGTCGTGAAAAAAACCAGATTGGTCGGGTACTCATAAATCGAGTTGACCACGCACCCCTTGTCGATCAGCACCGCGCGGATTCCGCGCCGTTTCAGCTCGATTCCGCACGCCAGGCCGGTCGGCCCCGCGCCCGCTACCACCACATCGGTTGTTTCCACGCTACAGCATCCCTTCGACGTTCGCGTACACACGATTCAGAGCTTCGTTTAGCTGCGACGGATCCTTGCCTCCGCCCTCGGCCATATCGGGCCGCCCTCCGCCTTTGCCGCCCGTGCGCTGAGCGATCTCCTGCACCAGCTTCCCCGCGTGAACTTTGGAAATCAAGTCCTTGGTGACGCCGCTGACGATCGAGACGCTCGAATCCTCGCCCGCCGCCAGCACGATTACGGCGCTCTTCAGTTTATTGCGCAGCGAATCGACCAGCGTGCGAAGCTGTTCGCGATCGAAGCCCTCGACGCGCGCCGCCAGCACCTTCACGCCCTTGATCTCGCGAGCCTGGCCCTCCAGCGCGCCCGCCTGGGCTTGTGCCACGCGATTCTTCAGTTGATACAGTTCGTGCTCGAGCGACTTCTCGCGCGCCACCAGCTTCTCCACCTGCTCGATCAACTCGGTCTCCGGCGCATGCACCACGTCCGCAACCCGGGTCAGTTCATTCTCGGCAGTTTGAAAACGCCGCAGCGCGCCCTCCCCGGTAATCGCCTCGATCCGCCGTACTCCAGCCGAAATCGAGCCTTCGTACACGATCTTGCAGATCCCGATATCGCCGGTGCGCGAGACGTGCGTGCCGCCGCAGAGCTCTTTACTAAAGCCCTCAATCGACACCACGCGCACATGCTCGCCATATTTCTCGCCGAACAGCGCCATGGCGCCGGTTTCGAGTGCGCGATCCAGATCCATCACGTCCGTATGCACCGGGACGTTCTTGAGAATCTCCTCATTCATCAGCCGTTCGACTTCCTTGATCTCGTCGGCGTCCATCGCCGTGTAGTGTGTAAAGTCGAACCGCAGCCGCGACGGTTCCACCACGCTCCCCGCCTGCTTCACATGCTTCCCGAGCACCGTTCGCAACGCTGCGTGAAGCAGGTGTGTTCCCGTGTGATTCCGCATGGTCGAATACCGCGACTGCGGATCGACTCGCGCAATCACTCGATCGCCTTTTTTGATCGGCGCATGGGCCTTCACCTTGTGTACGGTTCTTCCGGCCGCCGGCGCGTAGGCCGATTCCACCACCGCCAGCACATCGCCCGTCTCCGGCGAAACCAGCACACCTGTATCGCCCACCTGCCCGCCCGCTTCGGCGTAAAACGGCGTCCGATCCAGCGCGATCTCCCCTTCCTGCACCGCAAGCACGGTCGCAGGCGATTCCAGCGTCTCGCGTCCCACGAACTCCGTCTTCGGCAGCGCCTGATAGACCGGATTAACCTGCGATTTCTCCGCCCCCTTCCAGCTCGCGCGAGCCCGAGTGCGCTGCTTCTCCATCTCGGCTTCGAAACCTTGCAGCTCGATGGTCAGGCCGGCCTCGCGAGCCATCTCCTCCTGTTCGTCGAGCGCGAGCCCGTATGTGTCATACAGCTTGAACGCAACAGCACCGCGAAGCTCCCTGCCGCCCGCGGCCTTGGCTTCGTCGTGAAAAACTTTCTCCGCAACTTGGAACGTCGTCGCATAGCGATGCTCTTCATCCTTCACCACGCGAGCCACACGCTGCACGCTCTCCATCATTTCCGGATACGCGTCGCGCATATGCTCCGCGACGAATCCCGTCAACTGGTAAAGATATGGCTCGCTCACTCCGAGCATCCGGGCATTTCTCATCGCCCGCCGCATGATCTTCCGCAGCACATACCCGCGGCCTTCATTCGATGGCAGCACTCCGTCGTTGATCAGAAACGCCGTAGCCCGCGCGTGATCCGCGTTGATCCGCAGTGCGACGTCGGCGCGCTCGTCTTCCCCGTAGCTTTTCTTGAACAGCTCGCCCGCGCGGTCGATGATGGGACGAATCAGATCCGTGTCGTAATTCGACAGCTTGCCCTGAATCACCACCGCGATTCGCTCCAGACCCATCCCCGTATCGATGGACGGCCGAGGCAGCGGCGTCAGCTTTCCGGTTGAATCACGGTCGAACTGCATGAACACCAGGTTCCACAGCTCGACAAATCGCCCGCCGCCATCGTCGGGAAATTCCTCATGCTCGCGTCCGGGCTCCGCGGCCTCCAGACCGAAATCGTAATGAAGCTCCGAGCAAGGCCCGCACGGACCGGTGTCGCCCATCTGCCAGAAGTTGTCTTTTTCGTCCAGACGGAAAATCCGGCTCATGGGCATGCCCGTGACGCTGTGCCAAAGCTTCTCGGCGTCGTCGTCCTCGCGAAACACTGTGGCGTATAGCTTGTCCTTGGGCAGCCCGTATTCCTTGGTGATCAGTTCCCACGCGAACGCGATCGCGTCTTTCTTGAAGTAATCGCCGAAGGAAAAATTGCCCAGCATCTCGAAAAACGTGTGATGCCGCCGCGTGTACCCGACGTTATCCAGATCGTTGTGCTTGCCGCCCGCGCGGACGCACTTCTGCGAGCTCGCCGCGCGATTGTAGTCGCGCTTTTCCTGCCCCAGGAATACATCCTTGAACTGATTCATGCCGGCGTTGGTGAATAGCAGCGTCGGATCGTTGGCCGGCACCAGCGGAGAGCTTTTCACCACGCGATGGCCGCGCTGTGCGAAGTAGTCGAGGAACGTCTGGCGAGTCTGAGAGCCTGTCATCTAAGTAATTTCATTCTTGCACGAAAGAAAAAAGGGACGCGCCCCGTGTGGGAGCGCGTCCCCTTGTCTTGCTTCGAAATTTAGTCAGATTACCAGGTGTAACGGCCGGCAAACTGCATCTGTCGGGGAGCCGTCAGCGTGCTGCTCAGCTTTCCGAAATTGGTCGAGGAATTATCCGTCAGCGACGCCCCCGCCGGATCGAAGATCACCGAGTTGGTCACGTTGTAAGTCTCCCACCGGATCTGAATCTTGTGATGCTCCGAGTAGGGCATCGTGAAGACCTTGTAGAGCCCGGTGTCGATGTTGAACAGGCCATTGCCGCGCAGGTTGTTGCGCAGTCCGGACTGGCCGGCCAGCGTTTCGATGAAACTTCCGTACACACCCGGCGCCTGAGTGGTCCCGACCCCGAGGATGGCCGCTGGATTCGTGAACAGGTTCGGACCACCGCCTTTCGATACAGATCCGCTCGCGGTCGCGTTCGAGGTCTCGGAAACCGTGATCGAGCCAAGCGGTGTGGCATTGGCACCTACCTCCCAGTCGGTCGGCCAGCGCGAGCCATTGTTGACCGTGAAGGGAAGCCCCGAGGTCTGACGATAGTTGCCGCTGATCTGCCATCCGCCCACGAACGCATCCAGGATCTTGTTCATGTTGTGGCCGAACTGCCGTCCCCGGCCGACCGGAATCTCATACACGCCGTAAGCGTTCACTTGTTGCGTCGTGTCGTAAGAAGAAACCGCTCTCATCTGGCTCGGATTCCACGTGTTCTGTACGAAGCCGGTGAAAGAAGCGGTGGAAGGATTGAAAGTGCCGCCAGCGCCCGTTCCAGCCTCGCCGACTGATCCGAGGTCGATGGACTTCGACCACGCGTAGTTCAAATCGAACTGCAAGCCATAGCTGTAGCGCTTGCGAACGGTCCATTGCATGGCGTGATAATCGCCCTTACCAATAGAGCTTTGGGCCGAAAGAGCCGAGAACTGCGGATTGAAGACCATCCACGGACCGTAGATGCCGCAGGCCATCTGGGTGACTACGCCCTTGGAACTGAACTTGGTCCCGGTGGTGCTGCAGTTCGCGGCGTTGTCGGCGTTGTTCAGCGTGTTGGTGGCGTCGCCGATGGCGCTGTTGTTCAGGAAGTCGTTGGCCCAGACTTGCGTCGCCGTCATTCCGTTGCCGGCCGCCGTCGCCCACATGTGTTCGAAGAACGGCTGCGCAGGAACTTGGCTGGGACTCATGTTGAGGATATTGATATCCGTCATCAATGCGCTCATCGCCTGGAAGTAAGTTTGACCGGACGCCGGATCCACAAGATTGGTCGGCATCGCCAGGTCGCGATCGAGCAGCGAGTGGCGTGAGAGGCGGCCCACGTAGGAGGCTTGCACGAAGAAGCCATGACCGAATTCGCGGCCCACGCTGAAATCGAGGTTAATCGTATAGGGCGCGGCTAACTGGCTGTCGATGCTGTTGGTGATCGCGAACGCACCGGATTGTCCGGCGCCGTAAGGATAGACTAACGGCAGTCCGCCCGCGGGAGCCGCGGGTACGATCGCGCTCGGCACCGCGTAGAATGTCGTGTACCTGGGAACTTGAGCCGAATTCAATAAGTTCGCCGGATTCGAGAAGCTTTGCGACAACCCAGGCGTGGTCGCGCTGAACGTCTGCGCCAGCGGCTGGCCGATGACGTCATAATACATTCCCGCGCCCGCGCGAATCGAAGTCTTGCCTGGCCCTCCGAACAGCCACTTCGAGATTCCGCTCTCCGCCTTGGGCGAATACGCAAGGCCGAGCCGGGGCGCAAAGTTCTTGTGGAACGGATACATCGAACTGCCTTGCGCCAGCGGAATGAAATCGATGAGCCCTGCGTTCTGCTGGGATAACCCTTGTTCGGCGTAATTCGCGCGAGCTCCCAGCCACGACGCTAGCGGAATGTTCGTAGAAGCCTGCTGTCCGTTCACTTCATATACCGGCGGCTCCAGAGAAAGACGCACCCCGGCGGTAACGGTGAAGTTGCGCGTCGCCTTCCAGGTATCCTGGACGTAGATTTCGCCTTCGTGATTCGCGAAATTGCGGCTTGCCGGTGCACCGGACGCGAGCAGGTTGCCGTTCACAAGGTAGTTATAGTCCGCGGTGCCCTGCGCTTCTAACCCTAACGCCGCCGCAGCCGCATATTCGTAATTCTGCTTGAAGCCGCTCGATACGCCGAGTGAAGCGGGCGCCAGATCGTTCCCCGATCCGGTCAGCCACGATGGGTTCGAGCTCGCGAAGCTATAGGAGTTCGCAAAACTCTGCGATTCGTTATTAATCAATCGGATCACGGCGCCAAAACGCACGTCATGAGCGCCGTGGTTCCACGACATGTCCTCGCTGATTGTGTGGGTCGGAATAATGCGCGCGAGCCCGGTGGTGGTGCCATACGGAGTACTGAGTCCGCGGAACCACTCGTAATTGCTGGTCAGCACGCCCGTGTTCTGGTTCCCCGCGCGGGTGAAGCCGTAATGCAGCGTGCTCACCAGGTTGGGCGTGATCACGTCCGTCCAGCCTGTCGCAATCCCTTTGCTGTTCGCGAGCACGACCTGGTTCGACGGGTCGCCGGGGAATTGAGGAAGGCTCGCCGTCAGATTGTTCGCCGAGTCGTTCTGAAGGTTGCCTCGAACGAAGAGGGAGTTCTTTCCGGCGCTGTCCGGCCGGTAATCCAATTTGGCGATATACGTATTCTGGACGCTATGCCCAGCCGCGTTGAAAAGGTAGCCCTCGGTGTTGATTCCGTCCCCGAGGACGGTATTGTTGGGCGCCGGCATCGCCTGCATTTGTTTGAGCGCGTTCGCGCTGACGCCGATCCCGCCTGGATCGACCTGTTGTAGTTGCGCCGGAGTCAGGTTGATCAGTTGCCCGGCTGAGTTGGTGTACCCGACGATCCCCTGCCTCAAATTCAAGCTCGGCACCGTGCGATCTGCGCTTCCCGAGCTCGCGTCGCGGCGGCCTTCATAATTTGCAAAGTAGAACAGCTTGTTCTTCTTGATCGCGCCACCCAGGGACACGCCGAATACGTTCACCAGCAGCGGAGCGATCGGCACACCGGCCTGGTTATTGAAGAACGAATTGGCAGCGGTCTCCGTTCCGCGGCGATATTCATACGCCGACCCGTGAAATTCGTTGGTGCCCGACTTGGTGACCAGGGTGATATCCGCACCCGAGCCGCGCCCGGTTGCTGCGTCGCCGTTGGTGGTGGTCGTGCGGAACTCCTCCACCGAGTCGAGCGTCACACGCAACACGCTGGTGAACGCCTGCCGCGCATTCTGATCGTTGACGTCCGCGCCGTCCAGCGTGATATTGCCCTGGTCGGACTTGCCACCGTTCACCGATCCGCTGCGATAATCCTGTGCGCCCGCACCGCCCGCCGAGGCGCCGAACGATCCGAAACTGGTCACACCCGGCTGAAACGCCAGCAGCCCTGCGACGTTGCGACCGTACATCGGCATCTCGATAATCGCGTTGCTGTTGATCGCATTACCGAGCGACGCGTCCGTGGTGTTCACCTGCACGGCCGCTGCCTCCACTTGAACGCTAGTGGTCGTCGCGCCGACTTTTGTAAACGTGATCGGAATCGTCGCGGGCTGGTTCACCAGCAATTCCACGTTTTCGATCACCACGTCGGTAAACCCGGAAGCCTTCGCGGTCAGCTTATAATTTCCCGGGGTCAACTGCTGCATGGTGTAGCGGCCCTGCGCGTCGGCGGTCGCCTCACGCTGCGCTCCCGTTGCGTTGTCGACGATGGTGACGGTGGCGCCTGGAATCACGGCGCCGGTCGGATCGCTCACCGTTCCAGTCAGCGAAGTGCTCTGCGCAAGCAAACCGGTAACAGCGAACAAGCAAAGAATGAACAGCCCCAGAAGCCTTCTCATCCAACTACCCCTTTCCCAAATGGAGATCAAACCCTATAAAAAGCCCGGTTGTAAATGTGTATCAAATTTGACTGGCCCTGTCAATGACATTTGCGCTATAACGGCGCTACTCGGTAACGGTAAGGCGCACCAGTACCCGTCCTCATTTTGCACGCGATTTTCCTGGCGATTCAGCGACTTGAGCGCGTCACCAACCGATTGGTTTGCCGCGATTCTGCTCGTCCAGCCACTTCTGCAACGGCGCAAAGTAATCGCGAATCGCAGTGGCATCCATCTCGCGCTGTCCCGTCAGCGCGAATAATGCGTCTTGCCACGGCTTGCTGAGTCCCATCTCCAACATTTCATTTAATCGCCGCCCAGCTTCCCGATTTCCATAGATCGAGCACCGGTTCAGTGGTCCTGTACAACCGGCGACCTTCGACAGCGCGCGATGAAACTGAAATTGAAGAATATCGGCCAGGAAGTAGCGCATGTACGGCGTGTCCGAAGCCACGTGATACTTCGCTCCTGGATCGAAATCCTTTTCGCTGCCTGGCGTGGGCCGCGTGACGCCTTGGTATTTCAAGCGCAGTTGCCACCATGCTTCGTTGTATTTTTCCGGCGGCACTTCGCCTGAAAAAACTTTCCAGCGCCACTGATCGATCATCAAACCGAACGGCAGAAACGCGACCTTCTCCAGAGCCTTATTCAGCAGCAGCCCGATGTCTTTCGACGCATCCGGTTCCTTGTCGATGAACCCCAGCTTCACCAGGTACTCCGGTGTGATCGACAACGCGATGGTGTCGCCGATGGCCTCATGAAACCCGTCGTTCGCGCTGTCGCGAAACAGGAACGGCTGCTTATCGTAAGCGCGCTGGTAGAAATTATGCCCCAGCTCATGATGCACGGTCATGAAGTCCTCGGCCGTGATGTCGAGGCAAGCCTTCAGCCGCACATCTTCGACGCTATCGATGTCCCAAGCGCTGGCGTGGCACACCACGTCGCGGTCGCGCGGCTTCACGAACAGGCTCCGCTCCCAGAATGTGGACGGAAGCGGCGCAAATCCCAGGGATTTGAAAAACTTTTCTCCATAATGCACCAATTGCAGCGCGTCCGTGTTCCGGGATTTCAAAATTTGCGTCAGGTCATATCCGGGATCGGCCTGCGCGGGCGCCACCAGCGGATAAATGTTGGTCCAGTCCTGCGCCCAGATATTTCCCAGCAAATGCGCCGGAATCGGACCCTTCTCCGGAACCGCATCCGCCCCGTATTTTTCGCGCAGTTTCCAGCGAACGTAGGCGTGCAGCGAAACATACAGCGGACGTACCTGCTCCCACAGCCGGTCGAGTTCTTTCGCGAAATCGTCCGGAGCCATGTCGTACTTCGCGCGCCACATCGCGCCCGTGTCCTTGAATCCCAGCTCACGCGCGCCTTTATTCGACAGCGTTACAAACCGAGCAAAATCTGCGCGCATCGGCGGCGAGATCGCATGCCACCCGCTCCACGCATCCAGCAGCTCTTTGGGGTCGCGGCTGGATGCCATGATCCGTGTGATGTCTTCGATGTCGAGGCACTTCTGATCGGAGTATTTGCTTCCGCAGTATTTTCCCTTCCCATACGCGCCTTCAAGCGAGGCGCCGAGACGCGTGACCTCGCCGCTTTCCGCCGGATCCGATGGCGCGGCCAGCGTCAGCCCGAGTTTCAGCAGCATCATTTTGCGAGCCATATCGGGCGGAAGCTTGACGTGATCGAACCGCACCGCCCCTTTGGCCAGCCGCACCGCCTCGGCGATCTGCCGTTCATCGGCCAGCGCGGATAACGTCTCGCTGTCGTAAGTTATGAAGTTCGCGCGAATCCAATCCGCCTGGCTCGCTTCCGTGGTCAGCGCGAGCAGCTTCTTCTCCGCGTCATCGAGAAACCTCCGCGCATCGTCGACGGTCGGGGAAGCCGCAAACACGGCCGGGGCCAGCAACAGCAGGAGCGTCTTCATGTCGTCATCTTACATTGAGATGACTTGGCGTAGGAAGATCGACGCAAGGGATGAAAAAGAAAAAGGGCTCGGGAACATGCGTAATGCATGCAGCCGAGCCCGAATCGTTCCTAATTTGGTTTACGCGGCCCTCGCCGGCAGCCGCACCAGACCTGGAAGCATTTCCGCCAGAACGTCTTCCACCCGGTCGGCGAATTTGAACTCCATCTCCGCGCGAACTTCATCCGGCAAATCGCGCAAGTCTTTCTGATTGCCCCGCGGCAGGATCACGCGTTTGAGTCCCGCGCGCCGCGCCGCCAGCACTTTCTCTTTCACTCCACCGATCGGCAACACGAGACCCGTCAACGTCACTTCGCCCGTCATCGCCGTATCGCTCCGGGCGGCCTGACCAGAGTAGATCGAAGCGACCGCCGTGGTCATCGTCACGCCCGCCGACGGCCCGTCTTTCGGAATCGCGCCCGCCGGCACGTGGATGTGCAGACCCGTGTTCAGGAATTTCGCGGGATCGATTCCCAGCGCCTTCGCGTGACTCCACACGTAACTGCGCGCCAGCTTCGCCGATTCCTGCATGACCTCGCCGAGTTGCCCCGTGATCGTCAGGTCTTTCCCGTCCGGAAGCAGGGTGGCTTCGATGTACAACACATCACCGCCGCTCTCCGTCCAGGCGAGCCCCGTCGCCACGCCGGGCGGCAGATCCTTCCGGGCTTCTTCCGGAAGCATCGGCTCCGGACCCAACATCTCCACCAGATCCTCCGGAGTCACCGTCACGTGTTCCGGCTGACCTTCGGCGAACTTCAGCGCGACTTTGCGAATCACTCTCCCCAGCGTCTGCTCCAGCCGCCGAACCCCCGCTTCCCGCGTATAGGATCCGATCAGCTTCTTCAACGCCGGCTCAGTCAGCTCAAACTGATCGGGCTTGATTCCCGCCTGCGTCAATTGCCGCGGCAGCAGATACCGGCGCGCGATCTGAGCTTTTTCTTCCTCGCTGTATCCCGAGAGCCGCAGAATCTCCATCCGGTCCAGCAGCGGAGCCGGAATCGTATCCAGCGTATTCGCCGTGGTGACGAACAGCACCTTCGATAAATCGAACGGCAGATCCAGATAATTGTCGCGGAACGTCTTGTTCTGCTCCGGATCGAGCACTTCCAGCAGGGCCGATGCCGGATCGCCCCGGAAATCGCGGCCCAGCTTGTCGACTTCGTCCAGCATCAGGACCGGATTCGACGCACCCGCGCGCCGCATCGCCTGAATCAGGCGTCCCGGAAGAGCGCCGATGTAGGTCCGCCGATGCCCGCGCAGTTCGGCTTCGTCATGCAACCCACCCAGGCTCATCCGCTCGAACTTGCGGCCCAACGCCCGGGCGATCGATTGCCCAAGCGATGTTTTACCCACGCCCGGCGCGCCCACGAAGCACAGAATCGGAGCCTTCGCTTCCGGATTCAGCTTCAGCACGGCCAGTTGCTCCAGGATTCTCTCCTTCACCTTCTGGATTCCGTAATGATCCTCATCGAGCACCGCTCGCGCCCGCGCGATGTCCAGATTATCGTCGCTGCGCTTGTTCCAAGGCAGCTCGATCACATACTCCAGCCACGTCCGCAGCACGTTGTACTCCGGCTGTTGCGATGGAAGTTTCTCGAACCGAGCCAGCTCGCGCTCGGCTTCTTTCCGAATATCCTCCGGCAGATCCGCCTTCGCCAGCTTCTCGCGAATCGACTCGGCTTCCGCCTGGTCCGGATTCTTCTCGCCCAGCTCCTGCTCGATGGCGCGCTTTTGCTGCCTCAGGATGTACTCGCGCTGCTCGCGACCCATCTCGCCCCGAGCTTCTTCGGTGATTTTATTCCGGAGCTCCAGCACTTCCACTTCGTGCGCAAGCCACCCGTGGACCATTCTCAGCCCTTCCACGCGGGTGGGAGCCTCCAGCAGCGCCTGCTCCCGCGAGGTCTCCAGATTCATGATCGACGCGATCATATATGCCAGCCGCAGGGGGTCCTCCTGCGACGTGAACATGCGCGCCAGTTCCTGCGGCGTCTGGTTCGGCGACTGCACCAGCCCCACAAACTTCGACCCCATCTCGACAATCGATAGCGTAAGCGCTTCCGTCTCCCGGCTTGAGTCGTCCGGAACCGGCAATGCCCGCACACGCGCCGCCATGTGCCCGTGCTCCTCGTCCACTTTGACGATCACTACGCGCTCCAAGCCGTAGACCAGCACTTCAATCTGGTCCTTCCCTCGACCTGCTTTCTTGATCACTCCGCGCGTGCCAATGGTGAACAGATCGCTCGCGGCCGGTGTATCCACCGAAGCATCGCGCTGCGTCACCACTATGATCTCTTTGCTCTCGGTCGCCAGCGCCGCCTCGACTGCCGAAATCGACCCGGTGCGTCCCACCGACAGCGGCATCAGCAAGCCCGGAAACAGTACCGAATTCTTCAACGGCAGCAATGGAAGCGTGCCAATGTGGATATCTTTCTCAGCCATATATTTCTCCCAACCTAATCCTTAAGATGCTTCGGCCCGCATTTGCGACTCAACCTCGAACACCAGCTCGCCTCGTCTTTCGCTAATGCGCACTTTCTGTCCGTCGCGGATCTCGCCGGCCACCAGCTTCCTTGCCAGCGCCGTCTCCAACTCCTTCTGAATCGCCCGCTTCAGCGGCCGAGCCCCGTACGCCGGATCGTACCCGGCCTTCACGAGATGCTCGCGAGCCGCATCCGTCAGAGTAATCTCGATGTGCCGCTCCGCCAGCCGAGCCCTCAAGCCAGAAAGCTGAATCTCCACGATCTTCTTCAGTTGTTCCTCCGTTAATCGGTGGAACGTGATAATTTCATCAACCCGGTTCAGGAACTCCGGCCGGAACAGCCGAGGCAGCTCCTCGCGCGGCGCATTCGACGTCATGATCACGATCGTGTTCTTGAAATCCACGGTCCGCCCCTGCCCGTCCGTCAGACGACCGTCGTCCAGCACCTGCAAGAGCACGTGGAACACGTCCTGATGCGCCTTCTCGATCTCGTCGAATAGCACTACGGAATAGGGCCGTCTCCGGACCGCCTCCGTTAACTGCCCGCCCTCGTCATAGCCGACATATCCGGGAGGCGCGCCGACCAGTCTCGAAACTGTGTGCTTCTCCTGATACTCCGACATGTCGATCCGGATCATCGCGTGTTCGTCGTCGAATAGATATTCCGCCAGCGCACGAGCCAGTTCCGTCTTCCCGACACCCGTCGGCCCCAGGAACAAAAAGCTCCCGATCGGCCGTTTCGGATCTTTCAGACCTCCCCGAGCGCGCATCACGGCGTCCGCCACCGCGTCCACTGCCTCATCCTGCCCGACCACCCGCTTATGCAGTTCATCCGACAGATGAATCAGCTTCTCGACCTCGCCCTCCAGCAGCTTCGACAGCGGAATCCCGGTCCACCGGCTGACCACCTGCGCGATGTCTTCCTCGTCTACTTCCTCTTTAAGGAGAGTGGTCTCCCGCTTTTGTGTTTCAAGCTGCTTTTCCAGACCCGTCAACTTCCCGTACTTCAGCTCGGCGGCTTTGTTCAGGTCGTAAGCCCTCTCCGCCTGCTCGATCTCGACCTTCACCTGTTCGATCTGAGCCCGCAGATCGCGCTGCTTCTTGAGAATTTCCTGATCGGCTTTCCACTGCGCCTGCAAGGCAGCCGTTTCGGTCTTCAACTCCGCCAGTTCTTTCTCGATCTTGCCCAGTCTCTCTCTCGAGGCCTTATCCGATTCCTTCTTCAACGCCTCGCGCTCGATTTCGAGCTGCATCTGCCGCCGCAGCCGCTCATCGAGCTCGGCCGGCATCGAATCGATCTCGGTACGCAGCTTTGCCGCCGCCTCATCCACCAGATCGATCGCCTTATCCGGAAGGAACCGGTCCGAAATGTAGCGCTGGCTCAAAACCGCCGCCGCCACCAGCGCGGAATCCTTGATCCGGACGCCATGATGCAGCTCATACCGCTCGCGCAGCCCGCGCAGAATCGAAATCGTGTCTTCCACTGTCGGCTGGTCGACAAGCACCGTCTGGAATCGCCGCTCCAGCGCCGCGTCTTTCTCAATATGCTTCCGATATTCGTCGAGCGTCGTCGCCCCGATGCAATGCAGCTCCCCGCGCGCCAGCATCGGCTTCAGCAGGTTGCCGGCGTCCATCGCGCCTTCGGCCTTTCCTGCCCCGACGACGGTGTGTAACTCATCGATAAACAGAATGATCTGCCCTTCGGCCGATTGGACCTCTTTAAGAACAGCTTTTAGCCGCTCCTCGAACTCGCCGCGGAACTTCGCCCCCGCAATCAGCGCGCCCATGTCGAGCGAAACCACTCTTTTGTTCTTCAGGCCCTCCGGGACATCGCCCCGCACGATTCTCTGCGCCAACCCCTCGACAATCGCCGTCTTCCCAACGCCAGGCTCTCCGATCAGCACCGGGTTATTCTTCGTCCGCCGCGACAGGACCTGGATTACACGCCGGATCTCCTCATCGCGTCCGATCACCGGGTCCAGTTTCCCCGCCGCTGCCAGTTTGGTCAGGTCCCGCCCGTACTTTTCGAGCGCTTGATACGTTTCCTCGGGATTGGGCGAAGTCACCCGCTGCGATCCACGAACCTCTTGCAGAGTTCGCATGATCCGGTCGCGCGTAATCCCCAATTCCTTGAAGACTTTCTCATCGGTCGCCGCCAGCAGCACATGCTCAACCGAGATATAGTCGTCTTTGAACTTTTTGGCCTCGTCCTCGGCGCGCGCAAAAAGCTTCTGGAGTCGCGCGGTGAGGTAAATTTGATCCATCCCTGCCGCGGGCCCCGACACTTTCGGCAGCTTGTCGAGCTCTTGCGTCAAACGTCGATGGATCGCCTCCAGATTTACGCCGGCCTTCGCCAGAACTGACTGCGCCAGCCCACCCTCCTGCTCCAAAAGAGCCAGCAAGACATGCTCGACGTCAAGTTGCTGCTGCCCATTTCGTTGAGCTAGCGATTGCGCCGCCCGCACCCCTTCTTGCAGCTTTTCCGTGAATCGATTGAAGTCCATATACAACCTCGTTGAAGCCAGGATATCACATGAGTGCTAGAATGTCCATAAATCTGAGCATGTCTGTATCAACTTATACAAGTTCAGCAATATGAACCACATACGCTGCCGGATCCA
>Ga0209415_10008246_pt1 | contig 18097 bp, 13 predicted proteins | sample PeaSoiSIISIP2007_FD_187696 | JGI IMG/M metagenome (GOLD analysis project Ga0209415, IMG submission 187696) | Peat soil microbial communities from Weissenstadt, Germany - SII-SIP-2007 (SPAdes) (version 2) | ecosystem: Environmental > Terrestrial > Soil > Wetlands > Peat | place: Germany... | reverse complement strand
TAGGAGGCATCGGGCTCGTTGAACATCGGGAAGCGCCGCGCGTTGGCCTTCCAGGGAAATCGTCCGCTGTCCACGATGGCGCCGCCGAGCGTCGTGCCGTGCCCGCCGATGAACTTGGTGAGCGAGTGGACCACGATGTCTGCGCCGAAATCGATCGGCTTCATCAGGATCGGGGTCGCGACCGTGTTGTCGACGATGAGCGGCACGCCGTGCTGGTGGGCGACTGCCGCCAGAGCTTCGACATCGCAGATGTTGCCGGCCGGATTGCCGACGGTTTCGCAGAACACCGCGCGAGTGTCGTCATCGATCAGCTTCTCGATGTCGGTCGGCTGGTCGCCTGCCGCAAAGCGCACCGTCACACCCTGGCGCGGAAAGATATGCCCGAACAGCGTGTGCGTGGTACCGTAGAGCTGCGGAACCGAAACGATGTTGCAGCCGAGGTCGGTGACGTTCGCGACCGCGTAGTGCAGCGCCGCCTGGCCGCTGCTGACGCACAATGCCTCGACGCCGCCCTCCAGTGCGGCGACGCGCCGCTCCAGCACCTCGGTGGTCGGATTGCTGATGCGGCTGTAGCGGTAGCCCTCGGTCTCGAGGTTGAACAGCGCCGCGCCATGCGCGGCGGATTCAAACTCATAGGCGACGGTCTGGTAGATCGGAACCGCCACCGCATGGGTGGTCGCCTCGGTTTCGTAACCGCTGTGAATAGCGATGGTCTCGCTTTTCATGGCCTCACCTGCATGTGCCGCACACGCGTCCGGCCGTTCGAGTTGGCCGGGCCGGCATGGGATGATTTCATCAGCCTGTCGCCGACATCCCGAAATTCCCTTCCGAAATGCCGCGCTTTCGAAAGATCGCTTTAATCATGGGAAAGTATCTAATTGGTGCCGCAGCGGCGGACAATGCGAGGACCGAAATAGCGCCGCGATAACCTTAATTGTTAAGACGATCGCCGCATGATGCGGGGAAATGCTTGCCGGACGGACCGAACGGTAACAAACGTCAACGCGGCTGCCGCTGCGGGACGACGCATTGATAACCAAGAACCGAACAAATGAACGCAACTCAAGCCGATACGATCGCGGACCCGGCGCGGGTGGAGAAGGGGGCTTCGCACGCATGGTTGCGTGCCCTGGAATTGACGACCCCGATCGCCAAGGCGCCGTGGCGCACCTTCCCGGCGGTCATCGAGGAATTGGCGGAGCAATTCGGCGACGCGCCTGCGCTCGTCTCGGATGACGAAAACTTGAGCTTCCGGGCGCTGCACGAACGCGCGAACCGCTACGCCCGCTGGGCGCTGGCGCAGCATATCCGCAAGGGCGACACCGTCTGCCTCATGATGCCGAACCGGCCGGAATACATGGCGATCTGGCTCGGCATCACCCGGGCCGGCGCGGCGGTCGCGCTCCTCAATACCAATCTCGCGGGGGCGTCGCTCGCCCACTGCATCGGTATCGTGGCGCCGAAGCACATCATCGTGGCGAACAATCTCGTCGCAGCGCTCGAAACCGCGCGCCCCCATCTGGCAACGCGGGCGAAGATCTGGGCGCACGGCACCGACGCCGCCGATTATCCGGATGTGGCGGCGGAAGTCGCGGTCCTGTCCGGCGATGCGCTGGCCGAACCCGAAAGCCAACCGGTGAGCATCGATGATCGCGCGCTCTATGTTTACACCTCGGGCACCACGGGGCTGCCCAAGGCCGCGAACATCAGCCACTACCGGCTCATGGTGTGGACCCATTGGTTCGCCGGCATGATGGATACCGGCCCGGCCGATCGCATGTACAACTGCCTGCCGATGTATCACTCGATCGGTGGCGCGGTCGCGACCGGTGCCGTGCTGGTCAATGGCGGATCGGTCGCGATCCGGGAGAGATTTTCGGCGAGCAGCTTCTGGGACGACATCGTGCGTTTCGACTGCACGCTGTTCCAGTACATCGGGGAATTGTGCCGCTACCTCCTGCAGGCGCCTGGCGATCCGCGCGAGACGCGGCATCGGTTGCGGCTCGCCTGCGGCAACGGATTGCGCGGCGACATCTGGGAGGAGTTCAAGCGGCGGTTCCGCATTCCGCACATCCTCGAATTCTATGCGGCGACCGAGGCCAATGTGTCGCTGTTCAACGTCGAGGGTCGCCCCGGGGCGATCGGTCGCACGCCGCCCTTCCTTGCGCACCGCTCCGCGCTGGCGCTGGTAAAATTCGACGTCGAGCGCAACGCGCCGCAGCGCAACGAAAGCGACTTCTGCATCCGCTGCGCCCCCAACGAGACCGGCGAGGCGATCGGCCGGATTTCCGAAGACCGCGGCGCCAGGTTCGACGGCTACACGGACCGCGACGCGACCGAACGGAAGGTTCTACGCGATGTCTTCGAGCCCGGCGACGCCTGGTTCCGCACCGGCGACCTGATGCGCCGGGATGACAGCGGCTTCTATTACTTCGTCGACCGCATCGGGGACACGTTTCGCTGGAAGGGCGAGAATGTGGCGACCTCCGAGGTGGCAGCCGCCATCACGGCGTTTCCCGGCATCATCGACGCCAACGTCTATGGGGTGGCGATCCCGGGCGCCGACGGGCGCGCTGGCATGGCGGAGATCGTGTGCGTCGGAACGATCGACCTTGCGGCGTTCCGCGAGCACCTGGCGCGGGCTCTGCCCAGATACGCCCATCCGGTGCTGTTGCGCATGCGCAGCGAGATCGACATCACGCCGACCTTCAAGCAGCGCAAGCGCGGCGATGCGCAGGATGACTTCGATCCGAGCGCTAGCGCTGACGCGCTCTACGTCCATGACCCGGATCGCCAAGCCTATGTGGTGCTGGACCAGCCGCTCTACGAGCGCATCCAAAGCGGCAAGATGCGGCTGTAGTCTCAGTCGCCCGCGATGGCCTTCGCGCGCGCCACGAGGTCGGCCGGGGTCGCGTAGAGCGCGGCGATGTGGCGGTCGACCTCCTCGCCCTTCATGGGCATCACCGGCAGACCCAGTTTCTCCGCCTCGGCGAGAAACAGTGGATCATCCACCATGGCGTCAAAGGCTGCGCGCAGGGTCACGAGCCGCTCCGCCGGCACCTTGCCGGCCACCATGAACGGACGGCCGAGCCGCTCCGGCGCAATCAGGAAATCATAGACACCGCGGTCGCGCGCGTCGGATAGGAGATCGCCGCCGAACGGCACGCTGTCGTCGAGGCCGGCGAGCCGCGTTGGCGACAGGCGGACCATGACGTTGATCTTGCGGTCGCGCAGCCAGTCCGGCGGAATCACGTTCCAGCCGCCGCAATCACCGTCGATTTCGCCCTTCTCCAGGGCGAGCCGCTTCTCGGCGCTGCCCGCGTAGCCCAGGACCTGCTTGAGCTTGATGCCGAGCAGGTTGCGCAGCACGGCGGTGTCGACGTTGCCGGCCGTGCCGGTCGCGGTGGCGCCGAACTGGATGAGGTCGCGTGCCCGCAGGTCCTGCCAATTGCGCACCCCGACGGCGCTCCAGACATAGCAGACCCGGATATCTTCGCTGACGTTGCCGATGAAGGCATATTTCCGGAAATCGACCTTGACGCGCTCCGGCACCGCGATCGCCTCGGTGATCAGCGCCGAACTGAACGTGCCGATGACGGTTCCGTCCTCGGGCGAAGCCGCAAGCGCCATCACGGAGCGCAGCGTCCCGGCCCCGGGCATGTTTTGCACGATGATCGACGGTGCCCCGGCAATATGGCGGGCGAGATGGCGCTGCACCAGGCGCGCATAGGCGTCGGCCCCGCCGCCCGGCGGCAAGCCGACAATGATTTTCAGCGTCTTGCCACTGAAAAATGGCTTGGCGCCCTGGGCTTGCGCCGGAGCCGACACCGCGGCGAGCAGCGCGAGCAGGCCAACCGCCGCCACACCGCCCCGGAGGGTGATTCGCGGCCGCCACGTTGGACGCGAGGTCGAACTCTCCATATCGTCTCCCTACAGACGCACAAGCCCGGCGATTTGACCCATGCTACCGGGCAAACCCTGGGGACTGCAAATAGCCCATTGTGGTCCAGCGCGCCCGCCCGTATTACAAAACCGAACGATGTCGCGGCCGTGCCTACCCCCCGCCCCCCATCTGGCGCCAGCGGTCCGCTTGATCATTGTCATTGCCGTCTGCGGCCGTGGGCTCCACGCGTTGGGCCGCCGGACGACATCGGGGCGACTGAGGACGCTAGAGATGCCAGGGATAGCCTTGCCAGCCACCACCGGCCTGTGGTGCGTCCTGGGCTACCTTGGCCTTGGCGGCCTTGCCGTGGCGGTCGGGGGGCGCCGCATCGCTACGCCCCTCATCTACGGCGGCGCGTTGGCGGTGGCGCTGGTCGCGCTCGGCGCGGCACTGACGTGCTTTTTGGCCGCCGCCCCGCCATGGATGCTGGTGTTGCCGATCGGCCTGCCCGGCATCGGCGCCCGCTTTCGCGTCGATGCGCTGAGCGCGTTCTTTCTCGTGGTGGTCAACCTGGGCGCCGCCATCACGAGCCTCTACGCCATCGGCTATGGCCGCCACGAGGAGGCGCCGGCCCGAGTGCTTCCGTTTTATGCAGCCTTCCTGGCCGGCATGAACCTCGTGGTGTTTGCCGACGACGCCTTCACGTTCCTGCTGGCGTGGGAATTCATGTCCCTGACCTCGTGGGCGATCGTGCTGGCGCGCCACCGCGACCCGGCCAACAGCCGTGCCGCCTTCATCTATCTGGTGATGGCCAGCTTCGGCACCCTGTGCCTGCTGCTCTCCTTTGGCCTGCTGGCAGGGCCGGCCGGCGGCTACGCCTTCGAGACCATCCGGGCCGCGCCCTTCGCCTCCACCACCGCGATGCTGGCGGCCCTGCTCGCCTTGGTGGGCGCCGGCTCGAAGGCCGGCCTGGTGCCGCTCCACGTCTGGCTGCCGCTCGCCCATCCGGCCGCGCCGAGCCACGTGTCGGCACTGCTCAGCGGCGTGATGACGAAGGTCGGCATCTACGGCTTCATGCGGATCGTCTTCGACCTTGTCGGCACCCCGACGCCGTGGCTCGGCCTCATCGTGCTGACGCTTGGCGGCATCACGGCCGTGATCGGGGTGCTGTACGCCCTGATGCAGAATGACCTGAAGCGGCTGCTCGCCTACAGCACGGTCGAGAATGTCGGGATCATCTTCCTCGGCCTCGGGCTCGGGCTGGCGTTCCGCGCCAACGGCATGAACGTGGCAGCGTCGCTTGCCGTCACGGCGGCGCTCCTCCACGTGCTCAACCATTCCCTGTTCAAGAGCCTGCTGTTCTTCGGCGCCGGGTGCGTGCTCAACGGCACCGGCGAGCGCGACATGGAGCGGCTCGGCGGCCTCATTCACAGAATGCCCCACACCGCGGTCGCGTTCCTGATCGGCTGCGCGGCGATCTCGGCACTGCCGCCGCTCAACGGCTTCGTGTCCGAATGGCTGACCTTCCAGGCCGTCCTGGTCAGCCCGGACCTGCCCCAATGGGGCCTCAAGCTCATGGTGCCGGCCACCGGAGCGCTCCTCGCCCTGGCGGCGGCGCTCGCCGGAGCCTGCTTCGTCAAGGCGTTCGGCGTGACGTTCCTCGGCCGCCCGCGCACGCCGGCCGCAGCCGCGGCAGTCGAAGCGGACGCCTTTTCGCTCGCCGCCATGTACGTGCTGGCCGGCCTGTGCTTCGTCACCGGCGTGCTGCCCGGCTTCGTCATCGACGCGGTGTCGCCGGTGACTCAGTTGCTGGTCGGCGGCGTGATGCCGCACCAGGCCGGCCTGCCGTGGCTGTCGATCGTCCCGATCGGGGAGAGCCGCAGCTCCTACAACGGGCTTATCATCCTGAGCTTCCTGCTCTGCTCCGGCACCCTGACCTCGATGGTGATTCATCGCTTCGCCAGCCGGGCAACACGGCGGAGCGCGATCTGGGATTGCGGCTTCCCGCTCAACGCGCCGCAGACCCAATATGGCAGCGCGAGCTTCGCGATGCCGATCCGCCGGGTGTTCGGCACCGTGGTGTTCGGCGTGCACGAAAGGGTCGACATGCCGCCGCCGGGTGAGATGCGCACCGGCAGCTTCCACCTGCGCGTGATCGACCCTGCCTGGCGGTTCGCCTATGGACCGCTGGCGCGCACGGTCGGCAACGTGGCGGGGCGGCTCAACCATCTGCAGTTCCTCACCATCCGCAGCTATCTCACGCTGCTGTTCTGCACCCTGATCCTGCTGCTCATTTTGGTGGCGGCATGGCGCTGATCGTCGATCTCTTCTTGCAGGCGATGCAGATGGTGCTGGTGGTCGCCATAGCGCCGGCCGTGCTCGGCATCACCCGCAAGGTGAAAGCGAGGCTGTTGCGGCGCATCGGCCCGCCGTTGCTGCAGCCCTATCTCGACCTGTGGAAGCTGATGCACAAGGAGGCGGTGCTCGCCCACAATGCGTCATGGGTGTACCGGACCGCGCCCTACACGATCTTCGCCGCCACCTGGGTCGCCGCCGCGCTGGTGCCGTCCTACGCCACGGGCCTCTTATTTTCGTGGTCGGCGGACCTCATCGCCATCGTGGCGCTGCTCGGCACCGCGCGTTTCGCGCTGGCGCTCGCCGGCATGGATGTCGGCACCGCATTCGGCGGCATCGGCTCCTCGCGCGAGATGATGATCGCGTCGCTCGCCGAGCCCGCCATGATCCTCATCGTGTTCACGGTGGCGCTGGTCGCGGGCACCACTCAGTTGTCTGCGGTCGCGACCCTCTTTTCCACCGGTTCGGTCGGCCTGCGGGTGTCGCTCGGGCTCGGCCTGTTCGCGTTCCTGTTCGTGGCGGTCGCCGAGAATGCCCGCATCCCGATCGACAATCCCGCCACCCACCTCGAGCTGACGATGGTGCACGAGGCCATGGTGCTGGAATATTCGGGCCGCCACCTCGCCATGATCGAGGCGGCGTCGGCGCTCAAGCTGGTGCTGTATTTCTCGCTGATCGTCTGCCTGTTCGTGCCGCCGGGCATTGCGGGGCCGGGCGCGGGGCTTCCCGAATACGCGCTCGGGATCGTCTCCTATCTGGCGAAGCTCCTGGTGCTCGCGGTGCTGCTGCCGATCGGCGAGACCAGCGTCGCCAAGATGCGGGTGTTCCGCTATCCGCTTTTTGTCGGCAGTGCCTTTGCGGCCGCGGCGCTCGCGGTGTTCCTGCTGTTCGTCTCGAAAGGCTTTTGATGTCAAAGCTTTTGTTCGACGTCGCCCATCTGCTTGCCGGCAGCATGCTGGTGCTGAGCTTTGCGCTGCTCTACCAGGATCGCATCACGGCCGTCATCAACGTGTTCGCCCTGCAGGCCATTACGCTGTCGCTTTCGGTGGCTTGGCAGGCGCTGGTGCAGGATGCCCCGCACCTCATCGTGACGGCGGCGATCGCGCTCGTGGTCAAGGGCTTCGTCGTCCCGTACTTCCTGCAGCGCATCGTCCGCGCGCTGAACATCCATCGCCAGATCGAGCAGGTGATCGGCTCCGGCTCGACCATGCTGACCGGGCTTGGCCTGGTGGCGCTGTCGATCCTGCTGGTGCAGCCGGTGGGCGAGGTCAGCATCTACGTGCGGGAGGACCTCGCCTTCGCGCTTGCCGTCATCCTGCTCGGCCTGCTGATGATGATCACGCGGCGCAACGCCGTCACCCAGGTGGTCGGCTTCATGTCGCTGGAGAACGGCCTCGTCTTGGCGGCGACCGGCGCCAAGGGCATGCCGCTGGTGGTCGAGGTGTCGGTCGCCTTCTCGGTCCTGATCGCCTTCATCGTGTTCGGGGTGTTCGTGTTCCGCATGCGCGAGCGCTTCGACACCGTCGACGTCAGCGCGCTCGATCGGTTCCGCGGCGATCGAAAGGACGCACCATGATCGCCCCTGTCGAGGCGGCCGTCATCATCCCGGCGATCGCGATCCCGATTCTGGCGCTGATCTCCGGCTATCGGCTCGGCGCCGCCATCAACATGATCGCCTGTGCCCTGACGCTGACCGCCGCGACGACGCTGCTGTTCACCGAGCACCCGCGCACCGACCTCGTCATCATCGACGACTTCAACATATTTCTCATCATCCTGACCGCCTTCGTGGGCTTCACCACCAGCGTCTTCAGCGCCACTTACCTGGCGCACGAAATCGAAATCGGGCGCCTGACGCCGACGTTCCTGCGCTTCTACCACGCCATGTACCAGGCCCTGATGTGCGCAATGAACGTCGCGCTCGTCGCCAACAATATCGGCCTCATGTGGGTCGGCGTCGAGGTCGCGACGCTGTCCACCGTGATGATGGTCGGCATCTACCGCACGCCCGAGGCGATCGAGGCGGCGTGGAAATATTTCATTCTCGGCAGCGTCGGCATCGGGCTCGCCTTCTTCGGCACCATCCTGGTCTACCTCGTCGCGCAGGACGTGCTCGGCGACGGCCTGCCGGCCATGTCGTGGGACCTCCTGGTCAAGAGCGCCCCGATGCTCGACTCCAAGCTGTTGTCGCTCGCCTTCGTGTTCCTCCTGGTCGGCTACGGCACCAAGGTCGGCCTTGCGCCGTTTCATGCCTGGCTGCCGGACGCCCATGCGGAAGGCCCGACGCCGATCTCGGCCGTGCTGTCCGGCCTGCTGCTCAACGTCGCGCTCTATGCGCTGCTGCGCTTCAAGATGGTGCTGGCGGGGAATCCGGGCGCGATCGACGTCGGCGCCATCATGGTGGCGCTCGGCCTCATCAGCCTCGTGTTCGCGGCGTTCATGCTGTATCGGCGCCGCGACATCAAGCGCCTGTTCGCCTATTCGTCGATCGAGCACATGGGCATCGCGGCCTTCGCGTTCGGGATGGGTGGCCCGCTCGCGAATTTCGCCGGCCTGCTGCACATGACCATGCATTCGCTCATCAAGTCAGGGATCTTCTTCGCGGTCGGCCACATCGCGCAGGTCAAGGGCACCCAGCGCATCGCCGCCATCAGCGGCATCTCGGTGACCCATCCGGTGCTGGCGGTGCTGTTTTCCCTCGGCGTCATCGCCATCGCGGGGCTGCCGCCGTTCGGCATGTTCACCAGCGAGTTCATGCTGGTGTCCTCGACCTTCGCCCGCCAGCCGGCCCTGAGCGTGGTGCTGGTCTTCGGGCTGCTGATCGCGTTCGGGGCGCTCATCCTGCGGCTCCAGGACGTGGTGTTCGGCGAGCCCACCGGCAAGGCCCACCCGGCGCAGGCCTCCTACATTCCGGCGTACGTGCACCTGAGCCTGGTCCTCATCGCCGGACTGTGGTTGCCCGATCCGGTGGTGCAATGGTTCCGCGGCGTCGCCGCGCTGCTCGGATGACCGCGATGGACGCAAACCCGATCGCCGTCATTCTCGAAAGGCTCGAAGCGGTGGCGTTTCATGCGCCGTGGCGACGCTTCGACGTCGACGCCCAGACATGGACCGCGATCGCGAAGTCGCTCGGCGACGGCGGGGCCGACCTCCTCTCCCTGTGGGGCGACGCCGGCGCGGTCTACATGGCGCTGCGCACGCCCCCCGCCGATCCTTGCGTGATCTCGCTTGCCGTTACGGAGGGAGGCTTCCCGTCGGTTGGCCGGTTCCATCCGCCGGCGATCCGGCTCGAACGCACCGTAGCCGACCTTTACGGCCACCGGCCCGCGGATGCCCCCGACCAGCGCGCCTGGCTCGATCATGGCCAATGGGCGCTGCGCGCACCGCTCGGCGCGCGCACGCCGGCGCCGCGGCGCGATCCGGTCGACTACGGATTCCTGGCCGTGCACGGCCACGGCCTGCACCAGATTCCGGTCGGCCCCGTGCACGCCGGCATCATCGAGCCCGGCCATTTCCGCTTCACGGCGAATGGCGAGACGGTGGCACGGCTCGAGGAGCGGCTCGGTTACGTGCACAAGGGCATCGACGGGCTTCTGACCGACGTCGACCTCGCCAAGGCGGCACGCGTCGTCGCGCGGGTCTCGGGGGATTCGACCGTCGCGCTCAACTTCGCGTTTGCGTGCGCCGTCGAGGCGGCGCACGGCATCAGCGCGCCGCCGCGCGCCACCGTGCTGCGCGGCGTGATGGCGGAGCTCGAGCGCATCGCCAACCACTTGGGCGACATCGGGGCGGTCTGCAATGACGCGGCTTTCGCGTTGATCCACGCCCATTGCGGCATTTTTCGCGAGCGCGTGCTGGCGGCGTCCGACCGGGCGTTCGGCCACCGGCTGATGATGGATGGCATCGTTCCGGGCGGCGTCGCGCACGATATCGCGGCCGACGGCGGCACCGCCATCGTCGCCGCGCTCGACGACATCGTGCCGCGCTTCGAGGAGATCGTCGCGCTCTATGACGATACTCCTTCGCTGCAGGATCGCACCTGTGCAACCGGATTCGTGGCCCCGGACCTCGTCAATCGCTGGGCGGCGGGCGGCCATGTGGGCCGCGCCTCGGGCCGCAACTTCGACTCGCGCCGCGACCTCGCCTATCCGCCATATCGAGGGCTTGGGTTCGCGGTGCCGCTCTACACCGCAGGCGACGTCGATGCCCGCGTGCGCGTGCGCATCGACGAGATCCGCGCCAGCATCCGGATGGTCAAGGATTGGCTCGCCGCCTTGCCGGACGGCCCGGTGCTCGCCCCGATACCGCAGGCTTCGGAGGCACGCGAAGGCATCGCCGTCACCGAAGCGTTTCGCGGCGACGTGCTGGTGTGGCTGCGGCTTACGGCGAACGGCAAGGTGGCGCGTTGCCACGTGCGCGATGCGTCGTGGTTCCAATGGCCGCTGCTGGAGGCGGCGATCGAGAACAACATCGTCGCCGACTTCCCGCTCTGCAACAAGTCGTTCAACTGCTCGTATTCGGGACACGATCTCTAGCCATGCGCACGCTGCTGCTGAAATCGCTGTTCGCCCGGCCGGTGACCATCAAGGCGCCCGGCGCCGACGACGGCGGGCTCGAGGAGCTCGGCCGCGCGCTGGCGGCGCGGGGGCGGCGTCTGTTCGGGCGCTCGATCACCATCCGGGAAGTGGATGCCGGATCTTGCAACGGCTGCGAGCTCGAAATCCACGCGCTCAGCAATTCGGTCTACGACGTCGAGCGGTTCGGCTTGCGGTTCGCGGCGTCACCGCGCCATGCCGACGTGCTGCTGGTCACCGGGCCGGTCACCCACAACATGAAGGTGGCGCTGGAGCGCACCTATGCGGCGACGCCCGATCCCAAATGGGTGGTGGCGGTCGGCGATTGCGGCTGCGGCTGCGGCGTGTTCGAGGGCAGCTATGCGGTGATCGGTGCCGTCGACAAGGTGATCCCGGTCGACCTGCACATTCGCGGCTGTCCGCCGCGTCCGATCGACCTGCTGCGCGGGCTGATCGCGCTTATCGACAAGGCGGCCGCGAAGGCTTCGTAGCCCGGATTGCGCTTCGCTCCATCCGGCCTACGATTCACGCCGGGACCCGGGCCTGGACGATCTTGCGCAATTCCGGCAGGCATGATCCGCAGTTGGTGCCGGCGCGCAGCGCCTTGCCGATGTCCTCCGCGCTGGTGAGCGCCTCGGAAACGATGGCACGGCGGATGACGTTGAGGCCGACCCCGAAGCAGGCGCAGATCACCGGCCCCGCGTCCTCGATACCGTCGCTCGAATGGCCCGACAGCAGCGTGCGACGCGGGCCGTCCGCGATGGCCTCGGCCTCGAACAGCGCCTTCACGGCATCCCACTGCGGCGCGGAATCCGGCGGGCCGACAAAGATGCAGCCCTGCAACCGGCCGTCCACATAGGCCGCGAGCCGCAGATTGCCGCGTCCGGCATCGAGATACTCGGCGATTTCCGCGCGCGGCCCGAACCACCGCACGGCACAATCGCGCCACGCCTCGACGGTGAGATCGGCGGCGAACAGCAGCCCGTGTCCGCCGAGCACCGCCACACGCGCCCACCAGGCGCCTTCCGGGAGCGTCACCTTGCGCCGTGCGAGCACGAAGCCGCGCGATGCGAACGTCACCGGCGCGATGGCGGCAGGCGTCGCCTTCGAATCGGGCTGGCCCGAATACGGATCCGTTTTGGGCGATACGAGCGCGCCGATACGGCCGCTGGACGATGTGGCGCCGCTCCAATGGATCGGCGCAAACAGCGCGCCGCGCGATTGGCCGTCATTGCACGAGACCTTGAGCACGCACGCCCCGTGAGCCGTCGTCACGCGCGCAAATCCGCCGTCCGTGAGCCCGGCCGCGCTCGCATCGGTCGGGCTGACCGCAACGAACGGTTCCGGCAGGTGTACGCCGAGACGCGGGCTCATGCCGGTGCGCGTCATCGTGTGCCATTGGTCGCGGATGCGCCCGGTATTGAGGATGAACGGAAACGCATCGGTCGGGGTGGTCGGCTGCGGCGGCTCGGGCGCGACGAAGCGCGCCTTGCGGTCGGGCGTGAAAAATCCGCCCTCGGCGAAGAAGCGTGCCTCGCTCGTAACGCCATCCGGGCGCACCGGCCACTGCACCGGATCGAGCGCATGGTAGGCATCATCGGAGATGCGCGCGAGGCCGCCGATGTCGAAATCCCGGGTGCCGGCGTTTTCGAATCCCGACAGCGCTGCATGCTCGCGAAAGACATCGGCGACCGACCCGTAGGAGAACGCAGCCGCAAAGCCCATGCGTTTCGCGACCTCGCAGACGATCCACCAGTCGGGCTGCGCCTGCCCGGGCGGCGGCAGGAACGGCCGTTGCCGCGACATGCGCCGTTCCGAATTCGTGACGGTGCCGTCCTTCTCGCCCCATGCCGCAGCGGGAAGCAGGATCTGTGCGCCGGCCTCGACAGTGTCGTTCGAAAGAACGTTCTCCGATACCACGAAGACTTCGAGCCGGCGCAGCGCGTCGCGCATCGCGCCTGCACGCGGCAGTGAGACCGCCGGGTTGGTGGCCATCACCCACAGCGCCTTGATCTCGCCGCGCTCGATCGCCTCGAACATCGCGACCGCCTTGAGCCCCTCATGGGTGGCCACGCTGGGTGCGGCCCAGAAGCGGCCGACCCGATCGATCTCGGCCGGCGTGAAGTTCATATGGGCGGCAAGCTGATTGGCGAGCCCGCCGACCTCGCGGCCCCCCATGGCATTTGGTTGGCCGGTGAGCGAGAACGGCCCCATGCCGGGCTTGCCGATGCGGCCGGTGGCGAGATGGCAATTGATGATGGCATTGACCTTGTCGGTGCCCTGCGCCGACTGGTTCACCCCTTGCGAAAAGCCCGTCAGCACACGCGGCGTGGTGCGGAACCAGGCGAAGAAGGTCTCGACGTCTTCGACCGCGAGCCCGGTCGCCTTCGCGGTCGCGGCGGGGGTTCCGGCGATCTCGGTCGCGCGCGCCAAGGCTTGGGCGAAATCGCGTGTGTGGGAGTTGATGTAGGCGAGGTCGTGCGCGCCGTGCCGGGCGAGATCGCACAGCAGCCCGCAGAACAGCGCCGTATCGGTGCCCGGCGCGATGGCCAGAAACAGATCGGATTCGTCGGCCGTCGCGGTGCGGCGCGGATCAATCACCACGATGCGGGCGCCGCGCGCGCGCTTGTTCGCGACCATCCGCTGGTACAGCACCGGGTGGCACCATGCGGCGTTCGAGCCGACCAGGACGATGAGATCGGCGCCGTCGATATCTTCATAGGTGCCGGGCACGGTGTCGGCCCCGAAGGCGCGCCGATGCCCGGCGACCGAGGACGCCATGCAGAGCCGGGAATTGGTGTCCACATTCGCCGATCCGATGAAGCCCTTCATCAGCTTGTTGGCGACGTAGTAGTCCTCGGTGAGCAGCTGGCCGGACAGGTAGAATGCAACGGCGCCGGGACCGTCCCGCGCGATGACTTGCTGGAATCCCCTGGCCACGGACTTGAGCGCCGTATCCCAGGCGATCCGCGCCAGCGTGCCGTCGGCTTGCTGGCGCATCGGATGCAGCAGCCGGCCTTCGAGCGAAAGCGTGTCGCCGAGCGCCGAACCCTTGGAGCACAGCCGGCCGAGATTTGCCGGATGCGCAGGATCGGCCGCAATCACCGCGCCGCCGCGGCCGTCCGGCTTCGCCAACACCCCACACCCGACGCCGCAATACGGGCAGGTGGTACGGATCGCCGGCGGATGTTGGGGCAGCGCGTTCATGAAACCTTTCGGCAATCGTCCACTAGATCCGCCATCAAGCCGCCGTGCGTTCCGCGAAGGCGCGTCCGAACATGAGGCTGTCGCGAAGGCCTTTGACGGGTGTGCCGGAGCGGATCAGGTCGAGGTACCACAGCCCGTCCGCGGTATCGCCATAGAGCACGGCGCCGACGAGACGATCGCCGTCGAGAACCAGCTTCTTGTAGAGGCCGAGCCCCGGATCGGCGAACACGATCTCGTTGGTGCCCGGACTGCCGAGAAAGTCGCCGGCCGAGAACACGTGCACGCCGGAGACCTTGAGGTTGGTGGCGAGCACGCTGCCGGCGTACTTGGCGGCAGGCTGCCCGGCGAGGCGCCGCGCCAGCACTTGCGCCTGCTCATAGGCGGGCTCGACGAGGCCGTAACACGTGCCGTGATGCTCGGCGCACTCGCCGATCGCGTAGATGCCGGCAAGGCTCGTCTGCAGGCCGTCGCCGACCACGATGCCGCGATTGACGTTGAGGCCGGCGCTTGCCGCGAGCTCGGTGTTGGGGCGGATGCCGACCGCCATCACGACGAGATCGGCACGGAGCAGTTGCCCGTCCGCGAGCTCGACCGCCTCGGCGCGACGATCGCCGCGGATGGCCGCGGTCTGCGCGCCGAGATGAACCGACACGCCCTGCTTTTCGATGGCCTGCTTGAGCATCGCGGCCGATCGGGCATCGAGTTGGCGCTCCATCAGGCGGTCCATGAGGTGGACGATGCCGACCTTGACGCCGGCGCGGGCGAGCCCATAGGCGGCCTCGAGCCCGAGCAGCCCGCCGCCGATCACGACCGCGCTCGTGCCCGTGACGGCGGCCGCCTGCAACTCGGCGACATCGCCGAGATCCCGGAAGGTCAGCACCCCCGGCAGATCGTTCCCCGGCACCGTGAGGCGGATCGGTTTCGAGCCGGTGGCGAGCACGAGGTGCGCGTACGGCAAGGTGGCGCCGGCGGCGAGGCGGACGCGCCGTGCGTCGTGGTCGATCGACACGGCACGGTGCCCATAGAGCAAGGTGACGCCACGATCGGTCCACCACTTCGGCGGCTTGAGCTCGATCTCGGAGAGCGGCACGGCGCCGGCCAGCACCGAAGACAGCAGCACGCGATTGTAAGCGAGCCGCGGCTCCTCGCCGACCACCGCGACGGCGTAGCGACCGAGCGCGCGGGTCGCAAGCTCGTCGACGAACCGCGCCGTCGCCATGCCGTTGCCGATGACGAGGAGCGGCTCGCTCATTCCGCCGCCTCACGGCGTCCATAGGCTTCGCCCACCATGTATCCGGACAGCGTCGTGTAGGCGGCCGTCCAAGCGGCGGCGAGTTCGGGCGTCCAATCCGCTCCGAGGCCGCGCTCCAGCGTCCACAGCAGCGCGGCGCCGACCGGCGCGTAGTGCTCCGCCTTGACGCCGTAGGCGACGTGGTTCTTGGCAAGCGCGCTCGCGGCAGGAAGAACGGTTTCGAGATCGCCGAGCCCGTTGACCACGACCGCAAGCGTCGCCATCAGCTTGCGGCCCTGCTCCTTCATGTCGCCGCGGAACAACGGCTTGACCTCGGGGGCGATCTCGAACAGCCGGCCGTAGAACAGCGCGGCGGCCTGTTCGGCGATCGGCGCAACCTTGCCGAAGCTCTGCTGGATCAAGGCAACCTGTTCGGGGGTCATGGCTTGCCTCCTCGCTTGCGGTCCCGCCGTCCGCGCGTCTCCCTAAACGACCGCAGACGGCAGCACTTTTTTGGGCATTGTGGCTGCGCAGCAAAAGTCGGATCGGACCATCCGCTCACGCAACATCGGCGCCGGGGCGCTTTGTCGGTTTTGATTATTCAAGGGCTGTGCCAATGCGCGGGCCAATCGCAAGACACTGATATGATGAGGGCTTTGGTTCATCCCCGCGGGCCGCCAGGCATCGACGCGCAAACCCGATGCCTGCCCCAGGATCATGCTGACGTAAAATTGTGCGCTGCAAAGAAAATAACCGAGCCAGCCCCGCTGGCGGGCAATCGCTTAAGCTTTCACCCGCCGGGAGACGGGCGTGCGCAAAAGTCCGAAATCGGCGAGAAGAAATTCAGTGCGCGGGTTCTACGCAACCTGCCCGCTCGGCGCGGCCGGTCGCGATTTCGCCCAGTAGTCGGCCATCGCCTTGGTGTCGGCGAGCTTGCGCGCGTCCTCGTAACCCGGCGCCATCGACGCGGCAGTGCCGGCCATCACTTCGTGATGCTCGATGTTGAGAAGCCGCAGCCAGCTCTGCTGTCCGAGGGTGAGCCCGATCATGCAGCCGAGCTCGACCAGTTGCGGCTCGGTGAAATGGCGATGGAGGCGGTCCCAGAAGGCGTCGTCGGTCTGCAAATGCCACACGATGGCTTCCGCATAGGCGAGCGCCGACTTCTGGCGGTCATCGTACTTGGCCGATTTCTCGAAGTTCAGGAGGTCCATGACCTGATCCTCGATCAGGGCGCCGCTCGACGTCGCCTTGACGGAGCGCTGGTTGCCGCAATATTCGCATTGCACCGACCGCGATACGTAGAGCCGGCACAGTTCCTTGATGGCGTGATCGAGCACGCCGTTGCGGAACAGGCTGTCCCATGAATTCGCGAAGAACCAGAATGCCGCCGGCACATGGGCGCGGATCGCCGAGCTCTCCGGCCGCGGCGTGCCTTCGCGCTGGCAGCGTTCCATTTCCCTGCGCATCTCGGCGTTCATCTTTTCGAGAGGCACGTAGCTGATCCGCTGCTTGGCCATGGGCGGCTCCCTCTTTGCTTCTTCTTGCCGGCGCGATGGCGCGCTTCGCATCGCCTTTGCGGCTTGTGGAGCACCTTCTACCCCATTCGCCACGTGCCGGCCACTTCGGTGCACCAAGACCAATCGACGCGCCGGGCCGCAAGGCGTAAGGTTGCGGCTTCATCTCCCCCTCCCCGCAACAATGGAAAGTTCGCGATGCCGCGTTTCAAGCCGCTGTCCCAGCACGACATGACACTCGATCAGCAGCGCGTCGCGCAGGCGGTGGCCAGCGGACCGCGCGGCGGATTGCGCGGACCGTTCCATGCGCTGTTGCGCAGTCCCGAGCTCGCCGACCGGGTGCGGCACCTCGGCGACTACGTGCGCTTCGAGAGCAAGGTGCCGGGGGCACTGCGCGAGCTCGCCATCCTGCTGGTCGCCCGCTTCTGGTCGGCCCATTACGAATGGAACGCCCATCGCAAGCACGCCGCCGCGGCCGGGTTGGACCCAACCATCGCGGATGCCATCGAGGTGGGCAAGCGCCCAGCGGAGCTCTCGGCCGACGAGACGCTCGTCTACGACCTCGTCACCGAGCTGCTGCGCGACAAGGACATCAGCGATCGGACCTTCGCGGCCGCCACGGCGCGGTTCGGCGAGCAGATGGTGATCGAGCTGATCGGCACCGCGGGCTACTACGGCTTCGTGTCGCTCGTGCTCAATGCCAATCGCACGCCGGTCGCGGAGGGCGGCAAGCCGCTGCCGGCGATTTGATCCATCGTCATTGCGGGGCGCGCGCACCGGCCTGCGTCAGGCTGTCGTAGCCATCGGCAGTCGACCGCAACACCCCGGCGACAGGTCTTCCCCAGTGACCGGCTCCCACGGCCGAAGGGGCTGGATCCCGAGATGGGTAGAGTCGAGATGTGGCGCGGTTGCTGTAGGCCAAACATATCTGTTGCCGCCTCTTTCGTCTGGCGGTGCCTTAGTGGTTTGCCCCTGACTCCGTTTCCACATCCCGCTCATCGAACCGGACATGCAGATTTCCCGCATCCGGCTCTCGGACAAGACTTCACGCCTTCACCCACGGCACGTCGTGCCCGCGCGCGGTCAGACGTACGAGCCCGAAGTGCCCGTACAGGTGCGAGAGTGGATACGTCCCGCCCTTGCGTCGCCTGACCTTGTGCTTGAGGCGCAACCACCGGCGTAGCCGCATAGCGGTGTAGTTGTCGATCGCGCGATACGCCTTGGTGACGGTGCCTACTTCGAAGTAGTTCGCCCATCCGCGTAACGTGCGGTTCAGCTTGCCCACCAGCTCTGTGGTATCTTGCCAAGTCCCCGATCGGGTGGTGAGCGCATG
>Ga0209415_10008245_pt1 | contig 18098 bp, 14 predicted proteins | sample PeaSoiSIISIP2007_FD_187696 | JGI IMG/M metagenome (GOLD analysis project Ga0209415, IMG submission 187696) | Peat soil microbial communities from Weissenstadt, Germany - SII-SIP-2007 (SPAdes) (version 2) | ecosystem: Environmental > Terrestrial > Soil > Wetlands > Peat | place: Germany... | reverse complement strand
GGATGTGAAGAATCAGATCCTCTTCGCCACCTGCCGCAATCCGCAAAACATGGTGATTCTGAATGCCGCCGACGGCAAGATCATCACCACCCTGCCGATCGGTCAAGGCACGGACGGAGCGGTGTTCAACCCCAATACCATGGAAGCGTTCAGCTCGCATAGCGATGGCACGCTGACGATCGTCAAGGAGAACAGTCCCACCAGCTTCGTGGTGGAGCAGACCGTGCAAACCATGCGCGGCGCGAAGACACTGACTTTGGACCGAAAGACCGGGCACATCCTGCTGATCGCCGCCGAATACGCCGCGCCACCCACTCCTCCCAAGGAGGAAGCCAAGGGCGGGCGCGGAGGACGCGGCCAGATGGTGCCGGATTCGTTTTCGATCGTGGTAGTGGGGAAGTAAGTTACTGCTTCTTACCGCCCATTGAGCCGCGATCGCTGGAGGGCGGGACCACGCTCTTCAACCGCAGATACGGCGATCCGTACCCGTACTCTTCGTTGTTGTGAATGATGGTGGTGCCGATCAGCACGCTTAGGCGCGAGCGCTGACCGCGGCCGGCGGCAATCATGGAGACCGCGTTGGCTTCGGTGGTGCCGTCCCACGCGGCGTCGCACTCGGCAAAGGAAGCTTTGAGCGCGGCCACCAGGTCGGCCTTGGACGTCTTCGAGCCGGCATCCGGTGTCTTCGGCGCACCGTTGACGGCTGAGCAGGTGCGCGTCTGGGCATCGGCGATGTGGGCCATCAATGCGCCAAAAGTGCGCATCTCGGGCGTGGGTTTGAAATCGTAGCCTTCTGGCGGCATTTTCTCGGCCATGGCGATCAGGTTGGTCTTGATCTGGTTGTAGGCCTGCCTGGATTCTGCGACCATCGGGTTTCCGGTTTGGGCGTTCAGCGCGGCAGCGAACGCCAGGGCAAGGACAAGAGAGGCTGTTTTCATGTGAGGTATTCTCCTTCACGTTCAGCAGGGGGTTGTGGACTTCCAGTATATCGGGTTCGCCCTGCATCGGGCTGTTAAAAAGCGGGCTTGCCTGTGGGGCCAATCAGTATATAATACTGGTAGCGGGGGACCGGAGAGCGAGCTCCAGCCCCCGCCACGACACCTATCTGTGGCGCTTACGCCACAGAATCAGTACCGTGATTCGTCCAGCCAAGGGAAGGACGACTTTTACCAGTATCTGGATCATAGGATGATCCTCCTTTCCGCTTCGATTGGAGAGCCCGGCCCTAACCGGGCTTTCCTGTGTGAAGCATCTGGAGGAACCCGCTTCTCCAACTTCCACGGAAAGAAACCTGATTGTAACTGAATGCGTGGACGACGTTGGAAAAACTTCGGCTTGCCCGAGGGGGCAATCGGTATATAATGCTGGTAGCGGGAACTGGAGCTGCGAACTCCAGCCCCCGCCACGGCAACCTATCTGTGGCGCTTTCGCTTCCACACGAACAGTACCGTGATTCGATCTGCAAGAGGCAGGACGAATTTACCAGCAAGTGGATCAAATCGAAGAAAGCCCGGCAGCGCGCCGGGCTTTTCTGTTATCGCCCCACCGCGACCATCCGCTCGTTTTCCCGCGCGCGTTTACTGCGTTGCCGGCTCGTCACCAGCGCGACGATGGTCATGGCCACGAGCGCTCCGGCGAAGCCCATGAACATGTCCTTGTGGGTGTCCCACGGGTCGCCCTGCAGGCCCAGGAAGGCATCGCCCACCTCGGGGCTGGAGAGATTGGCCGCTATAGCTTCGAGGATTTCGTACGCGGCGCCAAACCCGAGTGAGGCAAGGACCGGCAGCCAGAGCGCCCAGGCGCCGCTCAGCCTGGCCTTCCGCATGAGCAGTTCGCGCTCCGGGTAGGCCAGCAGCAGCCCGAAGGCGAAGTGCACCACGCGGTCGTAATCGTTGCGCATGGTGTGGAACGTCGCCTTCATCCATTCGCCCAGCGGGACGTTGGCGTACATGTGGTGCGCGCCCCACTCGTGCATGCACAGGTACAGGCAGATGAGCGCGTACGAAAGCTCCGAGAACTGAATCTGCCGATACGTCGCGATCAGCAGGCCGACAAATACGAAGACCAGCAGATTCTCCAGCGCCCAGTCCGCCACCATGATCGGATGGATAGCGGAGATCACGAAGACAATGAAGAACAGGACGCAAAGCTTATGGAGGAAACGATAAGAACGGAAAGGGACCGGTTTGGCCGTGGATGCGGTAGTCATTGGTGCGCTGTTCCATCATATTACGACTGGCCCGCGAAAATACGCCCGCAAGAAACCCTTGACAAGCGCCGCAGAAGGCGCTACTTTTTTAGCATGATGCTAAAAATACAGCAGGAGCGGCGGTGGTGAGCGCCCTCGGAGGTCTCAGCCGCCGCGAGCGGCAGATCATGGAGATCCTCTACCAGCGCGGCAAGGCGTCGGCTTCCGAGGTGCGCGAGGCCATGGAGAGCGCGCCGGGCTACTCGGCCGTGCGTGCCATGCTGCGGGTTCTGGAGGACAAGGGCCACGCCAAACACCAGGCCGAAGGGCTGAAGTATGTCTATGTCCCGACGGTGCCGCGCGACAAGGCCAAGAAGTCGGCCGTGAAGCATCTTCTGGATACGTTTTTCGCGGGATCGCCGGAGCAGATCGTGGCGGCGCTTCTGGACGTGTCGGCCACGCGGCTGACGCGCGAGGAACTGGACCGCATGGGAGAAATGATCGAAAGGGCCAAGCGGGAGGAGAAGTAGATGTCCGATAGCCTCCATTTCGCAGCGTTAGCCGGCTTCGCGTTCAAGAGCACGATCGTACTGGTGGCGGCGAGGCTGATGGCATTTCTGCTGGGCGGACGGTCGGCGGCGGCGCGGCACCTGGTGTGGACCGCGGCATCCGCGGCGGTGCTGGCGTTGCCGTTCCTGTCGTTTTCGCTGCCGGCATGGCGGGTTTCCGGTCCGGCGGCCAACGAGACCGCCGATACCGGCCTGGTGTTCCAGGCCTTGACCGTCGCGGTGGAGGAGACCTCACCCGCGGCCGCGCCCGCTAACATCGCTGGTCCCATGAAGAGTGCGCCGTGGCGTCCCGACTGGCCGGCCTGGCTGATGTGGGCGTGGGTAGTGGGAACCGCTGCCGCCTTCGCGCAGATGCTGGCGGCCTACGGTGCCTTGTGGCGCATCCGGCGCGCGGCGCGGCCGTTCGGCCATCGCGGCATCGCGGACGCGCTGGCACAAGCCCTGGGAATCGGCCAGCCGGTGCCGGTATGGGAAACCGCGGCGGGCAGCATGCCGATGACGTTCGGCTTCCTGCGCGCGTCGATTTTGATGCCGTCCGATTGGGAGCGATGGAGCGAAGAGCGCCGCCGCATGGTGCTGCTCCACGAACTGGCGCACGTACGCCGCGGCGACACGGTGACGCACCTGATGGCGCGCACCGCCCTGTCGCTCAACTGGTGGAACCCCTTGGCCTGGATGGCCTGGCGCGAGTTTTTGAAAGAACGCGAGCGCGCCACCGACGACCTGGTGCTGAGCGCCGGCGCGCGCGCGTCGGAGTACGCCGGCCACCTGCTGGACTTGGCGCGATCCATGCAGACCGCCGCCATCGCCGCGGGCGCGGCAGTGGCCATGGCGCGTCCCTCGCAACTCGAAGAGCGCCTCATCGCGATTCTCGATGCGCGCGCCAATCGAAAAGCGGCGGGACGCATGGCGCCGGCACTCGCGGCCATCGCGGCGATCGTGCTGGTGGCGCCGTTCGCCGCTGTGCGAGCGCAGGAAAAGCCAGTTCCGCCCGAGTTGGACGCCACGATTGTCGCGGCCAACTCGCAGAAGAACCACGAAATCCTGGAGCGCGCCGCGGCGGCCTATGAGCAATTGATGAAGTACGATGTCGCCGAGACGCTGCTGGAGAAGGCGCTGGTCATTCGCGGACAAGTTTCGGGCGAGCAGAGCGCCGCCTACGCCGCCGGACTGGTGAAGCTGGGCGATCTGGCAGTCAAACGCGGCCAAATCGCCGAGGCGGACGCCTTTTATGGCAAAGCGGTGTCGCTGGGCGACCGGCCCGAGGTGGCGCCGGCACTGGTGTACCTGGGAACCCGCGCTTTTGGCAAACGCGATTTAGTGGGCGCCAAGGATCTCTTCCAGCGTGCCATCAATGTGGATCCTCGCGGACCCCAGGCGGGACCGGCGATGACCTGGATGGCAACCCTGGAGAACACCGGCACGGTCGTCTTTCGCACCGCCACAATTATGGTCGGGGACCACTACGCAGCACCCGATCAGATAGCCAACCTCAGCTTGTCGGAAGATCTCTATCAACGCGCGCTGGCCACCGAGGATCCGAACTCTCTCGCGGCGGCCAACACCATGGAGCTATACGCCCGTTTCCTGCGGCAGCAGAAGCGGACGGACGAAGCGGCAGCCATCGAGGCCCGCGCAGGGGAGATTCGCAAGACCCGCATCGCGGCGGCGCAGCGCTACTCCGGCAATAGCGTGTCCCACGTGGGCCACGGGGTTTCGGCGCCGGTAGTGATCTTCAAGAAGGATCCCGTCTATTCTCCCGAAGCGCGTGCCGCCAAGGTAGAGGGAACCGTGCTGCTGTCTATAGAGATCGGTCCGGACGGCGCGGCGCACAACTTCAAGGTCTTGCAAAGCCTGGGACTCGACCTGGATGAGAACGCGATCGACGCCGTCAAGCAGTGGAGATTCAAGCCGGGCAGTCAAGACGGGCAGCCGGTCACCGTAGCTGCAAATATCGAGTTAAACTTCCGGATAATGTAGGACAAAGAAACGCCGTAGGACGAAACTCATGAACGAATCCACCTGGTTTTCCGCAATCGTTGGCGCCACCCTCAAGAGCACCGTGCTCCTGGGCGGAGCATGGCTGATCGCATTTCTGCTGCGCCGCCGCTCGGCGGCCTCACGGCACCTGGTGTGGACCGCGGCAGCCGCGGCCGTGCTCGCGTTGCCGTTCCTGTCGCTTTCCCTGCCGCCCTTGCCGGTACACACCGCGACCGCCCTGGTGAATCCCGGCCTGGTGTTTCAGGTGTTCGGGATCGCCCGGGCGGACGCTGCGCCGCAGACACTCTCGTCCTCCGGAGCCCGCACGAGTCCCGCCGGCAACGCCCCGTGGCGTCCGGACTTGATGCGGTGGCTGATTGGGATTTGGGCCGCCGGAGCAGCCTTGGCATTGGCGCAGATGCTGGTGGCCTATGCCGCCCTCATTCGCCTGCGCCGCGCCGCGCGTCCGTTCCCCGATCGCGATCTGGCGCGCGCCCTGGCGCAAGCCATGGGGATCGGCCACGAGGTCGAGGTATTGGAAACCGCCTCGGGCACGATGCCTATGACCTTCGGGTTCCTGCGCCCCTCGGTGCTGATGCCGGCCGGCTCCTGCCAGTGGAGTGAAGAACGCCGCCGCATGGTGCTGCTTCACGAGCTGGCGCACGTGCGGCGCGGCGACGTGGCCACCCACCTGATGGCGCGCACCGCCCTGAGCCTGAACTGGTGGAATCCCCTGGCGTGGACCGCCTGGCGCGAATTCCTGAAAGAACGCGAGCGTGCCACCGACGACCTGGTTCTGAGCGCCGGCGCCCGCGCCTCCGAGTACGCCGGCCATTTGCTCGAAGTCGCACGCTCCCTGCAGTCCGGTCCGGCCATCGCCTCGGCCGCGGTGGCCATGGCGCGCCGCTCGCAGCTTGAAGGTCGATTGCTAGCCATCCTGGATGCGGGCGTGAATCGCAAACCTGCGGGCCGCACGGCGCCGGCGCTGGCCGCCCTGCTGGCCGTGCTGCTGGCCGCGCCGTTCGCAGCCATGCGCGCGCAGGACCGCATCATCCGCACCGATCCTCCGGAAGTGGAGGCCACCATCCGCGCCGCCACCTCGCAAAAGAACTACGACATCCTGGACCGCGCCGCCGAGGCTTACGAGAGGGTGGGGAAGTACGATGTCGCGCAATCCCTCCTGGAGCAGTCGCTTGCGATTCGCGGCCAGGTATCGGGCGAGCAGGGCGCCGTGTATGCCGTGGGCCTGGTGAAGCTCGGCGACCTGGCATCCGCGCATCGATCGAGGGGTGAGTCGGCATCCTACGATACGCGGGCCGTCGCTCTGGGCGATCGGCCCGAGGTAGCGCCCGCGTTGACGCGTCTGGGAATCGGCGCGGCCTTGAAGGGCAATCGCGACGAGGCGATGGCGTTCTACCAGCGCGCCCTCAACGTGGCGCCCACCGGGCCCCAGGCTGGTGTGGTCCTGCGGCGGATGGCGATGCTGCCGGCGCCGCCCGGAAACGAAGCCGAGACCGAGTCGCTCTACCAGCGGGCGTTGGCAGCGGTGAGCCCCGATTCTCCGGAAGCCGCCACCACCCTGAACCTCTACGCGATGTTTCTGCGACAACAGAACCGGGTCAACGAGGCCGAACCCCTGGAGAGCCGCGTGAAGCAGATCCGCCAGCAGCACATCGCCGAACTCACCCGGCAAACAGCCCACTCCGCCACCGCGGTCAAGGTTGGTGGCGGCGTCACGGCGCCGATGGTCCTCTACAAAATGGATCCGGAATACTCCGAAGAAGCGCGCGCCGCGAAACTCCAAGGCACCGTGCTGCTCGCGGTCGAGATCGGCACCGATGGACTCGCCTACAACATCCGCGTGGTGCGAACCCTCGGCGATGGGCTCGACGAGAAGGCCATCGAGGCCGTCAGCCAGTGGCGCTTCAAGCCGGGTACCAAGAATGGCGAGCCAGTCGTCGTGGCGGCGTCCATCGAGGTCAACTTCCGCCTCCTATAAGGGTCGCCATGAGCTTGGCCAGCGACGCCTCTTTCGGGCTGCGGACCCTGCGCCGCAGCCCGTGGTTCACGCTGGTGGCCGTGCTCACGCTGGCCCTCGGCATCGGAGCCAACACCGCCCTCTTCAGCGTGGTCGATGCCGTTCTCCTGCGCTCATTCGGGTACGCCGATCCTGGCCGCCTGGTGCAGATCTCCGGCACGAGCAAGGGCCAATCCAGCGCCGTCTCGGTACCCGACTTCCGGGCCTTCCAGACACGCGCGCATTCCTTCGGGCAGATCGCGACGTCGCAACTGCAGACATTCACGCTCATGGGCCCGCGCGAGCCCGAGAACCTCTGGGGTCAGCTCGTCTCGCCCGAATGCTTCGCGGTCTTGGGGGCCGTTCCCCTGATGGGCCGGACGCTCGCCGCGGGCGATTTCGAGTCCGGGGCGCCGCCGGCTGCGGTGCTCTCGTACAAGCTGTGGCAAACCAGTTTCGCGGCCGATCCGCAGGTCGTCGGGCGGCGTGTCCTGATGAACGGCGAAGAGTATTCCATCGCCGGCGTGATGGGGCCGGAGTTCGTATTCCCGCATCCGGTATTCAAAGTTTGGGCGCCGTGGCGATTCACCCCGGCGGAGTTGGCAAACCACGGCCGGCACGGCTTCACCCTGATCGCGAGACTGAAGCCCAAGGTGTCCCGCGAAGCTGCGCAAGCGGAGCTGGTGGCCCTCTCGCAATCCATCGCCCGCGAGTTTCCGGATAGCAACACCGGATGGCAGGCGATCATCCAGCCTATCAACGAACAGGTCGTGGGCAACCTCCGGCCGGTGCTGTTCACGCTGTTGGGTGCGGTAGGTTTTGTGCTGCTGATTGCCTGCCTGAACGTGTCGAACCTGGCGATGGGCCGCGCGATCGAGCGCTCGCGGGAAATGGCCGTGCGGGCGGCGCTGGGCGCGGACCGGATTCGCCTGGTGCGCCAGCTCCTCACCGAAAGTCTGCTGATCGCGGCGGCCGGCGGCGCGCTCGGCCTGCTCTTCGCGCGCGGGTGGCTCAGCGGGTTGCTGGCGATGCTTCCCTCGCGTACCGTCTCGATTCTGCCCGGTGCCGACCGGGCCTCGATCGACAGCCGGGTGCTGGCGGTTTCGATCGCGGCATCGGTGATGGCCGCGGTTGTATCAGGATTGCTTCCGGCGATACTGGCGTCGCGGCCTAACCTGGAGGAGTCTCTCAAGGAAGGTGGACGCGCCGCGAGCGGCGGCTTGCGAAGGCGGCGTCTTTTGGGCGGGCTCATCACCCTGGAGGTGGCGCTCTCGGTCGTCCTGCTGGCCGGCGCCGGGCTGCTGATTCGCAGCTTCTCGAACCTCATGGAGGTGCGGCTCGGCTTCCGTCCGGAGCACGTGCTCACGCTCCAGATTCCCTCCCCGTGGACGGACAACGCCCAGCAAAACGACGCCGCGAAGACCGAGCGAAAGATGCAGTTCTTCAGCGACGTGGTCCACCGCGTGGAAGCCGTTCCGGGAGTCGGCGCGGCGGGGCTGACCACCGTGTTGCCGCTGGGGGTGGTGCAGATCCAGACCCGCATCTTTTTGGAAGGCCGCCCGTCGGGCGGGCTCGAAGGCGGGCCGCGCGGGGATTTCCGGGTGCCCTACCGCGCGGTCAGCCCGAATTACTTTCGCGCGATGGGAATTCCGATGCTGCGCGGGCGCGCCTTCACGGATGACGACCGGTCGGGCCGCGACCGGGTGGCCATCGTCAGCGAGGCCATGGCCCGCCGCTTCTGGCCGGGCGAGGAAGCGGTCGGCAAGCGACTCACGCTGAACAACCCGGCCACCGGGCCGTGGATGACTGTAGTCGGCGTCGCTGGAGGCGTGCGCCACGACAAACTGGCGTCCGAGCCCGATCCGGAGCTTTACACCAGCTACATCCAGACGCTGCTCGCGCCGCAGGTGGCGGCCGTGGTGGTCCGCACCGCCATGGACCCCGTGCAGCTCGTGCCCCCGGTGCGCGCCGCGATCCGCGAGATCAATCGCAATCAGCCGATTGCCGACGTGAAGACGATGAGCCAGGTGGTCTCGGAAGCGGTGGCCACGCCGCGCCTCTACACCGTGCTGCTGGCGATTTTCGCGGGGCTGGCGCTGGTGCTTGCGGCGGCCGGCATCTTCTCCGTGATCTCCTGGACCGTGAGCCAGAGCACGCACGAAATCGGCATTCGCATGGCGCTGGGTGCGAGGCCTCGTGACGTGCTCGGTGCGCTGATGGGCCGCGCGATGTTCGACGTCCTGGCGGGTGCGGTCGTGGGATTGGGCGGCGCCGCCGCACTCACGCGGCTTCTGAAGGCCCAGCTCTACGGAGTTACCGCCACCGACCCCGCTACGTTCCTCGCCGTGCCGGCCGTACTGGCCGCCGTGGCCTGGATGGCGGCCTATATTCCGGCTCGGCGCGCGACCCTCATCGACCCGATGGCCGCTCTGCGCAGCGAGTAAGCAGTGGCGCAGGCACTCGTGCCTGCCGGGTCGAGACTCGTCTCGACCCTTCTTCGTCCGTCCGCGCCAACCGCCAAAGTGGGGCGGACGCCCACGTCCGCGCGCGACCCCCCGGTCGCGCTCTTACACCCACTCTCCTACTGCACGCTCCAGGTTCCCATCGCCTGCCAGCCGGAGTTGTTTACGCCGGTGGCGTCGCGGGCCGCCATATAGACGATCTGATTTCCCGGGAAAGTCAGCCGGAAGTTCAGGCTCAGAGTCAGTGTGAGCGTGTTGCCGTTGACGTCAGCCGAGGAATCGTCGGCGTACACCGTGCATTGGCTGTTGCCGGTCTCTCCAAAGCCATTGAGCACCAGACCGGGCAGCAGCGCACCACCTGCGTCGTTCACGACGTAAAGCACGTTCGACGCGCGGTTGTAAGCGAGGTAGCAGGCATTGCGCCCGTCCAGTGCGCTGTTGATCAGGATGTTCAGCACACCAAGGTCCTGCCAGCCCTTGGTGTCGGTGAACGTGAAACTGAAGGTTTGTACTGAGCCTCTGGAGCTACTACCGCGCGCCGGGCTGACTCCTCCCACGGCGGGCGAAGTCACTGGCGCGCCCGGCACAGACCATGTGCCCAATGGCTGCCACCCGGTGTTGTGTTGCGCCAGATCGCGAGCCGCCAGGTACACGACTTTGTTCCCGCCGAAGCTGGGGCTGAAGCTCAGGTTGAGATTGAGTGTGAGAATGCCTCCGCTGCCCGACGCGGAGGAACCGGCGCCATTGACGGTGCACTGGCTGTTGCTCACGCTGCCCGACCCATTGAGTGCCAGCCCCGGCAGCAGAGCCGTGCCGGCGTCATTGACCAGGTACAGCGTGTTCAGCGGGTGGCTGTAGGCGAGGTAGCAGGCGCCGCGGCCGTCCAGGAAGTTGTTGATCAAGACATTGACTACGTCCAGGTCTTGCGAGCCGAGCGGATCGCTTAAGGTGACCGTAAAGGTTGGGGAGGCCCCGCTCCCGAAAGCCGGACTCACTCCCTCCGCGGCGAGCGAGCCGCCAAAAGAGGCGAAAATGGGAATGGACGCGCCTGTGATCGAAGGGATGGCGGTATCGGCGACGGTGATGATCTGGGGTCCGGTCGTGTTCAGGGTCACGGAGAAGGTGCCGGCCCCCATGTTGAGCGCGGAGTCGTTGGGGAGCGCGGCTGCAGCGTCGGTGCTGGTGAAGTGGATGGTGCCGGCATAGGAGGAAGCGATGTTGTTGTTCGCATCCGTAGCCGTAACGGAGATGCGAAACGGCACGCCGGGCGCGACCGACGCCGGTGCCGAGACCACAAACTGAATGGCTGGCCCTCCGCAGTCAACGCGGCTGTTGCTGACCAGAACCACTACCGGAACCGTCAACGGACTGTTCGCCATGCCCGCGGCCGTCGCGGCAATGCTGCCGGTGTTGAGGCCGTTGCACAGGCCCGAGGCATTTACCGACACGGAATACGAGTTCGGTGCGCCGCTGATCGAGTTGCCAAGGTAGATCCACGGCGCCTGGGCGTTGGCGGTCACTGTGGGGCTCGATCCGTCGCTGGCCGTAAATTGCAGGTTGATCAGTTGCGTCGGAATCAGCAGCCCTACTATGTACCTGACGTAGATCGTGCCCGGATTGGCGTAGAGCACCGGCCCTGAACTGATGGTCAAAATGACATTCACACTCTGGCTGCCGCTGGGCGTGGTGATGTTGATGACGCCCTGGTTGACACTGCCCGCGGCAAAGCCCTGCGGGATCGCGATGACAGTCACGTTGGCGGGCCCCGTTCCGCTCGTGGGAGTCGCCAGGATCCACGTCTGGGTTGAAGTGGCGGTGAATGTTCCGCCCGGCGCGATGGCGATGGTCTGTGGTGGCGGCAACGATTGACCGGCCTGCCAGAAGAACGACAGAGATGCCGGCGCCGCAATGCTCCCAGTCGTTCCGCCGCCGTTGCCGACCGTGAGCGTAACTGTGATGACCGCGAAGGCGTTGCCGCCCGACGCCAGGGTAATGTAGTTGGTGTAAATCCCCGGCCCCAGGTTCAGCGGGTTGACTGATACCGCCTGGTTCTGACTTCCCGCGTAGTTACAGCCGTTGCACGGCGATACGACAAACACCGAACCGCTCGCGGCCTGCACACTGGCGGTGAACGTACTGCTGCTGCTCGGTACAGTGACAGCGACGAACTGCGGTGCCGGCACTACGCCCACAGACGTGCTGAACGTCAGTGAAGTGGGGTTCGCCGAGAAGCCTCCCTGGCTGTAGCTCTGGACAAGGGTGATGGTGACTAGCGCGAAGTCGCCCGAGTTGGAAGGATTGGCGATCTTGAGCAGTCCCGTGTAAGTGCCGGCTACCTGCGGTACCGTGCTCTCATTCAGATAGACCGTGATCGGGTTCGTAGTCCCATTTCCCGTAACGCCGGTGATGCTGGTGCCGGAATTGTTACCCTGGGTGAGGAGCAGCCAGTTCGCCACGCCGCCGGAAACCGAGGTTGTGGCGATGAACTGCGTCTGGGTGTTGCTGCTGACATCAATGTCGGCCGTCTGTTGGCCAAACGGATACTGGAAGGTGGCGCTGTTCGTATTGAGAGTATACGAGGTTCCCGCAGACCCGGTGCCGGTCACGGTCAGAAAGATGGAAAGTGCGACGGTGCTGCTTGTATTGGGGTTGCTGATGGTAACCGTGCCCGAGTAATTGCCCACGGTGAAGCTCTGGGGATTGTTCAGCGCGATCGTCAATACGCCGGTAACCTGCTGGTTCAGTGCCTGTGACCCGGTACCGTTTATGGTGATCCAGTTTGCGCTGCCGTTTGGCGAGCTCTGGGAGGTGAATGTGGCGTTGAATGTCGTCTGCACGCTGCTGACCAGGCTGACGGACGTAGCCTGCGAGTTGGTACTGCCCGTGACCGACGTGAGCGATAGTGTGGACGGGTTCAAGGCGAAGCCTCCGCCCAACGATCCGCCACCATTCACCGTCAGAGTGACGGTGATCGTAACCTCATCGGCCGAGTTGCTGGGATTACTCACCACAGCCTGGCAAGAGTAGCTGCCCGTCGGAATAGCAGCCGGACCGTTCAGCGTGAAGGTGAGGCCACCGGCGACTGGTTGATTGACGATCTGGGTCCCGCCATTCAGGAGCAGGAAACTGGTGCTGTTGCAGTTCGTCACCGAGGCGTTGAAAGTGGTGACCGCGGAATTGCTGCCGAATATGACGACCTGCTGGGATGCCGGGCCGCCGGGATAGGCCAGCGCCACGTTGGTTGGGATTGCGCCGTACGACGACCCGCCTGAAGTGACGCTTACGTTCAACGTGACCGGAATCACGGTCTGTGAACCGCCGTTGCCCGGGACGATGGTAATCGATCCCGTCTGCTGAGTCGTAATGTTGGTGGCGTTGGCAAACACGCTCATCGTCACGGGACTGTTGGCGCTCACCTGCGAGCCGTTGACCGATACCGACAGCCACGAGGCGGATTTCGCCGGCACTGTCGAGAAACTGAAGGAAATTTGCGTCGTGCTGGCCGTGGTCAGGGTGACGGATGTCGAAACTGTCTGATTCGCGAAAACGTTGAATGTCACCGAGTTGGGGCTGGCGGAGATGACGCCGCCCGCGCCACCGCCGGAGTCCAGGGTGAAGGTGACCTGGACCACCATGTCCGTCCCGCCGCCGGTCGTGGATGTGAGGTGCAGCGTGAACGAGCCGCTACAAGACGTGGTGCCACCGTTCGAGCAGATCGTGCTTGCGAGCCCCACCGTGAGAGTGGTGGGAGCGGTCAAGGAAGCCGGGCTTACGGAGAAAAATGAGCCGGCCTGATTGGTAATCGAGAATGGTCCCGAACCCCCGACCATCACCTGCACGAACTCCGCGCCTGCCGAAAGCGCAACCGGATTCGGCGTGGCGCTCAACTGCGATTGCGCCTGCCCTGGAATCGAGCAGCCCAACACCCAAGCCGCCAGGAATGGGTAACGAAACGCCATTAGCCGAACGCTATTAGTAGCAGACGGCGCTTGGGAAGTACAGCCACTCTAACTCACGATTCCGAACGGCCCCCGCACCCCCGCGCGGCGCATGTACTCCTGCACCAGAATCATCTTGAGCGCCCGATCCTCCGAACACTGCCGGGAATCGGGGGTTCCCGCGAGGGTGCCGGCGGATTCCAGAATGCACCCGCCAAGAAACCCGGCGATGTATTGCAGCTCGTCTGAGGACAGCCCGCAGAGAAAGCGGCGGGCCTTGGCTTTCCAGGGACTATCGGCACACGCAACCAGGGCGGCTACCAACGTGCTCCGCACGGCAGATCTCCTGTCGATGAGAAAACATTGAAAACTCCGTCAATCTAAGGGGTATTATGGCGAAACCGAAATCTGCGTGCAAGGGGGGAGGGTTTCGCCTCCCCCGATTTCATACTCGCCCCATCAACAAGAGAATTACCAGGACCAGGACCAGCAGCCCCAGACCGCCGCTCGGATAGTAGCCCCATCCCCGGCTGTAAGGCCAGGCCGGGGCGGCGCTCAACGCCAGGACGATCAGAATGATCATTAGCAAAATCATAGGTTTTGCTCCTCTCGCCCCTAAACGAAGCAACTACCCAGCCGTTGTAGGGTCCGTAACGGGATGCGATTCGCCGCCAGGAAGACGGATTCCTGACGCATGGTCTCGATACCGTCGGGCTCGCGGCGAATTTCGAAGGCAACGAATTCACGGTCGGGAAACTGGGAGATTTCGTAGCGGTAGTGCTCGACCGGCAGCTAGCGCGCTACTCCTGCGCCGGCATCTGCTGCTCGATCTCGCGCCATGCGCTGATCTTCAAACGGCGGCACACCCAGCAGAGCGGTTCGCCCACGCCACTGGCGGTCTCGGCTCCGCACACCGAGCAAACCGGCCCCTTCTTCAGACTGTCCGGCGAAATCGACCGCTTCGCCTGCTCCAGGATCTCGGGCGAGATCACTGGTTCCGGTTTTGGTTGTGCCTTTCGTCTCATTATGCTCCCCAACCCTTATCTCACTATGGCAGAAACCGTTACCCAGGCACAACTCCCCCCAACCGCATAGGGGTACTAGGCGGCTTCGGGTATCTGCACAACTACCGCAACATCCAGCGACGACCGGCAGCGCGGACACTTCTGACCCGCCGTAACCCGTGGATACTTCCCCCTCAAATCGATGTCCGCTGGTACCGTGTGGGTACAAATCGGGCAATGGGCTTGCCCCATGGTGTGGTTTTCAACGAATGCTTTCATGGCTCCTTGCCTCACTTCATCCGACGCAAAACATCCTGCACGGGTTGTACCAAATTCGTAAATATTCTTAAATCTCGGAGGCGGCAATTCCCCGTGGGTACTGTTACGCTGGAGGATATGATGCAACAGCCGGCTCCCAAGATCCAATTGGTCAACACCCCGGACTACCGCGAGAACTACGCCAACAGTGTCCAGGTGCGGGTGAATCTGTGGGACTTTCTTCTTCTCTTCGGCCGTGTCAACCAGACCTCCCCGGAAAATGTGGCGATCCACAACTTCCAGGCCATCTACGTCAGCCCGCAGCAGGCCAAGGCCCTGCTCAACGTGCTCCAGCAGAACGTCACCCAGTATGAATCGGCCTTCGGGGAAATCCGGCTGGAGCCCCAGAGTCCGGGCGGAATCGTTCAGTAACCAGCCATGGTCCCGGCCGCCGGAAAAAGCCGCCCCATTCGGCCCGGTGCCCTCGTGGTCCTTTTCCTGTTGTTCGCGTTCATCGTTTTCTCGAGCCATCTCTCCTTGGTACGGCTGCCCTATTACTGGGATGAGGTGGGCCAGTTTATTCCGGCGGCCCTGGACATCCTGCACGGCGGCGCCCTTCACCCAGGAGCCTGGATACCGCATTCCACGTTGCCCAACATCCACCCGCCCGCCGTCATGGGATACCTGGCGGCCGCGTGGAGCGTGGCCGGCTGCCATCCCGCTGTGACACGCTGCGCCATGCTGCTGCTGGCGTCGTTCGCGCTGTTGGCGGCGTTTCTGCTGGCCAGGGAGATCTTGCGCGACTCGGGCGGCCGGCGGGCGCTTCTGGCCGCCGGCCTGCTCTTCCTATCCCCGCTCTACTTCGCGCAGGCCATGCTGGCGCAGTTGGATGCGCCGGCGATGCTGCTTTCCACGCTCGCATTTCTCTTCTTTCTGCAGGAGCGCATTCGCCTTTCGGCCGCTGCCTGCGTGGCGTTGGTGCTCGTGAAGGAGACCGGCATCGTGGTCCCTCTGGTCTGCGCCGCCTGGCTGGCATACGAGCGCCGCTGGCGCCATGCCGCGCTCTACCTGGCGCCCGGGTTGGCGCTGTCGGCCTGGGTCGCGGCGCTGGCGCTCTCCACCGGCCACTGGTCGGGCAACGCCGATTTTGCGCGCTACAACCTGTATGAGCCGCTTCACCCGGTGCGCCTCGCGGCCACCCTGCTGCGGCGCCTCTACTTTCTCCTCTTCGCGAATTTTCATTGGGTAGGGACCGTGGCCGTGGTGTTGGCCTGGCGCAGGAGCCGCGTCTTCCACACGCGGGCGTGGCGTGTCGCCGGGCTGCTGGTGGCGGCGCACGTGGTAACGTTCACGCTGCTGGGCGGAGCCGTCCTCGAGCGCTACCTCTTGCCGGTGATGCCGATCGTCTATGCGGCCATCGCCGCCGGTCTCTCGCTCCTCGGCCGCGTTCCTAAAGTGGCCTGCGCACTGGTCCTCCTGGCAGGACTGGCGGCCTCCAATTTCATCAATCCGCCGTACCCGTTCACCTTGGAAGATAACCTGGCCTTCACGGATTTTGTCCGACTCCACGCCGCGGCCGCGAACTACCTCGAGCGTCTCGATCCCGGCGCCCGCGTGCATACCCTGTGGCCCCTGACGGCGGAGCTCTCGCACCCCGAGTTCGGCTTCGTGGAGCGCGGCATGGATGTGCGGCTGGTGCCCAATCTGGCAGCCCCGACGCTCCAGGCAATCGATTGGCCCGCTGTCCAGGTGCTGGTGGCGTTTTCCCGCGACGTGCCGCTCCCCAAGCTCCTGCAGCGCTTCGTTGCCTATGTGCCCGCCGCTACCCGGGAGGAGGTTCGCGACCGAGTGCCGTTTCCCGCCGCCGCGCATTTCGAGCGGCACGGCCAATGGGTGGACGTCTATGTGAATCCCCAGTATGTGAATCCCCAATATGTGAAACCAGAGTTGCGCGGAGCGGGCGCCGTGCGCTAAAAGAGGGGTCATCGGGGTCACAGTCTCACCAACGCACAACGGAGCCGGCTCGGCCACATGAGCGGCTTCATGAATCCGCGGGAGTTCGCCAACATCGCCCAGGCCGAAAAGGACTTGTGGTGGTACCGGGGCATGCGGCGGATCCTGTTTCGCATGCTGGAGCCGTTTGTCGCGGGGCGCACGGTCGGCCGCGCCCTGGAGGCTGGCTGCGGCACCGGCTATCTCTCGCACCTGATGCAGCAGGAGCTTCATTGGCCGGTCGTGCCGCTCGACATCAGCGGCGAGGGGCTCCGCTACGCACGCGAAATGGGCACGGAAAATCCGGTGCAGGGCGACATCTCCCGCCTCCCCTTCGCGGACCGCAGCTTCGACCTGGTGATTTCGATGGACGTTCTGGTCCACGTGCCGCGCGGTGAGGAGCACCTGGCCGCGCGCGAGCTGGCGCGGGTCCTGGCGCGCGGCGGGCTGATCGTGCTGCGGGTAGCGGCGCTCGATGTGCTGCGCAGCCGCCACTCCAAGTTCATCGCGGAGCGTCAGCGGTTCACGCGCCGCCGGCTGATGCGGCTGGTGGCGGGCACGGGCGTGCGGGTGCTCCGCTGCACCTACGTCAATTCGCTGCTGCTGCCCGTGGCCCTGGCCAAATTCCGTGTTTGGGAACCGTTGCTGCGCCGGCCGCCGGCCAGCGGTGTCGAACCGTCGACACCCTGGCTCGACTCCCTGCTATACGCGCCGCTGGCCCTGGAAGCCGCCTGGGTGGGTTCGGGCCGCAATCTTCCGGTGGGCCAATCGCTGCTGCTGATCGGGGAGAAAATCCTGTGAGCGCGGCCGCCGGGAAATTTCCCTCGTTGAGCGTCTTCTTTCCGGCGTACAACGACGCCCCTTCGCTGCCGGATCTGCTCCGCAGGACGTTCGCGGTCTTGCAGGAACACGTGGCCGACTACGAGGTGATCGTCATTAACGACGGCAGCCGCGACAACACTGCCGAAGTGCTGGAGCGGCTCGCCAGCGAGTATCGGCCATTCCTGCGCGTGGTCACGCATCCGCAAAACCGCGGCTATGGCGGGGCCCTGCGCAGCGGGTTCGCCGCGGCCACGAAGGAGTGGGTGTTTTATACCGATGGCGACGGCCAGTACGATCCCGGCGAGCTTCCGCGATTGCTCGCGCTGACGGGCCCGGCCACGGGGCTGGTGAACGGCTACAAGCTGGAGCGCCACGACCCGGCGCACCGTATCTGGATCGGCAATGTTTACAACTTCTGCGCGCGCGTGCTGTTCCGCATCCGCATCCGCGATATCGACTGCGACTACCGGCTGATCCGCCGCGCGCTGCTGGACGAGATCCGCCTCACCTCGACCAGCGGGACCATCTGCGTGGAGCTGGTGCGCAAGCTGGAATTGAGCGGCTGGGAGGTGGCGGAGGTGGAAGTGCACCACTATCCCCGCCGCCATGGCCGATCGCAGTTCTTTCGCATGCAGTCGCTGGCGGTCACGCTGTTTCAGCTCCTGCGGCTCTGGGTCCGGCTCGTAATCCTGCGATAGCGCCGCATCTGAGTTGCTTGTACTACAACACTCTCAAGTCTTCGCAGCCTGCGACGATTGGTGGGGCGGGCCCCCTGGCCCGCGGCCGACCCCTGGTCGGCCTTTGGCTGCGGCCATGCTGCTCTGTGGGGCAGCCAATCCTGGCTGCCGCCGGCTTCAGCCGGCGCTCC
>Ga0209415_10008244_pt1 | contig 18100 bp, 16 predicted proteins | sample PeaSoiSIISIP2007_FD_187696 | JGI IMG/M metagenome (GOLD analysis project Ga0209415, IMG submission 187696) | Peat soil microbial communities from Weissenstadt, Germany - SII-SIP-2007 (SPAdes) (version 2) | ecosystem: Environmental > Terrestrial > Soil > Wetlands > Peat | place: Germany... | reverse complement strand
CGCGAGCTCCGTCTTGGGCTTGCGGTCGCCCGTCAGGTACTTCGTGAACTGGTAGGCGCCAATCTCGAGCCCTTCGGCGATCGCGCGCAGCTCCCCCTCGACGCCCGGGGGAAGCGCGAGCGCCAGCGACCGCGCCTTCTCCGCGCCGGCGCTGCGCGCCGCCCTCGCCGCGAAGGTGCGGAGCTCGCGCGCGCCGAGCGAGCGGCGGTCTCCCAGGCCGAGGAGGACGACCTTGTCGGCCTTGATCCGTCCGGACGAAGAGAGCGACACGGACTGATCGCGCTTGCCCGTGAACTCCTCCCTGGCCACGAGCTTCGTCAGCGCTCCGCCGAGCGCGTCGTCGACGGCCTTCAACGAAGGCGGCAGCGGAGCGGCCTTTGCGCCCGCACGCGGGACGCCGACGACGAGGACGTCGGACTCGATGTCGAGGGGCTGCGCGGCGCGAACTTGGATGTCCAGGGGCATGAGGGGACACGACTATAGAACGCATCCAATAGGCGTGCGATTTCTTCGCGATCCCCCGCCCAGGGGTGCGCGTCCGATCCCTTGGTCGACGCCAGTCACACGCATCGGTCGAGGAGCGAAGGCGATCGCAGCGCCTTCGAAGCCGCTCGCAGCGCGACCCAATCCCTCGCCTCGTCGAGACAAGGCCTCTATGCGGGCTGACAGGCCGTTGTGTCCTCGAGCAAGCAGGTCGACTCCGCCCTTCGACGCCTTGTCTCCCCGCCCCAACGCCTTGTCTCCCTTCCCCAGGTCGATCCCTCGCCGCCTCAGGGGCTTGTGTCGTCTGGGCAGGGCGTAGGGGCGAACGCCTCAACGGCTTGTGCCCCTCGACGGCGGCAGCGCGAAGGCATCGCGCCGTCATGGAACGCGCTGCTACCCCACGAGTCGCGCGGGGCGCCCCATCGACAGGACGTTCGCGACCCGGCGCCCCGGAAGGTCATCAAGCTCGGCACGCGTCGGGATCCCGTCGACGACGAGCGCCATGATGCACGGGCTCTCGTCGTAGACCCACGAGACCGAGCAGGGGAGCGCGAACTCGATGCCGCTGATCGCGTCGGACATCCGGACGATGGCGCGCTCGCCCGGGGTCATCGCCTTCACGCTGGCGACGAGCAGCGCCGCGGCGCACGTGAAGCGAACCTCGACGGGCAGGATCGCGCCCTCGCCTATGAGCTGGGCCGGCAGCGCATCCGCCGGCCGCGCGCAGGCGCCCGGCTCGGGCATCTTGAAGTCGCCTGTCACGAGCTGCATGAGGGAGAGAAGCTCGATCTGCTCGGACGACGAGAGCGGCTGACCCAGCGTCGCGTGACGCGCCTTCAGCTCCCAGAAGCGTACGAGGAATCCAATCTTGTCGATCAAGGTGTCTTCTTGACTGGGGTGCGCGCGACGGACGCCCCGTTCGGGGACTCGCAGTGCAGCGGCCGTGCCACCGCGTCTCCACCGCGTCGTGCCGCGTCGCGCGCGCACCACGGTTGGCGGACGAGCCCCGGAGCATGACGCGCGCGCCATGCCCACGCGCTTACGCACCTCGATGGACCTGCCGCGATGTGCGCGGCTGGATCACGTCATCTGGCACCCGTCCGCCCCCGCGGCAGGCTACGCTTCGAGCTGCCCCCTTGATTCACGAGGACGTCCTCAGCGCCATCGGCCGCACCCCCCTCGTGCGGCTGCGGCGGGTCGTACCGGACGGCTGCGCGGAGGTGCTCGCCAAGCTCGAGTTTTTCGCGCCGGGGGGGAGCGTCAAGGACCGCACCGCGCTGGCGATGATCGTCGACGCCGAGAAGAGCGGTGAGCTCGCGGCCGGCGCGACGGTCGTCGAGGCGAGCGCGGGCAACACGGGCATCGGACTGGCCGTCGTGTGCGCGGTGCGCGGCTATCGCTGCGTCATCGTCATGCCGGCCACGACGTCGCGCGACAAGCAGTCCGTGCTCCGCGCGTTCGGAGCGGAGATCGTGCACGCAAGGCCGGACGTCGCTCCCGATCACCCCGAGGGGTACATCGGCCGCGCCCAGGTCCTCGCCCGGGAGATCGGCGCGTACAGCCCCGACCAGTTCGAGAACCCCGCGAACCCGGACGCTCACTACTCGGCGACCGGCCCCGAGATCCTCGCCGACTGCGAGCGGCGCCTGGACGCGTTCGTCGCCTGCGTCGGGAGCGGCGGCACGTTGGGCGGGACGGCGCGGTTTCTCCGGGAGAAGGTCCCGAACGTACGGGTCGTCGGCGCGATGCCGGAGCCGAGCGCGTGCGCGGGCGAGCACGGCGGGACGCTGGTCGAGGGGATCATCGAAGATCTGGGCGACTGCGGGCAGCCCGACGCGAAGCCGGACGAGATCGTCATGGTGCGCGACCGCGACGCGCTGGAGATGACGCTGCGGCTCGCGCGCGAGGAAGCGATCCTGGTCGGCGGCTCGGGAGGAGTCGCCATCTGCGCGGCGCTGCGCGTGGGCCTCGAGCTCGGGCCCGGCAAGCGCGTGGTGACCATCATGCCCGACACGGGGCGCAACTACCTGTCGACGTACTTCGACGCGGCGTGGAGAGAGGCCCGCGGAATCTAGAGCACCCGGGCCAGGCTGGATGTGCGCTACCCTGGCGGCGCGCCATGCGTCCGTGGCTCGTCGCTCGCCGCCTGGTCCCCGTCGCCGCGGTCGTCCTGTGCGCGTGCACCGAGCCCAAGGTCTCCCTGGCGACCGGCCCCCGCGAGTACGTGCCGAGCGACTACCCGGTCGTCCTCAAGAGGTGGACGCGCGAGCAGAGCCTCATCCAGCTGTCGGAGCTCGACGACAAGCTGACGGTGACCGCCACGTTCGAGTCGTGGGACTTTCGATGGGCGTACGTGGTGCGCTACGCGGCGGACTACCGGCTCACCGTGGAGCAGCGGCGCGCGATCCTCGAGAGCACCCTCCGCGAGACCGAGGACGACCACGAGTTTTACGTCGCCCTCTACGGGACGAACTGGCGCTGGACGGACCTCAGCCGCCCGACGAGCGCGTGGATCGTGAGGCTCATCGACGACCAGGGCAACGAGACGGCTCCTTCCAAGATCCAGTCCATCGTCAAGCCCGGCCCCCTGGAGCGCCGCTACTTCCCGTACACGACCGTCTGGCGCCGCGCGTTCCGGATCCGGTTCCCTCGCTTCGCCGGCGACGGACGACCGACCATCGCGGACAACGCGCAGTGGTTCGGCGTGCGCTTCGCGGGCGCCGAGGGCAACGAGGAGCTCCGGTGGGAGCTCGCGCGGCCTGAGGATCGCGCTGCGGCGCTCGGCCCGGCACGATGACGGCCGCGACGCGGAGGGTCAGGCGCCCCCGAATATCTCGAGCAGGGGCGGACACGTCACGAGCAGCTCCTGCGCGAGTTTGCGCTCCGCGAGCAGGATGAGCGCGCCGCCCCTGGAGGCGCGCACCGTGGCGGGCGCCGGCGCCGCGCCGATCACCTCGCTGGGGAAGAGAAAGTCGCCGGCGTGCAGGACGGTGCCGTTCGGGCTGCCGTCCTCCCCCATGAGCTCGAGCTCGCCGGCGCCCACCACGAGGAGCCCCGGGATGGGCTGGCCTCGGGTCGCGAAGACCTCGTGCTCCGCCAGGGCGCGCACCGCCAGCTTGCTCGTCACGTCCGCTCGCAGGGTGGGATCGAGGCGGTCGCCGAGGGGCCCCATCGTCGCTCCGACGAGCGCCTGGAGCCTGTCGCCCGCCTCCCGCAGCTCGTCCTCGACCCACGGGCAAGTGCGGAACGCCTCGCCGACGGCGTGCTCGTCCCAGGTGGCGACGGTCGCCCGATCGGAAGTCGCGACCAGCCGCACCGGCGCGACCTGCTCGATCGTGCCGCGGGAGCGCACGACGGCTCCCGCCTCGAGGGTCAGCGCCGACGAGTCGACGATGGTGGCCGCGAGGTCGACGGTGCCCTCGATCACGAGAGCGAGGGCAAAGCCGGACACCTCCTCGTCGCGCCCCAGCTCCTGCACCGTCGCGGCGTCCGCGAACGCGTCGCGCGCGTCGTCCGGGAGGTCGCCGAGGGCGTCGACGTGCGACAGGTCCAGGCCGCGCTTCGGCATCGCTGCGGGCGGCTTGGACGGCGTCCGTGGCCACGTCATCGGGGGCTCTTCGAAAAGGAGCGGAGGCGCGGGCGCGGCGGGAGGCGCCACCAGGCGCGGCACCGGCGGCGCGCTGGTCACGACCTCGTCCGCCTCGAACCTCGCCCGCGGGGGTGGGGGCGGGACGGGAGGGGGCGGCGCGCCGTGGACCGCCGGGGGTCCACGCCTGGGCGCCGTGGCGTCGGCCCACGGATCGAGCATTCCAGCGTGCACTTCCGCGGCGGACGGAACGCGATCGGGCGGAGAGGACGGCTCTCGCCGAGAGACGGCCGGGGGCGGAGGAACCGTCTCCAGCGCGCCGAGCTCCACGGGCACCTCGACGTCGGCCCCGTCGGCGCGCCGCAGGAAGTCGTCCACCGCCTCGCCGGCGGTCGCCACGTCTTCGCCGGGGGGGAGTGATATCGGCGCCGCCTCCTGAGGGTTCTGGGCGACCCACTCCGCGAGCTCGGCCGCGCCGCGCGCGAGCGCGAGAGCGCGGTCGTCGTCCTCCGCCTCGCCGGCCGCCTGCGCGGCACGCCGGAGCCACACGATGGCATCGACTCGCTCGTTGCGGTTCCACAGCGCGTCTGCGGTCTGCAGCGCCCACGCGACGTCCTCCGCGTCGGTGTCGAGCGTGGGGGGGATACCGGCCATCGGGGGCGTATTGGTATCACTCGAGGCGCAGGTCCGCAGCCCTCACGGCGGATCGCCGATCAGCAGGCTGACGTGGCCGTCGTCCGAGGCGACGACCACCGAGCCGTCGCCGAGGAGCGTGACGGGAGCGTCGACGTCGCCGTCGGTCGTGAAGCGCCAAAGCAGCTTCCCGGCCTCGTCGATCGCGTAGACGCTGTCGTCCTGCGCGCCGAAGAGGAGGAGCCCCGCGGCATCTTCGAGGCAGCCGCCGTGGACCCCGAACTCGCGCGCACCGGTGCCCTGGATCCGAAACTCTCCGCGCAGGCTTCCATCCTCCGCCGTCAGGCGCACCGCGCGCGGAGCGGGCCCGTACACCCCCGCGAGCACGTCGCCGTTGCGGGCGACCGACAGCGTGCCGCGCACGTAGCCGCCGACCTTGGCGCGCCAGACGACGCGTCCGTCGTCGGCGTCGATCCGAACGACCTCGTCGCCGTCGGTCCCCACGAACACGGACCCGTCGTCACCCACCGCCGGCGCGCCGTCCACGTCGAACCCGAGATCGACGCTCCAGACGAGACGACCGTCCGGCGCGAGCGCGTACGCGCGGTGGTCCTGGGAGCCGAAGAAGATGCGTCCGTGCTGCCCGATCGCGGGGGCCGTGAAGACCTTGCGCCTGGCGCCGAATCGCCACTTCACGTAGCCCAGCGGCGTCACGTCGTAAACCATGCGACCCGCGGCGTAGACGACGCTGCCGTCCTCCGCGATGACCGGGCCGGTGTCCGCGTCGCCGTCGGTCTCGAGCGACCACTTGACCTTCCCGTCGGGCGACACAAGGACTAGCTTCCTGGCGTCGCTGCCGACGAAGATCGTCCCGTCGGGGGCGACGCACGGCGTGGAGTAAACGCGCTCGCCGAGATCGAGCTCCCATCGAGGCGTGCCGTCCGCGCGCGCGAGCGCGCTCAGCTTGCCGCCGAGGGAAGCCACATAGAGCGTCTGCTCGTCGGACGACGTGGTGACCTGCGCCTGGATCGGACCGCCGACGTCGCGCGACCACGCGACCCTGGGCGCGGAGCGGGGAGCGTGCCCCGGCGCCCGGTGCGTGTGGCGGGCGTCGCCGTGCAGCATCCGGACGCCGGGAGGCCGGTCGGCGAGCGATGGCGGCGGGCCCGCGCCCAGTCCGGCGACGGAGCTTGCCGGCGCGCCCCGACGAGCGGTGGCGACCGCGATCGCGCTGCCGGCGACCCGGCCGCGGCGCATCCGGCTCCTGGTCAGCGCCGCGGCGAACACCGTCGCCGCGAGCGCCGCGACGACGACGGCCGCACGCCTCACGCGGGCGTTCTACCGCGTCTTGGGGCGCGCCGCCTGGATGCGGCGTTCGGACTCGCGCGCCTCCTCGATGCCGATCGCGTGCGGGACTTCTTCCATCCGGCGCCTCGCCAGCCAGCCGATGAGCGTAAGCCCCGCCAGACGAGCCCCTTCCGGGACCGCGGACTCCTGGATCAGGCGCGTGATGTCCGTGATGAGTCGCGTGCGCTCGATCTCGTCGGCCACTGCACATCCTCCCGCTGCCTCGCAGGGCGAGCTTTCGCGCACGAGCCGCACTGATGACCCTTCGGACGCACCGCGCTCCCCCGCCGGTTCGCGTCCATCGTCACCCCTCTCGGCGGCCGCCTCTCGGTGCGAGGCGCCCGTACCTTTTGCGTCGGCCCGGGACACGTGCGGACGGAAGCATAGCGTGCTCCGGGCGTTCGTCGAGTTTCCGCGACTCATAGGGGTTCGACGAGGACCTCCCGGTCCTTGGCGCCGTTCGCCGGCCCCACCAGCCCACGCCGTTCCATCATCTCGACGATCCGCGCGGCGCGGTTGTAGCCGAGCATCAGCTTGCGCTGCAGCCAGGAGGTGGAACACCTGCGCGTCTCCGCGACGAGCCGGACGGCGTCGTCGTAGAGCGGATCCTGCTCCGCGTCGGCATCCTCGTCCGCCGCCTCGTCGTCGTCGCGCGGCCGCAGGATGTTGTCGTCGTAGACGGGCTCGCCCAGGGTGCGCAGGTAGTCCGTCACCCGCTGCACCTCTTCTTCGCTCACCCAGGGGCACTGCACGCGCTTGGTCTCGCCCGTGCCGTTGAGCTTGATGAGGAAGTCGCCCATGCCGAGCAAGTGCTCGGCCCCCTGCTCGTCGAGGATCGTGCGCGAGTCGACCTTCTGCGCGACGCGGTACGCGATCCTCGTCGGGAAGTTCGCCTTGATCGTGCCCGTGATGACGTCCGTGCTGGGGCGCTGGGTGGCCAGGATGACGTGCATCCCCGCCGCGCGCGCCTTCTGCGCGATGCGGGCGATGGCGGCCTCCACCTCCTTGCCCTGCTGCATCATGAGGTCGGCGAACTCGTCGACCACGATGACGATCCACGGCAGCTTCTCCGGCAGCGGCGCCTCGCCCTCGTCGCTGCCCTTCTCCGCGGGGATCGCGTCGGAGAAGCCGTTGTGGTCCCTGGCCTGGACGACCCGTGCGTTCGGATTTCTGGCGTCTCCGCGCCTCACGCGCTCGACCCACCCGTTGTACGTCGCGATGTTCTTCGTGCCCGCGTCGGCGAAGAGCTGGTAGCGGCGCTCCATCTCGTCGACCGCCCACTTCAGCGCCGTGGCGGCCTGCTTCATGTCGGTGACGACCGGCAACAGCATGTGCGGGATGCGATCGAACGGCGCCAGCTCGACGACCTTCGGGTCGACCATGAGCAGGCGCAGATCGTCCGGGGAACGACGGTAAAGGAGCGAAAGGAGCATCACGTTCAGCCCGACGCTCTTGCCCGCGCCCGTCGCTCCCGCGACGATGACGTGCGGCATGCTCGCGAGGTCCGCGTAGACGGGGTTGCCCAGGATGTCGCGCCCGAGCACCATCGGGAGCGGCACGTCGAGCGCCTGAAAGCGGCGATCCTCGATGAGATCGCGCAGCAGGACCTTGACCCGCTTGTCGTTCGGGAGCTCGAAGCCGATCCGGTTCTTGCCGGGGATCGGCGCGACGATGCGCACCTTGCGCGCGAGGGCGAGCGCCAGATCGTCCGCCAGGCCGGCCACCTTCGAGACCTTGGTCCCGGCCGCCGGGGAGACCTCGTAGGTCGTGACCGTGGGGCCGGGCAGGATGTCCTCGACCTTGCCCTGCACGCCGTAGTGCTCGAGCGTCTCCACGAGCGTCTGGGCGTTCGAGAGAAGTTTGTCCCGATCGATGGCAAGGCTCGGGTCGATCTTCTCTGCGATGAGAAACTCCACGCTCGGCAGCTCGAACGCCGCGGACGCGGCCTCCTCGTCGATGGACGGCTGCAGCTTGTCGAGCGCGGCGGAGGTGTCGATGATGGTGGGGGACTTGCGAGCACGCTTGCGTCTTGGGGCAAGGGGCTCAGCGTCGGGCAGGGCGGTGATCGCGGACGCGGACGCGGGGGTGGGGGCGGGCGCAGGCATGGGCGTGGGCGCGGGCGTGGGCGCGAAGGTGGGCGCGATGACGTGCGGAACGGGGTTCGACGCCTCGTGCGCGGGCGCAACGGCCTCGTCGTCGGTCAGGGAGCCTGCGATGCCCTCGTCGAAGTCGAGGGGCAGCGCGGCGACGATCGCCTGGTCCCTGGGGGAAGTGTCGATGTGGGGCTCGGCGGCGATGCGCCGGATGTCGTCGCGCTCGCGCTCGAGCGCCCTGGCCTGTCGCCACGCATCACGCACCGCTCGCGTCGCGCCGGCTGTCCACGCGGCGGTCGCCGCCGCTATGCGCGCGGCGAGGCGCGCCAGCGCGATGAAGGAGAAGGCGGCTCGTCCGATGAGAATCAGACCGAGGCAGGCAAACCCCACCAGGAAGGAGCCGGCCGTCGAGAACATCGATCGCGCAAGCTCGCCGAACAGCTCGCCGACAAGGCCGCTCGCGGGGTGGGCACCGAACGCCGTCCGACCGGGGCTTCCCACCTGGACGAGCGCCGCCGTGACGACGGCGATGAGCAGGTCGCCCGCGCAGCGCCCGGGCGTCGCGGGGCTTTCCCTGCCGCGTACGAGCGGGATGCCGAGGAGCAGGAGCTCGAGCGGCAACCCCCAGGCGACGATCCCGACCAGCGACACCAGCCCGTGCGCGCAGAGCGCCCCGACGGGGCCCACCCAGTCCGGGCCCGGCAGCGTCGGTGGAGACGGGGCGCCAGCGGCAGGGTCCCCCCGGTACGAAGCCAGGGCCATCGCGAGGAACAGCGCGAGCGTCCAAAGGACCAGCGCCAGGACCTCGCGCGTGCGCCCGTAGGCACCGGCCCCCCTGCCGAGTACGCTCGGGACGCGGGTGTTGACGGGCAAGGTCGGCGCGGCATCGCCCGCTCCACGTGCAGGAGGGGGTCGTGCGCCCGCGAAAGTGCCGGGGAGAGTCATTCCCTACGTTGTCCTACACAAACGCTACGCCGTGACGGTCGCTACGGTCAACTTCCCGAAACTGTTCCGATCGACCCGGAGTCCGGCGTACCATCGGGGCCTCCGGCGGCAACGGAGGAGACAAGAACACGATGCGAAATGGGCTGGCAGGAGCGCTCGCGAAGGCGCGACGGACACGGGGGCCTGGAGTTTTCTCCGTGGCGTTGCTGGCGGGTGCGCTCGCGGGGCCGGCAACGGCGGGGTGCGCCGTGAGCGAGTCCGACGTCCACCGGTGGGAGACGACCGAGAGCGGCCCCGAGAAGCTCTACGCCATCGTCACACACGACAAGTACTCGTGGCCCATGCGCGAGGAAGCAGCCCTTTCGTTGGTGCGAATGAAGCCTCGCAACGGCAAGCGCGTCGGCCTCGAGTTCCTCGCGATGGGGTTCGATACCTCCCAGGGACGCGTGCAGGGCGCGCTCGGGGTCCTCACCGAGGAAGCCCGGCGAACGATCGTCGACGGAATCACCCCGAAGCTCGTCGAGATGATGCGCCAGCCGCCGCCCAAGCCTGCGGAGGGCGCGGTCGCGGCGCGCGACCCGAGCGTTCCCTACAAGGACGCCGCGTTCGCGCTTCTTTCGCACGAGCCCCCTCTGGCGACGGACGAGAAGGCAAAGGGCGAGCTCATGTCGGCGCTGGCGCAGTGGGTGCAAACCGACTTCGAGTCGCGCATCGAGAACGGCTCGCAACAGTTCGGCATCGAGCAGGTCATGCGTTTCATCGGCGCGCCGAGCGTCAAGTCGCTCCCGAGCTACATCACGGAGAGCTCGACGAAGGTCGACCGGGCGTGCGCCCTCGTGGCGGACATCGGGGACGACGACACGAAGAAGCGGGCGGCGGAGGCCGTGGTCGTGCTTGGCAAGCGGTTTGACTCGACCGACTGGCTCGACAAGCAGCGCCCGCTCGTGCTCGACGCGAACAAGGTGCAGCACGTCAACGCCACGCCGCAGCAGGTGAACGACCAGCTGAAGCTCTATCAGGAGCAGGAGCTCGAGAAGGTCTTCACGCAGCTTAGACGCGTCGGGGGCCGGCCGGCGGTCGACTATTGCCTCGCGTTTGCCCACGACAAGAACAAGAGCGAGAAGATGCGGGTCGACGCGCTCGCGGCCATCGAGAACCGCGTCGACAAGAACATGCCGAACGACGTGAACGTCCTCTTCGACATCCTCAAGGACGACACGAACCCCGACAAGGTGCGCGGCCTCGCCATGGCGCGCCTCGGCGAGCTCCCCAAGGAGATGCTCCTGCCGAAGCTCTACTCGCTCTTCGAAAAGAAGTGGCAGGTCCGGATGGACGCCGAGGGCATGATCCTGAAGATGATCACGACGAAGGATCTGCCGGATTTCATGCGCCATCTGCCCCAGTCCGCCCAGACCAAGTTCGGGCTGACCGAGCCAATTTCCACCGGCGGAAGGATCATGGCGATGGATCCCCAGGGGGGCCCCAAGCCGCGCGCCATCCTGAACGGGTTCCTGGAGTCGAAGGACCTGGGCGCGAAGTTGACCGCCGCGGGCTCGTATTACATGGCCAAGAAGTCGGAGGCCTCGGCCCTGACGCCCCTCGAGTCCGACAGGTCGCCAGTTCCCAAGTGCGACCCGGCCGACCAGTGCAACTGGACGTGCGACATCCCGAAAGCTCCCGGATCCAAGGAGACGGAGACCAAGACCGTGACCACCGTGGGCGAGTTCGTGAAGTGGTGCATCGAGCCTTCACTCCAGTGAATCTGCACAGACTGTGCAAAGCGGGCGAGGGGCGTTACGCTAGGCGCCGAGAGGTATCGGCCCCCTCTCGTCACGGACGCCAATCGCGATGAGCGCGGACCCGAACAAGAAGAGCTCCCGCACGTTTCAGTGCCGTGACGTCCTCTGGGAGACGTTCGAGCAAATGGCGCGGGAGCTCGAGTGCAGCATCGACTACCTCATCAACGAGTCGATGAAACAGTACGCACGCCAGCGGAGCTACGGCGGCACCGGCTCGCGCACGCCTTTCCCCGCTCCCGGTCGCGGGGTGGAGGCTCAGCCCCAACCCCAGGCGGGCCCTCCTCCGTCCGCGGCCGCGCCGCTCCCGCCGCCCGGACGGCCCGCGGCCGGCGGCCTGCCTCCTCCCGGTCGCTTGCCGCCGCCGCCGGGTCGCTCCGCGCTGCCGGTCCCTCCGCCACGGAGCGCCCTGCCCGTACCCCCGCCACCGGTCCCGGGGCGGGCGCCCTCCCTTCCGCCTCCACGTAGCGGCGCGCATCCGCCCGGCCCTCGCTCGATGCCGCCTCCCCTCCCGCGCGGCTCGGCGTCCGGCCCCAACGGTTTCCCGGCGCCGTCGGCGCACGGAGCCACGTTGACGCTGATGTACAACGGCGAGCGACACCCCGTGACGAAGGACCGGTACGTCATCGGACGCGGAAAGCAGTCGAGCGACCTGACGCTGAAGGACCCGAACGTCTCGCGACAGCACGCGATGATCGAGTTCCAGAACGGCGTCTACTTCATGGTGGACATGGGCTCGACGAACGGCGTCGAGTTCAATGGTCAGCGCATCGCGCGGAAGCAGATCGGCGAGGGCGACGCCTTCCGGATTTGCGACCACGACCTCGTGTTCACGTATCGCTGACGGCCCCGATGCCGCGGCCAGCGCTGCGCCCGATGCGCGCCCTGCCCCTTCTCGAGCCGCGGCGGGCGGCCCTGGAGAAGTGCGTCTTCTGTCCGAAGCTCTGCAGGAGCGCCTGCCCCGTCTCCAACGCCGAACCGCGCGAGACCGTCACGCCCTGGGGGAAGATGAGCGCCGCGTGGATGGCGGCGCACGGCGACACGCCAACGGACCGCTCCCACGCGGCTCCCGCGTGGGCGTGCACCGGATGCTTCGGGTGCCGCGAGGCGTGCGACCATCGAAACCCCGTCGCCGACGTGCTGCTCGACGCTCGCGACGCGCTCGCGCGCGCGGGGGCGGCACCGGACGGCGCGAGGCGGGTGCTCGCGGGCTTCGCGCACCACGACGCGGAGACGCGCGCGGCCGCTGCCCGCGAGCTCGCGTCCCACCCGGGCAGCGACCCCCGCGCCGCGGTCGCCCTGCTGGTGGGGTGCGGGTACCTCCGCGCGGCGCCCCGGGAAGCCCGCGATGCCCTCGACGCGGCCACGGGGCTCGTGAGGGGGCCCGTCGCCGTCGTCGAGGCGTGCTGCGGCCTTCCGCTCCGGCTCGCGGGCGATGCCCGCGGCTTCGCGCAGCACGCCCGCGACGTCGCGAGAGACCTCGCCAGGTACGCCCGCGTCATCGTCGTCGATGCAGGGTGCGCGCTCGCGCTCCGGCGGCGCTTCCCCGAGGCCGGCGTCGACGTGCCGGCCCGCGTCGAGCTCCTCGTGGAGGCGGCCGCGCGCATGCTGTCGGAGCTGTCGGCGGTGCCACGCGGCGCCGACGAGCCTGTCCGCTGGCACGACCCCTGTCAGCTGGGTCGCGGGCTGGGCATCTACGAGGCCCCCCGCGCCGTCCTCGCGCGCGCGCTCGGACGGGCGCCCGACGAGCTCGACGACCGGCGCGAACACGCGGTCTGTTCCGGCGCAGGCGGGCTGCTTCCCTCGACGATGCCCGAGGCCGCGCGGGCGATCGCCGACTCGCGACTCGAGGCGCATTCGCGCGCCGGCGGCGGGCGCGTCGTGACGGCGTGCGCGTCGAGCTTGATCGCCCTGCGCAAGCGCGCCCGTCCGTCGAGCGTCGCCGTCGACGACCTCGTGACGTGGATCGCGAGCTCGCTGCGCCAGCACTCCCTCGGGTAGCCCCTGGTGATGCCGAGCGACAACAGGCCGCGGTCCACGATTGCGCGACGCATTCTCGGGTCCTTCGCCGTCACGGTCGTCGCGTTCGCCGTGACCCTCGGCTGGGGGATCGTGGCGCAGCGGCGCGCCGCCGAAGACAGCGTGGAGCTCGGACGAGGCTATGTCCCCGTCGCGATGCGCCTGGCTCAGCTGCGCGCCGCGCAGACGACGCTCTCGACGCTGGTCGACGGCATTCCCGACGAGCGGGAGCCCGGCTCGACGCGGGTGCTGCTGGAGACCCTCGTCGGAGCGCGGCGCACGATGTTCATCGAGACGCGCACGACGCTCGGGCAGACGCTGCCGACCGTCGGCAGCCAGACGACCCGGGCGCTCGCGCGGCAGCTGGGGACGGAGCTCGACGCGATCGAGTCCCTCCTCGACGCCGATCGATGGCTCTTCGAGCGTCTCTTCGCCGCCATCGCGGGCGGCGATCGCGACGGCATCAACCGTACGATCCTGTCCCTCGGAGCCGTCGAGCACGACGCGGATCGGCGGCTGCGCCTGCTGGCGACACGGCTGAGCGCGTCGATCGACGAGCTGTCCTCCGCCGCTCGGGACCGCGAGATCCGGTCGATCTGGGCCCTCGTCGTCCTCGCCGCGCTGACGCTCGCCGTGGGGGTCCTCGTCTCGCTCCACGTCCGGCGGTTGCTCGCTCCGCTGGCGCGGGTGACCTCGCGCTCGCAGGCCGTGGCGCGCGGAGACCTCACCTCCCGGGAGGTCGTGGCGAGCGAAGACGAGATCGGGCAGCTCGAAGCAGCGTTCGAAAAGATGGTGTCGGGCCTCGCGCGCGCCCAGGCCCTGGCGCTGTCGAACGAGCGGCTCGCGGCCATCGGCAAGATGGCCGCGCACGTGACGCACGAGATCCGCAATCCCCTGTCCGCCATGGGGCTGAACGTCGAGATGCTCGAGGACGAGCTTTCCCGCGAGGACGCCGCCGGGCGCGCGGAGGTCAAGAACCTGCTGAAGGCGATCCAGCGCGAGGTCCAGCGCCTGGAGCACCTCAGCGAGGAGTACCTGCGGGTGGCGCGGCTGCCTCAGCCCCGGATGGAGGCGGAGGACCTGGCCTCCGCGGTCCGCGAGATCGTCGCGTTCGCGACTCCGGAGATCGAGAACGCGGGCTGCACGGTGGCCCTGCGCGTGGCAACCGACCTGCCGCCGGCGCTCTTCGACGAGGCGCAGCTCCGCCAGGCGCTCCTGAACCTCCTGAGGAACGCGCGGGAGGCGATGCCCGGCGGCGGTCCGATCCAGGTGAGCGTGTCCGCCGAGGGAATGAGCATCGTCGTGGACGTCGACGATCAAGGCGGAGGCGTCCCCGACGAGATCCGCTCGCGCGTGTTCGACCCGTTCTTCTCGACCAAGGGAGAAGGGACCGGCCTGGGCCTCGCCATCACGAGGCACATCGTCGAGGCGCACGGCGGCACGGTGACGTGCGAGCGGCGAGCGGGCGGCGGGACGCGCTTCCGGATCGCGTTGCCGATCGCACCGGCCAAGAGCAGCCGGCTTCCGGCCGCACCGCCGCCGGTATGCTAAGAACGCCGGCCCATGCCGCGACCCGATGGCCGTTCCCACGACGCGCTCCGCCCCGTCGAGATGATCACGGGATTCCATCGCCCGTCGGAGGGATCCGTGCTCTACCGGGCGGGGGGAACGGTCGTCCTGTGCACGGCGTCGGTGGACGACAAGGTCCCCCAGTTTCTCGAGGGCAAAGGGCAGGGTTGGCTCACGGGCGAGTACCAGATGCACCCGCGGGCCAATCCAAGACGCCAGGAGCGGGACGGACGCACCAGGCCCATGGGCGGGCGTACGCAGGAAATCCAGCGGCTCGTAGGTAGGGCCCTGCGGGCCGCGGTGCACCTGGAGAAGCTGGGCACGCGCACGATCACGGTCGACTGCGACGTTCTGGAGGCCGACGGCGGAACGCGCACGGCGTCGATCACCGGCGGCTTCGTCGCGCTTGCGATGGCGCTCTCGAAGATAGGTACGCGTGCTCTTCGCGAGCCGGTCGCGGCGACGAGCGTGGGCCTCGTCGACGCGGGCAGCCTCGCGCTCGACCTCTGCTACGTCGAGGACTCCAAGGCGCGCGTGGACCTGAACGTCGTCGCGACGACCACCGGCAAGATCGTCGAAGTGCAGGGCACGGCGGAGGGGGCTCCTGTCGACCGACGCGACCTCGACGCGATGGTGGACCTCGCCCTCGCGGGAATCGCGAGGCTCGGCCAGCTCCAGCGCGAAGCGCTCGCGAAGGCCGACGTGGATCTGGGGAAGCTGGTTGTCTGAGCGGTCGTCGGGGTTACCCTGAGCCTGGTGACCACCAGCTACAAGGACACGCTCGTCGTCGCGACGAGCAACCGGGGTAAGCTAGAGGAGCTGCGCGCGCTCGTGGCCGGTCTTCCGCTGGAGATCCGCGCCGCCAGCGAGCTCCTCGGCGAGTCGCCGAACATCGTCGAGGACGGGGCGACGTTCGTGGACAACGCCGCGAAGAAGGCGCGCAGCGTAGCCCGGGCGACGATGACGCTCACCCTCGCGGACGATTCGGGCCTGGAGGTGGACGCCCTCGGGGGACGTCCGGGCGTGAGGAGCGCGCGGTTCGCTCACGACCGCGCCACGGACGCCGAGAACAACGCGGCGCTCCTCGCCGCGCTCGACGCGCTCGGCGAGGCCGCGGACGTCCCGAGCGGCCGATTCCCGGCGCGCTTCCGGTGCGCCCTCGCCCTCGTCGACCCCTTCACCCGCGGCGGCGAGCCGCGGACGGTCGAGGGTGTGTGCGAGGGGGCGATCACGCGGGCCGCGCGCGGCTCCGGCGGCTTCGGCTACGACCCGCTCTTCGTCGTCGCGGGCACGGACAGGACGATGGCGGAGCTCGGCGCCGACGAGAAGAACCGGGTGAGCCACCGCTCGCGAGCGTTCTCCGCGCTCCGCCCGATCCTCGAGCGCGTCCTCGAAGAGCGCGCGAGCCAGGTCTCCCGCGTCGGATAGAAGCGAGACGCGGCCTAACGGCCGAAGAGGTCGACGTGGCCGCCACAGCCGATGACGATGGCGTAGTAGCTCGTCTGGGCCCCGCTGGGGACGCTCCGGTTCTGCGCCAACGACAGGTAGCCGCCCGCCGGGAGGATCGTGCCCGGCCCCGTTTGGCCGTCACCCTGATCCGGACCGTACGAGATGGCGCCGCTCGTATCCGTCAGCGTTCCGCCGGAAAGCGTGATCATCGGGGACACGGCGAACGAACTATTCACTCGGATCTCGGCGCCGAGGCCGAGGCGGAATATCTCCAGACCGGACGCCGTCCACGTGCCGCTCGCGTTCGCGACCTGGAACTTGCGGACCCCGATCGACAGATCGCTCGCGAACGCGACCGTGTCGACGTCGCCCGCGAGGTAGCGGAAGCCGACCCCGAAGAACGCCGTGCTGGCGCTCGTCGTCGTTCCGTCGAAGCGATGGCCGGCGCCGGCCACCCCGAGCTCCAGCCCCAGATAGGGCACGTAGCGCTTCGCGAGGCGCGCGCCCACGTCGAGCTCCAGCCCGAGCCCCGGACGGATGAAGTTCCCCGTCGTCTCGATCGCGCCCGTCTGCTGGTTGTTGATGTACAGGCCCCCGCTGTAAGCGAGCAGCCCCGCGCGACCGCCGAGCCAGAGCGAGAAGTGCGGCGCATGGACGGGCGGCTCGGGTGGAGGGACGTAGACGAGGACCGGCGCGGGCGCAGGCGGGGGCGGCGGGGGCAAGAGCGGAGGTGCGGGCACGGGCGCGGCCGGCGCGCCCGGGCGTGGCAGCGGAGGCAGGGGTTCCTCCTGGGCACGCGCCAGGGCGGTCGACGCGAGGACGACGAGCGCCGCCACCCAGGTCGTCGTCGGCCGTGCTGCCATGTTCATTGCCGCAAGTCGCGCGCTCGCCCCCCGCCTCAATATCTTATGCGACGGGGGCCGAGCGCGCACCGGCGTCAGCAGACGCGCTCGACGCGCAACGTCCGCCGCGGCATGTTCCGAGAGAGGAGAGATGGCGAAGCCGTGGCTGGAGATCGGGCGGTACGGCAGCGTGGGGGTCGAGCTCGTCCTCACCATCCTCATACTCGGCGGCCTCGGGCACTGGCTGGACGCTCGCTACTGGGGAGGTGCCGGGTGGGGAACGGCAGTCGGCTTCCTTCTCGGGGTCGCGGTCGCGTTCCGGAACTTGATGCGGACGGCTTCGCGCATGCAGCGAGACATCGAGCGCGCGGAGGCGGCCGACCCCGCCGCGAACCGCTGGACGGTGGACGAGACGTGGCTCAACAAGGAGAGCGACATCGACCGCGTTGCGCAGGGCCCGGATCCAGGTCATGAGGGGGGCCGAGGCAACGGCGACGGCCGCGACGCCTGACGTGCATGCCCGTTGAAGCACCATACCCCCGGCCACAGAGGCCCCGCCGCGTCGACGCGCGGATGAGGGCGTCTCTCGTCGCCGTCGGCGCGGCAGGCGCGACAATGGCCCTCGCGGCGACGGCCGCGTTCGGCCTGCGCGCCGGGGCTTCGGTGGGCGCGGGGGCGGCGCTCGCCGCCGCCAACCTCTGGACGCTGGCTTACATCGTCGTCTCGCTGCTCCCGAAGACCGGTCCGGGCGCGCAGGCCCAGAGCCGCGCCGCATGGACGCTGGTGGCCGTGGTCAAGATGGTCGGCCTGCTGGCCATCGCGTGGTTGCTCATGCGTTACGGCCCGGGCTCGCCCCTGGGAATGCTCGTCGGCCTCTGCGCGCTGCCGATCGGGATTGCCATCGGCTCACTCGTGGGCGATAGAGACGATCTCTCGGAAGACCCCTAGCTTTACCGGCAACCAACCTCCCTCATCCCGTCACCGCACCATGCCCGAGCACACGTCCTTCTTCAGCTACCTCCTCGCCATGTTCCCCGCCCTGCGGCAGAACCTGAGCGTCTTCGGCGAGAGCTTCCTCGGGCACCAGCCCGTGAACGCGCACGGCATCGAGCCGCTCGCGGCGAGCCTCGCGGTGATGCTGGTCATCGTGGCCCTGACGCTGGCCGTGCGACCGGTGCTCCTCGCCAGCGACAAGGCCGTCCTTCCCGAGGCAAGGCTCACGCTGCGGACGTTCTTCGAAGTGTGGGTAGGCTACTGGTACGGCCTGATGAAGGACATGATGGGGCCGAAGCGCGCGAAGCGGTACTTCCCGCTCGTCGGCTCGCTGTCGGTCTTCAT